>Ga0065714_10064636_pt1 | contig 26785 bp, 23 predicted proteins | sample MisRhiReplicate2_FD_59101 | JGI IMG/M metagenome (GOLD analysis project Ga0065714, IMG submission 59101) | Miscanthus rhizosphere microbial communities from Kellogg Biological Station, MSU, sample Rhizosphere Soil Replicate 2: eDNA_1 v2... | ecosystem: Host-associated > Plants > Roots >... | reverse complement strand
GGCGATCAGGAAGCTTGGACGCCGAGGTTGGCGAAAGGTATGGAGACGCTGGTGCAACACGTGACCCAGGGTTTCAAGGCGATGCCGCCGCGTGGTTTGTGCATGGACTGCAGTGCCGAGGATTACCGAGCCATCATCCAGTGGATGAGCGAGTGAACCCGGTCCATAACTCTTTAACCCTTAGCCGTAGTTGGATTAGCTGATGAACAAACTGATCGTGAGTCTGCTGTTGACCTTGGGGATATCCGGCGTAGCCCACGCCGCTGGCGATGCCGCTGCCGGTCAGGCGAAGGCGGCCGTATGCGGAGCCTGCCACGGCCCGGATGGCAATAGCATGGCGCCCAACTTTCCGAAACTGGCGGGCCAGGGCGAACGTTACCTGAACAAGCAACTGCACGACATCAAGTCCGGCAAGCGCACGGTGCTGGAAATGACCGGCCTGCTGACCAACCTGAGCGATGAGGACCTGGCTGATATCTCCGCCTACTTCGCCAGCCAGAAAGGCAGCGTTGGCGCCGCCGATCCCAAGCTCGTGGCCCGTGGTGAAGCGCTCTTTCGCGGTGGCAACCTGGACAAAGGGCTTCCAGCCTGCACCGGCTGCCACTCGCCTGACGGCAAAGGCAACGCTGCAGCCGGCTTCCCGCACTTGGGCGGCCAGCATGCCCAGTACGTAGGCAAGCAGCTGACCGACTTCCGCAAAGAAGACGGTGGCCGGACCAACGACGGCGATACCAAGCCGATGCAGAGCATTGCGAAAAAGCTGAGCGACGAAGATATCGCCGCGGTATCCAGCTACATCCAGGGCCTGCACTGAGGCCTTTGGCTGGCGTTGCGAGGGGCGTACATCCCTTGCAACGTTAACGCTCGATTAATCTGTCGATGCGAGCATCAAAAGGGTGGCTTTGGCCGCCCTTTTTTGTGGCCGCTGCCGTTACACTAGAGAACTTGAACCCGCCACGGTCTGTCTTAGAAACAGGTCCTGCGAGGCCCCCTCATTGTCCAGGAGTAAAGCATGCGTAATCTGATCATCAGCGCCGCGCTCGTCGCCGCCAGCCTGTTCGGCGTAACTGCCCAAGCCGCTGAAAAGCCCGCCGCACCCTATGTCGAATTGACCAACCCCGTTCCGGTGGCGGCACCTGGCAAGATCGAAGTCGTGGAGCTGTTCTGGTACGGCTGCCCGCATTGCTACGCTTTCGAGCCGGTCATCAACCCATGGGTCGAGAAGCTGCCGTCAGACGTTAACTTCGTACGCATTCCTGCCATGTTCGGCGGCCCATGGGACGCCCACGGCCAGATGTTCCTGACCCTCGAATCCATGGGCGTCGAGCACAAGGTTCACGCGGCGGTATTCAACGCGATCCAGAAAGAAGGCAAGAAGCTGGTCAAGAAAGAAGAGATGGCGGATTTCCTCGCCACCCAGGGTGTCGACAAGGACAAGTTCCTGGCGACCTTCGACTCCTTCGCCATCAAGGGCCAGATCAACAAGGCCAAGGAACTGGCGAAGAAATACGAAATCACTGGCGTACCGACCATGATCGTCAACGGCAAGTACCGCTTTGACATCGGCTCCGCCGGTGGCGCAAATGAAGCGCTGCAGCTGGCCGACCAGCTGATCGCCAAAGAGCGAGCGGCCACCAAGGCTGCTGCCAACTAAGCGCGGCCCACGCCCATGGCCCGCTGGAGCACCGAACGCATCGTTGGCCTGCATGAGCCGCGGGTCAACGAGCATCATGTCATGTCCACGGGCTTGCCTGGCGACAGCCGCTTGCGGCTGCTCAGTTTCAATATCCAGGTGGGTATCAGCACCGAGCGCTACCGGCATTACCTGACTCGCGGCTGGCAACATTTGCTGCCGCACACCGGGCGTGCCGGTAACCTGCAGAAAATCGGCGACCTGCTCAAGGACTTCGACCTGGTGGCCCTGCAAGAGGCCGACGGCGGAAGCTTGCGCTCAGGCTACGTCAACCAGGTGGAACACCTGGCCCAATTGGGCGCCTTTCCCTACTGGTACCAGCAACTCAATCGCAACCTCGGACGTCTCGGCCAACACAGCAATGGTGTGTTGAGCCGCTTGCGCCCGTGGGCGATCGAAGACCATCCGCTGCCGGGCCCCAAGGGCCGCGGGGCGATCCTCGCGCGTTTCGGCGAAGGTCCCGAGGCGCTGGTCGTGGTCATGATGCACCTGGCGCTCGGAGCGCGTACCCGGACGATGCAACTGGCGTACATTCGCGAGCTGATCGGCGGCTACAAGCACCAGGTGCTGATGGGCGACATGAACACCCATGCCACCGATTTGCTGCAGACTTCGCCCCTGCGCGATCTCGGCCTGCTCGCCCCACAACTGGAAGCGACATTCCCCAGCTGGCGCCCCCAGCGCTGCCTGGACCATATCCTGTTGAGCCCGACCCTGACCCTCGAACGCGTCGAGGTGCTGGCCCAACCCATTTCCGATCACCTGCCGGTCGCGGTAGAAATTCGTTTGCCAGGTTCGCTCACGGCCGATGCATTCCCCGCGCTGAGTCCTGCCCCTCGCGGATCCGATGAATGAGCGACGACGCTGAACGCTGGAGAGAGAAGTACCTCAAGAGTATCGAACAGCAGGAAAAGCTTGAGCGCCGTTGGGAGGCTCGGCTCGACTTGCTGCGTCGTGGCCTGGTGCGCAGCACCCTGGCCGCCGAGGGCACTGACCGGGCTGTCGATCAATGCATGAAAGAGATGCGCGAGGTGGTGCGCACCAATGACATGGATGCCGGCCTCGCTGCCCTGCTGCCGCGCCTGGAGAAAGCCGTACTCGATTCCGAACAGCGCCGCGAAACCCGGGTCGAACAGACGAGCACCGCGTTGATCGCCCTGGTTGCCCAGTTGCAGAGCCTGCCGCTGCCCAAAGAAGTCAGCCGGTCGCTGAAGAAGTTTGCCAAGCAACTGGAGGATCGGGCCGGCCAGGCCCGGGAGATTCCGCTGTTGCTCAGCGAATTGAGCGGTTTGCAAGGCAAGGCACTCAGTGCCCTGGATGCCCCTGTCGAACCGAGTCGCCCCGGCCTGCTGCAACGGCTGTTTGGTGGCCAAGGCCATGAGGACGCGGCGCCACGGCCCCACGAGCCTGCCCAGGCCAGCGTGGCACCTGCGTCGGAAACTGCCCTGCCCGTAGCCGTGGCGCCGGCCATGGCCGCAGAATCCGTCGCACCAGCACCAGCACCAGCACCAGCACCAGCACCGCAGCCATCGGTGGCGGAGCAAGCGCCAGCGTTGGAGACGACGCCCGAACCGGTTGCCCTGACTGCGCCGCAGCTCGAGATCGCTCCAGCACCCGCTCCAACACCTGCAGCCGAAGTGGTTCAGCCCGCCATTGAACCGGACGACCAGGCGACCGAGCCCGCGCCGCCGCCGACGCCGGTCGCCGAAGAACGCCCGGTTGTGGCACCCGCACTCGAGAATCCCGACGAGCTGATGCCCGAGGAGCCTACCCAGGCCCTGCCCGCCCCCTCGTTGCCGCCTGCGGAGCTCGACGAGCCCCTGGAAGGCGTCGATGTGGCTGACGCCCAATACGCCCTGCCCGACTCGCCGGAGCCGTCCTACAGCTCGGTCGCCAAGCATATCGAAGACACGCTGTTGGGCCTCTTGGGCGACCTGACCTTGCCCGAGCGTCATCGACCACAAGCCGAAGCCATGTGTGAGCGTCTGCGCAATGGCTTGAACTGGTACGAATTGCTGCCGATCCTCGATGATCTGGCCGTGCTGATGCTGGCCATCACGGACACCGGCCAGCATGAATTCGAAGCGTACCTGCAGCGCCTCAACGATCGGCTCGAGTCATTCCAGAGCAGCCTGCAGGCCGCCAGTGAAGACCACGCCGAAAACCTGTCGGCCTCCAGGGAAATGGACACCCAGATTCGTGAACAGGTGGACGGCCTGCAAAGCAGCGTGAAGGAAGCCGATGACCTGGAAAGCCTCAAGCAGGTGCTCGAGAATCACCTCGAAGGCTTGCTCGGTACGATGGACCACCACCGCCAGCAACGTGATCAACGCGAGCAGGAGGTTTCGACCCGCCTGAAAAGCCTGGCCGATCGCGTTGCGCTGATGGAGCAGGATGCCCAGGTCGTGCGGGAGAATCTCGAGGAGCAGCGGCAAAAAGCCCTGATCGACCCGCTCACCGGGCTGCCCAACCGCGCCGCCTGGTCCGAGCGCCTGGAGCATGAAGTCGCCCAGTGGCAGCAACACGGCAACAGCTTGCTGCTGGCCATGCTCGATCTCGATCATTTCAAGCGCATCAATGACAACTATGGCCATCTGGCCGGTGACCGGGTGTTGAAACTCATCGCCTCGGTCCTGCGTAAACGCCTGCGTGGCGGCGATTTCATTGCGCGTTTTGGTGGCGAGGAGTTTGTTCTGCTGGTGCCCAACACTCCCCTGGTGGCCGGCGCCAAGCTGGCCGAGGCGCTGCGCCTGGCCATCGAAGCCTGTCCGTTTCATTTCAAGGGCGAGCCGGTGACGGTGACGGTATCCATTGGCCTGACCGCCTTCAAACCTGGCGAACATAGCGATTTGGTGCTTAAAAGAGCCGATCAGGCGCTTTATCGGGCAAAAAATTCCGGGCGCAACCATGTGGAATTGGGCTAAGGGCTAATTGTTCCAATTTGTTTAATATCGCCGCGCGCACCGGATCATCGCGAGGCAATACGTTACACTGTTGCATTACTCCCAGTGCGTATTGCCTTCCGCCATGAAATTTTTCTCGCTCATTGTGTCTTTATTTATCCTGGCCGGCTGCACCAGCGGCCCGCGGCTCGACACCAGTCACCCCTCCGTCAACCATGACAACCGCATCCAATTCGTGGTGGTGCATTACACCTCGGCTTCCCTGGAGCGCTCACTGGCCCTGCTGACCCATGGCGAAGTCAGTGCCCATTACCTGATCGGCGACGATAAAGGCGCGACCATCTACAAACTGGTGGATGAAGGCAGACGCGCCTGGCACGCCGGGGAAAGTGAGTGGGAAGGCCGGACCTGGCTCAATTCCAGCTCCATCGGCATCGAAATCGTCAATCCGGGTTTTGTCGACACACCCACCGGGCGCCTCTGGTATCCCTACAGCGAAGCCCAGGTCCAGGCCTTGATCGTATTGCTCAAGGACATCATCCAGCGCAACGGCATCAACCCGCGCAGCATCATCGGCCACAGCGACATCGCGCCTCTACGCAAGCTCGATCCGGGCCCGCTGTTCCCTTGGAAGCGCCTGGCGCAAGCTGGTTTAGGAGTCTGGCCAGACGAACAGGCCGTCGCCCGCCAGCAGGCCGTCTTCGCGCCACAGCTGCCGCCTGCCAGTTGGTTCCAGGCCGAGCTGGCCCGCCTGGGTTACCCAACGCCCCAGACCGGCGAGTGGGACGTGGCCACCCACCATGTGCTGGCCGCCTTCCAGATGCACTACCGACCGACCCGCTTCGATGGCATGCCGGATGCGCAAAGCGCGGCGATCCTGCAGGTGCTCAACCAGACAAAATAATGACGCCCGTCTGACGAATCGGGCCAAATCCAAATCAGAAGCTATAACTCATTGGTAACTTTCGGATTACCCATGATGACGGCTGCCCGCGAAACCCTCCACAGCTGGCTCCATCGCCCCGTTTTCCTGGCGATGGTGGCTACTGCCCTAAGTACCGTCCTGCTGCTGGCGGGGAGTCTGCTCGTGGTCGTGCAGCAGATCCAGCAGCGCGAAAGCGACCAGATGAATGCCCAGGGCGAGCGCTTTCTGCAGCGCCTGGAACAGCTTTTCGGGCAACTGCGTGAAAGCCTCGACGACCTGCAAAACCAGCCGTTGCGCGGATGCAACGACGACATGATCGCTACATTGCAACAGGTCAGCTTCAACTACCGTTTTGTCTACGAGGCGGTGTATATCGATGGCAGCGGCGTCTGCTCCAATCGTCCACGCCAGAGCGGCTTGTCAGTGACCCGCCCGCCCGACATCCGCGGGCCGACCTACAATTACTGGCTCAACACCACCACAGAGCCCGACGAAGACCGCGCCGCCTTGATGCTGGGCCGCGGCAACTTTCGGGTGGCCACGTCCCGCGGGCATTTGACCGATGTGGTCGATTTACCACCGGGCAGCAGCCTGCTGGTGGTCCTGGATAACGGTAAACGGGCCATTCCCGTGCTCGGGACGGACCAACACTGGCCGCCGGTCGAGCCTTGGCCACCGAAAAGCCACAATGCCTTGCAAGTGACGCAGAACCGGCTGATCTATCGGATGCCGACCGACAGCCCGGTCTATCAACTGGTGCTGATCGCCCCGCGCAAGGGTTTTCAGGTTCCGGCCAATGCCTGGTGGATGCTGCCCATCAGCCTGATGCTGGGCTTGGGGATTGGTTTCCAGGTGTTTCTGCTGGCGCGCCAGCGCCAGTCCATGGACGCTGAACTGCACGGGGCCATCCGGCGTGGTGAATTGCAGGTGCTTTACCAGCCGATTTTCGACCTGAGCAGCCGCAACTGTGTCGGGGCGGAGGCCTTGCTGCGCTGGCGACGACCGGACGGCACCCTGACCAGCCCGGACTTGTTTATCCCGATGGCCGAGAACACCGGGCAGATTCGCCAGATCACCGATTTCGTGCTGCAGCGGCTGTTCGATCAATTGGGCCAGGTGTTGCGGGCCAATCCGCAGCTGTATATCTCGGTGAATCTGGCGGCCTGCGATGTGATGGTGCCGCGTATTGGCGAAGTGATCGCCCGCCTGCTGGCGCTGCATCGCGTGTCGGCGCACCAGATTGCCTTCGAAGTGACCGAGCGTGGGCTGGTCGATGTGTTGGTCGCCCGGGATAACCTGCAATCGCTGCGCGACGTCGGGCACCAAGTGTTGATCGACGATTTCGGCACCGGTTATTGCAGCCTGGCCTACCTGCAAACCCTGCCGGTGGACTGCCTGAAAATCGACAAGGCCTTCATCGATGCCTTGGGCCACGATGCCGCCAGCAGCGGTGTGGCCCCGCACATCATTCGCATGGCCCATGCGCTGCAACTCAAGGTGATAGCCGAAGGCATCGAGCATGAAGCCCAGGCTTCCTATTTGAGCAGCGAAGGGGTGAGGTTCGGCCAGGGCTGGCTGTTCGCCCATGCCCTCAGCGCGGTTCAGCTCATTGAACTGATTACCCGTGGCCGGCGCCTGCGTGGCCGCCGTCTTGATGATGAAGCCTGAGTCTGCTCAGGCCATGAGCTCAGACTGCCAGCGCCATGTAGAACTGTGTGCCCTGCCCCGGCCTTGAATAAACGCCCATGCGCCCGCCGTGGAGCTGGACGATCTCCTTGCACAGCGCCAGGCCGAGGCCTGCACCACCCTTCTTGCGTCCGACCTGGACGAAAGGCTCGAAGATCCGTCCCTGCTGGCCGTAGGCAATGCCTTCACCGTTGTCTTCGACGCTGATGATCACCCGCTCGCCATGGCGCCGGGCCTGCAAGCGGATCTGGCCGTTTTCGGCGGTGTGGCGCATGGCGTTATCGATCAGGTTATCGAGCACGCGATCCAGTTGCGCTGCGTCGGCATGCAGGCGCGGGAGCGGGCCCTGGATCGCCACGAGCAGCTCGATACCCTTGGTTTGGGCCTGCTCGGCAAACCGCAGCCGGGCCGCTTCCAGTAGCTCGTCGATGGAACAAGGCGCCAGGGTCAGCTTCTGCAGGCCGTTCTGGTAGCGAGAGAAGTTCAGCAGGTCATTGATGAGCTGCATCAGCCGCTGCATTTCTTCGGTGACGGTGTTGAGCAGGTCGGCCTCGCGCGACTCCTCTGAAAAATGCAGGCGCTCCTGTAACAGGCCGAAGGCCATGTGCATGCCCGTCACGGGCGTGCGCAGCTCATGGGAAGCACGCAAGACGAACTCGCTGCGCACCCGTTCGAAGGCGCGTTGTTCGGTGACGTCATGCAGCACCATGACCGCGCCGAGAATGTGGCCCTGGGTATGGCTGACGGGGGTGAGGCTGTAGGTGAGCACCCGCGACTCGCCATCCACTTCGATGCTCAGATCTTCCGGCGCGCGCTCCAGGCTTCCACCGCGCAGGACCAGGTGCAATTCTTCATCCAGTTCAAGGCGTCCCAGCGCCTCGCCCAGCCCTTGGCCCAGGCGTTCCTCATCCCAGCCCAATTGACGCTGGGCTACCGGGTTGAGGTGCTCCAGCTGGCCTTGGCGGTCGATCATCAGCAAGCCGTCGTCGATGCTGTCGAGCACCGCTTGCAAACGTTGCTGGCCGGCGAGCAGCTCATCGACGTTGGTGGCCTGATGCTCACGCAAGGCCTCGGCCATGACCCCGAAGCGACGGGTCAGGAGATTCAACTCAGCGGCCGAGGAAACGGGTAGCGTGACCTCGAAATTACCTTGGCCGATGTCGTCCGCCGCTGCGGCCAGTGCCTCGATCGGCGCGCCGAAACGCCGGGCAATGCCATGGGCCGTGATAAACCCGATGATCAGCACCGCAAACCCCACCAACCCCAGCAGTCCGGAAATCCACATCGCGCGTTCACGGGCGCGATTCTGGGTTTCACTGATGTTGGTCAGGGCCTGGCGATAGCCCTCGATCAGTCCATTACGCAGCACGTTGAATTTTTCGGTGAGCTCCTTGATGTTCGTGAGCTGGTTCGGCTGCTGGCGAGACGCGGTGAAGGCGTCAAAAAAATCAATGTAGTCGGCCTTGGCCTTGCTGAAGCTGACTGCCGCATCGTCCAGCCCCTGTTCGTGGGCGATGCCCTCGTCGATCAGCGCCAGGTATTGCTGCTTGGAGGCCTCCAGCGCCGCCAGGTCGGGCTTGTCGTCGAGCATGATCATCAACTGATCGCCGAGGGTCTGGCGCAGCTTGAGGCCCAGGTCCAGCAGGATGAAGTTGTCGCGTACCGATTGTTCCTGGGTGTTGGCCATCTGCATCACGCTGACCAGGCCAAGCACCAATCCCAGCAAGGCCACGGTGATCAGGGCCGAGATGCTGAGAAACAGTCGTGTGCGCAGCTTCATCGCCAGTTTCATAAAGTCTCGCTCACAGGTTGTACTGCTTGCGTTTGCGGTACAGCGTGGAGGCATCGATACCCAGGGTCTTGGCCGCCTGGTCGAGGGTGTCGGCCGTGGCCAGCACCGCGCCGATGTGGGCTTTTTCCAATTCGTCGAGGCTCAGTGCGGCGCCGATGCGCGGCGCATTGTTGACCGGTTGCTCGGCCATGCCCAAATGACTGATTTCGACTTTTTCCTGCGGGCAGATGATGCTGGCGCGCTCGACCACGTTGCGCAGTTCCCGGATGTTGCCCGGCCAGCGATAGCCTAGCAGCGCTTCGCGCGCTTCGTCGCTGAAGCCCCGGGCCGGGCGCGCGTATTCCTTGACGAAGCGGGCCAGGAAGCGGTCGGCCAGGGTCAGGATGTCTTCGGCGCGCTCTCGCAATGGCGGCAGGTGTAGGGTGATGACGTTCAGGCGATATAGCAGGTCTTCGCGAAAACGTCCGTCGCGCACCATGTCTTCGAGGTTGAGGTTGGTCGCTGCGAGAATCCGCACGTCGGCACGACGGGTGACTGGGTCCCCTACCCGCTCATATTCCTTGTCCTGGATAAAACGCAATAACTTGGGTTGTAACGTCAGGGGAAAATCGCCGATCTCGTCGAGAAACAGCGTACCGCCGTCGGCCTGGTTGACCCGACCCAACGTACTCTCGCTGGCGCCTGTGAAAGCCCCACGGCTATGGCCGAACAATTCGCTTTCCATCAGTTCAGCGGTCAGTGACGGGCAATTGATGGTGACGCAGGACTTTTTCGCCCGCTTGCTCCAGCCATGGATCGCCCGGGCCAGCTCGCCTTTACCGGTGCCGGACTCGCCGAGGATCAGGATGTTGGCGTCGGTACTGGCGACCTGACGCGCGGTTTCCAGGACGACTTTCATCGCCGGGCTGTGAGAGTCGAGGCCGTCCTTGGGTTTGCGCACTTCCCCTTCAAGGGCTTCGAGCCTTGCCGACAGCTGGCGTACTTCCAATTGCTTGGCGGTCGCCAGGCGCAATTGATCGGGGCTGCAAGGCTTGACCAGATAGTCGGCCGCCCCGGCCTGGATCGCATCGACCGCGGTATCGACTGCCGAGTGGGCGGTGACGATGACCACGCGCATCCAGGGTGCCTGGATACGCATTTGTGCCAGGACATCCAGGCCGTTGTCCTCCCCCAGGCGCAGATCGAGGAAACACAGATCGAACACCTGGCGTTGCAGCAGTGCATCGGCCTGGGCGGCGCTGTTGGCGGTGGCGACGCTATAGCCTTCGTCTTCCAGGCAGTATCGGAACGTACGCAGGATGGCGGACTCGTCGTCTACCAGCAGAATGCGGCCTTGGTGCTCAGTGGCGGATTCCATTTTTCCTACGCTCCTTTAATGAATGATGTTGGTTAGTGTCAGAAAAATCGGGCAAGTTGCATGGTCGATTCTGAGGGGATATTACTCACCGAGAATGGCCCTGTGGACGTCTGACTCCTAAAAGACTGATTTGAGTTCCTTTTTTTATGATTCGTCCGGTTCGGACGGTTCGCATCGCTGATTCCGACGGCTGTGTCTGACAGGAAATTCCAAAACCACCTTACGCCTTTTCTCCGGTATTCGTGCAATACGCACGACTGCCGCTTGCGTCATCGTGCAGGATGCGCTCCCGGTACGTTGCATGCATTAATTAACTTATTGATTTTAAAGGTGTTTATCTAATAAAAAATCCTGGCACGGCGACTGCAATGCTCTGGTCAACGTGGCGTTAGTGCGCCTCAACCAGATCACCGCACTCGGGTGGGGAGGAATTCCAGGATGAATCGTCAAAGTGTCGCTCAATTTGGCCCCGCCCACTTTAAAAGTGCCGTCCAATTGCGCCTCTCTTCCCTGCATTTCCAGCAGGGCGTATGGGCTGCCCTGGCGCTGCTGGTTACCCTCGTAACGGGCCAGCAATGGTTGCTCTGGCATGAAAGCCAACAGCCCGAAGCACCGCAGGTGTCGATTCACCGTGCCCCTCAAACCCATTTCAGCGCCGTCAGCAGCCTTGAAGAAGCGTCCGCTTCAATGCGCATGATGGATGTCGACCAGGCTCAGCCATTGAACGCCATGCCGCGTGAAGAGCGCTGGGTGTTTTAACCCCGATGAACCGGTCGTCCATTGCGCCGGAACCATCACCGCAAGACCTTCACTAAATAGAAAAGCGTAAGGAGAATCACCATGTTGAGCTGGGCAATTACCTTCCTGATCATTGCCATCATCGCCGCCGTACTGGGCTTCGGTGGTATCGCAGGCACCGCCACGGGCATCGCCAAGATTCTCTTTGTTGTGTTCCTGGTGATGTTCATCGCTTCCTTCTTCTTTGGCCGTCGTGGCCGAGGCTGACCATGAGCGTTTCATTCAAAGGACTGGCCGCCGCCCTGTTGCTGGGCGGCAGTGCCATGGCAATGGCTGCCAATGACGGGCAGATGCGCGTCAACCAGTTGCTGGAGGCCGACCCGCAATACCGCGAGACCTGGCAGCACGTCGTGAAAAAAGAAGAACGCCTGCCCGAATGGGTGATGAACCTGTCGGGCGATTCGGACCAGATGAATGCTGTCGAGGAAGATGGCGACAAGTATTTGGTGGGACCGCTGTGTGAAACCCAGGCAACGTGTCGCAGCAAGCGCCTGATCGTTGCCTTCAGTTTCGACAAGGACGAGGCCTATGCCATGTTGGTGGAAGTCCCAGCCGGGCTGCCAGCCGACAAGTCTCCGACGCGGCATGCCGACTACCGTTTCCTCGGCAAGCCCGATGAAGGTATGCAGAAACTGTTAATGGAACAACTCAAGAAAGATCCGAACTGGTACTGATTCTGAAAATGGGAAAAGCAGCCCTGCTTTTCTCTGCTGCACAGCCCGAGGAGGGCCAGTGCATGACCAGGGGGCTGGGACGTTCTGACTGATGAAAGTCGGAGTGACCTACGGGCACAAGGGGTGCCTGCGAAAGGGCCGGGTCAGGTAAAAGCTGCGACGCAAGTTCGCAAAGTCATCACGGCTTGGCGAACTTGCGTAGAGCTTCGCGACGCAAAGACGCGGGTCAGAGCGGTTGGTCGATTGGCCGCTGCAATGCGCTCCGCGATGCGGCATTTTGTCTCCTCCCGCCGATTTATCCCCCATTTGTTGACCGTATATCGGAGAATGCCGAGGCAATTTCTCCCATGGGCCGCGTCTCGATTCGCTGCCGTTTCATCGGTTCCCCACACTTGCGAGAGAAAGCCCAGCTACGCTGAAATGGCCGGTTCACGGCACTTATGCCTGCATAAATGTCGTATTCGAACCGCGTGAAAGGCGGGTTTCGTTTGAAAAATCTCATGCCGATTCGGCATAGGGTAGGCGTTTACGGCATTAGACGAGCCCCCCTTGCATCGCAATAGTTGCGCCTTTTTTCGCCTGCCAGTAAGCCGCTAACGCGCTCGGGGTGACCTTATACGGGGGCAGGGGCATGAATGTTTTTCGTCATCGACGATCCGTTCGCGCCACTGTCCGAGTCCAACTGAAGTAAGGGTAACAATATGAAGAAGGCACGACTAAGCCTCGCCTGGCAGATCCTCATCGGTCTGGTGCTCGGGATTGCATTGGGCGCGCTGCTCAACCATTTCAGTGCCGAGAAGGCCTGGTGGATCAGCAATGTGCTGCAACCGGCGGGCGATATCTTTATCCGTCTGATCAAGATGATCGTGATCCCGATCGTGATTTCCTCGCTGATCGTCGGCATTGCCGGGGTCGGTGATGCCAAGAAGCTCGGGCGCATCGGTCTCAAGACCATCCTTTACTTCGAAGTCGTCACCACCATCGCCATCGTCGTCGGCCTGCTGCTGGCCAACTTCTTCCAGCCGGGCAGCGGTATCGACATGAGCACCCTGGGCACTGTGGATATTTCCAAGTACCAGGCCACGGCCGCGGAAGTCCAGCATGAGCATGCGTTCATCCAGACCATCCTCAACCTGATCCCGTCGAACATCTTCGCCGCCGTTGCGCGTGGCGAGATGCTGCCGATCATTTTCTTCTCCGTATTGTTCGGCCTGGGCCTGTCCAGCCTGCAATCGGACCTGCGCGATCCGCTGGTGAAAATGTTCCAGGGCGTGTCGGAAAGCATGTTCAAGGTCACCCACATGATCATGCAATACGCCCCGATCGGCGTGTTCGCCCTGATCGCGGTGACAGTCGCCAACTTCGGCTTCGCGTCGCTGCTGCCTCTGGCGAAACTGGTGATCCTGGTTTACGTCGCCATCGCCTTCTTCGCCTTCGTGGTGCTGGGCCTGATCGCCCGCCTGTTCGGCTTCTCGGTGCTCAAGCTGATGCGCATCTTCAAGGATGAGCTGGTGCTGGCCTATTCCACCGCCAGTTCCGAAACCGTGCTGCCGCGCGTGATCGAGAAGATGGAAGCCTACGGCGCGCCGAAAGCCATCTGCAGCTTCGTGGTGCCCACCGGTTATTCGTTCAACCTCGACGGTTCGACCCTGTACCAGAGCATCGCGGCGATTTTCATCGCCCAGTTGTACGGCATCGATCTGTCCATCAGCCAGCAATTGCTGTTGGTGTTGACCTTGATGGTCACCTCCAAAGGCATCGCCGGCGTGCCGGGCGTGTCGTTCGTGGTGCTGCTGGCGACCTTGGGCAGCGTGGGCATTCCGCTGGAAGGGCTGGCCTTCATCGCCGGTGTCGACCGCATCATGGACATGGCCCGTACCGCCCTGAACGTCATCGGCAACGCCCTGGCCGTGCTGGTCATCTCCCGCTGGGAAGGCATGTACGACGATGCCAAGGGCCAGCGCTACTGGAACTCCCTGCCGCACTGGCGCAGCAAAGAGCCGCTGCCGGCGGGGGAAACTTCCAGCCGTTGAGATCCATTGTGGGAGTTCGGGCCAGCAGCAAAGAGCCTGAACAACCCCGGCCATTGTGGGAGCCGAGCTTGCTCGCGATTGCGGTGTGTCTGCCAACATCAATGCTGACTGATCCGACGTCATCGCGAGCAAGCTCGGCTCCCACAGGAATTTTTGTCAGGCGCAAAGATTCTGAACAACCCCGGCTCCCACAGGGTCTTCCACAGGGTGTTCGTTGATCATCTGCGCAGTGCCAAGCAAACCCCGGAGAAATCCGGGGTTTGTCGTTTCTGCCAGCCCCGCTATCATTCGCGGCATCTTCCGGGGGATTTGACCGATGCTCAATGGCCTGTGGCTTGGCTTCTTTATCGTGGCTGCCGTGTCGGCGCTGGCGCAGTGGTTGATCGGCGGCAATGCCGGGATCTTCGCGGCCATGGTGGAAAGCATTTTCGCCATGGCCAAGCTGTCGGTGGAGGTGATGGTCCTGCTGTTCGGCACCCTGACCCTGTGGCTGGGCTTCCTGCGCATCGCTGAAAAAGCCGGCATCGTCGACTGGCTGGCCAAGGCCCTAGGGCCGCTGTTCCTGCGCTTGATGCCGGAAGTGCCTGCCGGCCACCCGGCGATCGGCCTGATCACCCTCAACTTCGCCGCCAACGGCCTGGGACTGGACAACGCGGCCACCCCCATCGGCCTCAAGGCCATGCGCGCCCTGCAAGACCTCAACCCCAGCCCGACCATCGCCAGCAATGCGCAGATTCTGTTCCTGGTGCTCAACGCCTCGTCGCTGACGCTGCTGCCGGTGACCATCTTCATGTACCGCGCGCAGCAAGGCGCGCCCGACCCGACCCTGGTGTTCCTGCCGATCCTGCTCGCCACCAGCGCCTCGACCCTGATGGGGCTGCTGTCGGTGGCGTTCATGCAGCGCCTGCGGTTGTGGGATCCGGTGGTGCTGGCTTATCTGATCCCGGGCGCGCTGGCGCTGGGCGGTTTCATGGCGCTGCTGGCGACGCTCTCGGCCACGGCGCTGGCGGGGTTGTCATCGATCCTGGGCAACCTGACGTTGTTCGGCTTGATCATTGTGTTCCTGGTGGTGGGTGCCCTGCGCAAGGTCAAGGTGTATGAAGCCTTCATCGAGGGCGCCAAGGAGGGCTTCGACGTCGCCAAGACGTTGCTGCCATACCTGGTAGCCATGCTTTGCGCCGTGGGCGTGCTGCGGGCTTCGGGAGCGCTTGATTTCGGCCTGGACGGCATCCGGCACCTGGTGCAGTGGGCCGGCTGGGACACGCGCTTCGTCGATGCCTTGCCGACCGCCATGGTCAAGCCGTTCTCCGGCAGCGCCGCCCGGGCGATGCTGATCGAGACCATGAAGACCTCTGGCGTGGACAGCTTCCCGGCCCTGGTGGCGGCGACCATCCAGGGCAGCACCGAGACCACGTTCTACGTGCTGGCGGTGTATTTCGGCGCCGTCGGCATCCAGCGGGCGCGCCATGCCGTGGGGTGCGCGCTGCTGGCGGAGTTGGCCGGGGTCGTGGCGGCGATTGGCGTTTGCTACTGGTTCTTCGGTTGATCTGAGTCGCCCGGCGGCCCCTAGGGTTGGGTCGGCGTTGCGAAACGCTGGCCTTGCTCCAATGTCCAGGCCACCACTTCGGCTGTCAGCCGGTCGCCGGCCCGACCAAAGCCGTCCACCACCGCTGGCACTTTCACATCGCTCAATGGCTGGCGCACTTCAAAACGGCGACTGGCCAGGATGCGCTGGTCGAAGCCGCGCACCAGCAGCGCGTCCAGGCGAATCACCACGCTGGCCGCAGTGCCCTGGTATTCGGTCTGGAACGCCTGCAATTGCCCGCCCAGCTCCAGGTCCGCTTGCAGGTTGCTGTCGGCGACGCTCAACAGCCTGACGCGTCCATCCTGGGCGAAGCCATCGAGCAGGCGGTTGCGCAACAACACCGGGGCCGGGTCGCTCCAACGCGAGGCGGCGTAACTGCTGAACAGATTGCCCTGGGGGATCACCGCGATTTTCGGGCTGTTGAGCACCTCGCTGGCCTGGGGGTTGGCCAGGCGCAGCGACCAGCTCACCGCCGCGCCCGCAGATGCCGGGGCCTGGGTGACGGGCAAGCGATACACATCCGAAGGTTCGGCCTTGGGCAAAATCGAACAACCGCCCACCAGGACGAATCCTGCCAGCAAGAGAAGAGGGCGGATAAACCGGTTGGACGGCTTCATGGCGTGAACTCCTTGTCCTTGTCATTGCCCAGCAAATAGCCGCTGGGGTTGGCATCCAGGCGCCGGGAGATCCCCCGCAGGGCGCTCAGGGTTTCGCGCAGTTCACGCACGGCTGGCGCCAGGGCATTGAGGCCCTGCATGCCGTTATTCAACGAGTCGCGGTTGTCGTTCAGCAGTTTGTCGAGGGTCGCGGTGCTGCGCGCCAGGGACTGCATGGCCTGGCCGGCGTTGCCGAACGCCTGTTTGCCCTGGTCGTTGAGCAAACCATTGGCGTTGCGCATCAACGCCGTGGTCTGTTCCAGCGTGGCGCTGGCCTGTTTGCCGATGGACGCCAGTTGCTGCATGGCCTGGCGAATATCGCCGCGCTGCTCGGCAATGACCCCCGTGGTTTGTTCCAAGTGTTCCAGCGTCTTGCCCAGGCTTTGGACGTTGTCCGAGGAAAACACCTCATTGGCGTTGTGCAGCAGCAGGTTGATGCTGGTCATCAAGTCATCGCTGTTGTTGAGCAGGCGGGCGATAGGCGAGGGTGCGGCGATGATCACCGGCGGTTCCCCATCGTGCCCCGTCAGCACCGGGCTCTGGGGCGTGCCGCCGCTGAGCTGGATAATCGAGGTGCCGGTGATGCCGGTCAGTGCCAGCTTGGCCTGGGTGTCTTGCTTGACCGGTGTTTCCCCGCTCAAGCGCACCCGCGCCAACACTCGACGCGGGTCGTTCGGGTCCAGGCGCAGGTTGACGACGTCGCCGACCTTGATCCCGCTGTACTCCACCGAGCTGCCCCGGGACAACCCGCTGACCGCCTCGTTGAACACCACTTCGTAATACTTGAATTCGCTGTCCACGTTGGACTTGGCCAGCCACAGACCAAACAACAGGGCGCCAGCCACCACAATGACGGTGAACAGGCCGATCAGCACATGATGGGCTCGGGTTTCCATGTCAAACCTCGTTGGATTGTGTAGCGGCCGATAACGCCGCGCGGCCGCGAGGGCCATGGAAGTATTCGTGAATCCAGGCGTCGTCGGTTTCCGACACCTTGTCGATGACATCGGCCACCAGTACTTTTTTCTGCGCCAGCACCGCCACCCGGTCGGTGATGGTGTAGAGGGTGTCCAGGTCGTGAGTGACCAGGAACACGCTCAGGCCCAGGGCATCGCGCAGTGTCAGGATCAACTGGTCGAACGCCGCCGCACCGATGGGATCGAGGCCGGCGGTGGGTTCGTCGAGAAACAGGATGTCCGGGTCCAGGGCCAGCGCACGGGCCAGGGCGGCGCGCTTGATCATGCCGCCGGACAGCGAGGCGGGGTATTTGTCGGCGGCCGTTAACGGCAGGCCGGCCAAGGCCAGCTTCACCGCCGCCAAGTGCTCGGCGTCGGCCCGGCTGAGCCCGGCGTGTTCGATCAGCGGCAGGGCGACGTTTTCTGTCACGGTCAATGACGAGAACAGCGCGCCTTTCTGGAACAACACGCCAAAGCGCCGTTCCACCCGCGAACGTTGTTCCGGGGGCAGGCTCGGCAAGTCTTCGCCGAACACCCGCACAGAACCCTCGCTGGGCCGGTTCAGGCCGATGATGCTGCGCAGCAGCACCGATTTGCCGCTGCCGGAGCCGCCGACCACGGCAAGGATCTCGCCCTTGTACACGTCCAGGTCGAGGTTTTCATGCACGCTCTGGCGGCCAAAGCGATTGCACAGGCCGCGCACTTGAATCACTGCCTCGGAGGGCGGTCGCAAGGGTTGGCTCACCAGTTCATCTCCATGAAAAACAGCGCGGCCACGGCATCGAGAACAATCACTACGAAAATCGACTGCACCACGCTGGACGTGGTGTGAGCCCCGACCGATTCGGCACTGCCACTGACCTTGAAACCTTCCAGGCAGCCCACGGCAGCGATCAGGAAGGCAAAGATCGGCGCCTTGACCATCCCCACCAGGAAATGCTGCACGCCAATGTCCGACTGCAACAGCGTCAGGAACATGGCCGGGGAAATGCCCAGCGACAAAGCGCAGACCACGCCGCCCCCGATAATGCCCGAGAGCATGGCCAGGAAGGTCAGCATCGGCAGCGCCACCAACAGCGCCAGCACCCGTGGAATCACCAGCAACTCGACCGGATCGAGGCCCAGGGTGCGGATCGCGTCGATTTCTTCGTTGGCCTTCATCGAGCCGATCTGCGCGGTGAACGCGCTGGCGGTGCGGCCCGCCATGAGAATCGCCGTCAGCAATACGCCGAATTCGCGCAGGAACGAGAACGCCACCAGGTCCACGGTAAAGATGCTGGCGCCGAAATCGGCCAATACCGTCGCGCCGAGAAACGCCACCACTGCGCCCACCAAAAACGTCAGCAGGGCGACGATGGGGGCGGCGTCCAGGCCGGTCTGTTCGATGTGAACGACCATCGGTGTCATGCGCCAGCGCCTGGGGCGAAGCAGGTTGCGGGCCAGGGTTTCCAGGATCAGGCCGACAAAACCCAGCAGTTGCAGAGTGTCTTGCCAGACTTTTTCCACCGCGCGGCCGATACGCGTCAGCAGCTGTGTCAGCACGCCGACCTGCGGCTCCTTCACCGGCACACAGAAGTCCGTCAGCGAGCAATAGACCGTCTGCAACAGCGCCCGCTCGGCGGCCGGCAAGCTGCAATCGGGGTGCTCGGTGGTCTTGCCCAGCCGTTCGGAGCCCAGCAGCTCCACCAGCAACGAAGCCCCGGCGGTGTCGAGGGCGCCGAGGCCGTTGAGGTCGATCAGGGTGTTCTCGTCGTATTGGCCGCGCAAGGATTCGCTCAAGCGCTTGAGCTGTGCGTAATGGGCCAGCGTCCAGTCGCCGCCGACCCAGAGCTGCGCCGGAGAGCGAGACGTGTCCAGCCGGGCAGTGCCAGTGTGGGATCCGGGGGTCATAAGCTCCATGCTCGTTCGACTTGAACAGCGCTACCTAATAGCACGACCGCCGTTATTTTGCCTCGGGTGCGTCAGCGCTCACGTTGAAACGCAGCACGCCGATCATCTGGCCATTTTCCGTCAGCACCCGCACTTGCCATTTACCCGTCGGGTCTTGCGGGAAGTTCTGCTTGTGGGTCCAGGCGCGATAGCCTTCCTTGCGCCCGCCGTGGATGTCCAGGGCGATGCGATCGACTTCTTTACCGTTGAACTGCCAGACGTGATAAATCCGCTCATCAAGCCCTCGCGGCGCGTTGATGGCCGTATAGGCGTACAGGCCGTTGCCACGGATCTGGGCCGCACTGACTTCCTTGAGGCTGGCGCCCGGCGTGCGGTCTTCCAGTTGGGTGCTGATCGCCACTTCGGTCATCCACAGCGTGGCCGGTGGCACCCAGGAGCGCAGCACCCAGCCGGCGGCACCAATCCCCAGGGTGATGCACAGGATCGCCAGGGCGTTGCGCACGGTGCGGATCGGGAAGATCGAGGCCAGGCTGGGAAACGACAGCAGCATGGCAATGCCCAGCGCCAGCTTGAAGCTCTGGTCGGTGGTCAGGTGCAGGATCACCGGCAGCGCGGTGAGCAGGGCGGCGAACAGCGTCAGCGTGTGCAACGCCAGGAACGCCCAGCGCCGGGGCGCCAGCCATTTGTAGTACAGCGGGTCGGTGATCGAAATCAGCGCCGCGATCGTCAGCAGGCCGGTGAAAATCAGCTGGCTGCTGTTCCAGGTGGTGGTGATGAAGAAAAACGGCAGGACGAAAAACAGGCTTTCCTGGTGAATCATCTGCGTGGCGTAGCGCAACAGCGGCTGGGGGATTTCCCGTTTGAAAATCCGCGCGAACAGCCGGGTCATGCTGTTCTCGACCATCAGCCAGAGCCAGCTCACCAGCATCATGATGGCGATCCAGGTCGCCAGGCCCTGCTGGCGGTCGACCAGCATGAAACTGCCGACTCCGGAGATGAAACCACCGAGCGCGATGACCCCTGGATAGCGCTTCATCAGTTCAAGGATGCGCTGGATGTAGAGAGTCAGGTTTTGCATTCGGTGGTTTCACAGTAAGTCGTAGGAAATATCCCTGACAGAGTATCGTCAGGACATCGATGTGACGAGTGCTCTTGTGGCAAGTGGGATTTGCTGTGGGAGCAAAGCTTGCTCGCGAAACAGGCGCCTCGGTTTCTGAAAGACCGCGTCGCGTCCATCGCGGGCAAGCCTTGCTCCCACACAGCAGACAGATGCCTTCGCCACAAATGTGTGCCGCCACGAAATCACTCTTCGTTCGGCCGGGCCCGCCGGCGCACCTGCCACACCACCAACCCAAGCAACAGCAACCCCAGCAGACCGCCCAGCCCCCAGACGAGCTCATCGTCACTGAGCAACGGCTTCTCGATGCGCAGGTAACCCGGGTCCTTGAGCAGTTCGCGCAGGGCCACGTTGGCCTGTTCCAGGCTCACTTCCTGCAGGCGCAGGGCCGGGTTGGCGAAGCGGCCGTCTTCATAATCGCCCAGGGCACCCCAGTAGTAATCGGCCAGTGCGCTGTTGCCTTGAACCGCCCAGGACTGATGGGCAATGGCCGCGCGCTTGATGCGCACGAAATCGGCGGGGTCCAGGCCATCCTTGAGCAATCTCTTGCGCAGTTCTTCCAGCGCCTGTTCGGCTTCGGGCAAGTCTTCGCGGGACAGGTCTGCGTTCAGGCTGAAGAAGCCAACGCCGCCGAACACCTCGCGCTCGGTCCACGGTCCGTAGGACAAGCCACTGGCCAGGCGCAATTGGCGATAGAGCGCCCAGTCCAGGTAATCCTTGAGCAGGTCGAAGGTTTCGTCATGCTGCTCATCCAGCACCGGCTCCGGGAACAGCCAATGAAGCTTGGCGCTGTTGCCGACCAGGCCATGGATCAGGTTGCGCTTGGTGACTGCCTTGTAGCGGATCTGTGGCAGCGCCTCGTGTGGGCTGGGCTCCACCGGCTCGAGTTCGCCAAAGGCGCGTTCCAGGTAGGCCGGCAACAGTCGGTCGAGGTCGCCAACCACGATCAGGGTCATGTTGTTCGGTGCATACCAGTCCTTGCGCACTTGTTCGAGGCGGGCGAGGGTATGGCGTTCTACCTCGGCCCGTTCCGCGCAGCGCAGGCCCAACTCAACCGCCAGCTGGTTGCTGGCCTTGTGGCCCAGGTCCTGATGATCGAGCCAGCGTTGCAGGTGGGTGTAGTGGCCACCATCCTCGCGTTCCACCACCCGCTTGGCCGCCTCCAGGGCTTTTTCATCGATACGGGTGCGGGTCAACAGCGCCAGCAACAGGTCCAGGACCTTGCGTTGATTGCGCGCCGGCGCCTCGATGACGAACGTGGTGTCGGCGTTGCTCGTGAAGGCATTCCACTCGCCACCCAAGGCCTGCATGCGCTCTTCCAGGCCACCTTCACCGCCCTCATCGACGCCACTGAACAGCAGGTGTTCGAGCAGATGCGGCAGTTCCTTGTCGGCGCAACTGAAGTCGTCCAGGCCCACGCCGACCACCAAGCGGATCGCCACATGCCCGCGCTCGCTGCCCGGCTTGAGTATCAACTGCATGCCGTTGGGCAACATATAGCCTTCGACCTGGAACCGGTCCAGGGCGACCACGGGCAGTGAACCGAGCAAAAGAAAGGCGAGCAACAGACAACGCATAAGGGCTTCCTGGCGGCTGAGTGGAGGTCCATGGTGCCGGGCAGGCCGTCATCGGCGGATCGTCGCCCGGAGTCGGCTCGCTCCCCCTATCGAATCTATGCGGTGTTCATGACAACGGGAGCAGGCGGGCCAGCGAACGGTTTCAGGCCCGAGCCTTTGTACTGGCAGACATTGTTACTGACTGACCAACGCGCCAGTCGTTCACGGCGAATGGGTAATGTCGGAAATTTCATCTGCCGCCAGCGCACCGATCTCGGCGGTCTCCAGGACCACATAGGCACTGCCGCAAAACAGCGAATTGAGGCGCCTCATGTCGGCGATCAGCTCCAGGTGCAGGGAACTGGTCTCCAGGCTTTGCACGACCTTGCGCTGCAGGCGGCTGACATGGGCATGGGCCATGCGCCGTTCCTGCGCCCGAAAGCGACGTTTCTCACGCAGCAACTGCCGGGCGCTTTCCCGGTCGGCACTGAGGAATACCGACAGCCCCAGTCGCAGGTTGGCGATCAAGTGGCTGTGCAGGCCCGCCAACTCCTCCAGGCCTACCTCGGAAAACGACCGACGTTGCGAGGTCTTCTGCTGCTGGACCTTGCGCAACATGCGTTCGATGAGGTCGCTGGCCAGCTTGAGGTTGATCGCCAGCTCGATGATTTCCGCCCAGCGGCGGCTGTCCTGCTCACTGAGGTCCTCGCGGGGCATTTGTGCCATGTACAACTTGATTGCGCTGCACAACGCTTCGACGTCGTCATTCATGCGACGCACTTCCTGGGTCACCGCCGTCTGCGTACCCCGCAGCACGTCCAGCATGGCTTCGAGCATGCTTTCGATCAGATCGCCGATGCGCAAGGTTTCCCGGGCCGCGTTCGCCAGCGCCAGGCTCGGGGTGACGAGGGCGGTAGGGTCCAGATGTCGCGGCTTGGCCGTGCCGTTGGTGTCCGGACGTTCCGGTAGCAACCAGGCACAGAGCCGCGCCATGGGGCCGACGCTGGGCAGCAGCACCAGGCAACGCACGGTGTTGTAGAGCAGATGGAAACCAATCACCGTTTCCTGCGGGCTGAAATCCAGGCTGTCCAGCCAGCCCACCAGCGGGTCGAGCACTGGAATGATCAACAACAGCCCGATCAGCTTGTACAGCAGGCTGCCCAGCGCCACCTGGCGTCCGGCGGTGTTCTGCATGCTGGTGCTGAGGAACGCCAGTACGCCGCTGCCAATGTTGGCGCCGATCACCAGGCCGATGGCCACCGGCAGGCTGATCACCGCCGCGCCGGCCAGTGTTGCGGTCAACAGCACGGCGGCCAGGCTGGAATAGGAGATCATCGCGAACAGCGCGCCGACCAAGGCATCGAGCAGGATGTCGCCGGTCAGCGAGGCGAAGATCACTTTCACGCCCTGGGCATGGGTGATGGGCGCCGCGGCTTCGACGATCAATTGCAGGGCCAGGATGATCAGCCCCAGGCCGATGCCGACCCGACCCATTTGCCCGGCGCGGGTCTGTTTGCGCGACAGGAAAAAAATCACCCCGAGGAAAATCAGCAGCGGCGACAGCCACGACAGATCGAGGGTCAGCACCCGTGCCATCAGCGCGGTGCCGACATCGGCGCCGAGCATGGTCGCCAGGGCCGGGGTCAGCGCCATCAGGCCCTGGCCGACGAACGAGGTGACGAGCATGGCCGTGGCGTTGCTGCTCTGGACCATGGCCGTGACCATGATGCCGGCGACAAACGCCAGCCAGCGTCGGGACATGTTCTGGCCGATGACATGGCGCAGGTTCGAGCCATAGACCCGCAAGATGCCGGTACGCACGATGTGCGTGCCCCAGATCAGCAGGGCGACGGCGGAGAGCAAATTCAGCAGGGTCAGCATGAGGAGCCCCCTGTTAGCGTCCCAAAAGGACAAATTGACGATGCCACATTCTTCTTTCTTGTACTTAAGCTGTAGTTGGCGAACGGTTCGGGCGCCAGCATTGCACAGCTAAAGAATCGTTTGAAACAAAACCGTCATAAAAATACATTCCTCGAAAACACCCAAAACCCTTGTGGGAGCGAGCTTGCTCGCGATAGCGGCCTGACAGCCAAAGAAGATGTTGGATGTCATGGCCTCATCGCGAGCTCGCTCCCACAGGTTTTGCATCCGGCCACTTTTTTGCGGGCATGAAAAAGGGGCTCCAAGAGCCCCTTCATTCATTGCCCTATACCGTTACTGACCCGGCATATCCTTGCGCAGTTTCACCGGGTCCTGCTGCTTGCGCTTGCGTGCAATCGCAGTGCGCATCTTGATGTTGATGGCTTCCACCGCCAGGGAGAACGCCATGGCGAAGTAGACGTAGCCTTTTGGCACGTGCACGTCGAACGACTCGGCGATCAGCACGGTACCGACCACCAGCAGGAACGACAGCGCCAGCATCTTCAGCGACGGGTGCTTGTCGATGAACTCGCTGATGGTGGCCGAAGCCAGCATCATCACCAGCACGGCGACGATGATTGCCGCGACCATGACCGGTACATGGGAGACCATGCCGACGGCGGTAATGACCGAGTCCAGGGAGAACACGATGTCGATGATCGCGATCTGGATGATGGTGTAGATGAAGTTGCCGCCCTTGCCCGAAGGTTCGTCGCTGCTTTCATCTTCGCCTTCCAGTGCGTGGTACATCTCCTGGGAGCTTTTCCACAGCAGGAACAGGCCACCGAAGAACAGGATCAGGTCACGACCGGAGATGCCCTGGCCGAACACTTCGAACAAATCGGCGGTCAGGCGCATGACCCAGGTGATGGACAGCAGCAACAGGATCCGCGTGACCATGGCCAGCGCCAGGCCGAAGATCCGGGTGCGCGCCTGCATGTGCTTGGGCATGCGGCTGACCAGGATCGAAATCATGATGATGTTGTCGATGCCCAGGACAATTTCCAGGGCGGTCAGGGTAAAGAAGGCAACCCAGATTTCCGGGTTGGTCAGCCATTCCATGTGAGTTCCTTTGAGCGAGTGTTAGGCCGCGCCGCTGATGGCGGCGCAGCGGGCATTGCTTTTATAGAGTGCTGAACAGCGGAAAAATCCCCATCAGCAAGGCGGCGAACATTATGCACAGGCAAACCAGTACTGCCCACTTCAGGGTGAAGCGCTGGTGGTCGCCGAACTCGATCCCGGCCAAGGCTACCAGCAGGTAGGTCGACGGAACCAGCGGGCTTAACAGGTGGACGGGCTGGCCGACGATGGAGGCACGGGCCATTTCAACGGCGGTGATGCCGTAATGGCTGGCTGCCTCGGCGAGAACCGGCAACACCCCGTAATAAAATGCATCGTTCGACATGAAGAACGTGAACGGCATGCTCACCAGCGCGGTAATCACTGCCAGGTACGGGCCGAGGAAGTCCGGGATCACTGCCAGCAAGCTCTTGGACATGGCGTCGACCATGCCGGTGCCGGACAGGATACCGGTAAAGATACCGGCCGCGAAAATCAGCCCGACCACCGCCAACACGCTGCCAGCGTGGGCCGCAACGCGGTCTTTTTGCTGTTGCAGGCAAGGGTAGTTGACGATCATCGCGATACTGAAGGCCACCATGAACAGCACCGGCAGTGGCAACAGGCCGGCGATCAGGGTGCCCATCAGGCCCAGGGTCAACGCGCCGTTGAACCAGATCAGCTTCGGACGACGGGCGTCCGGGAACTGGGAAACGCTGATTTCGCTGTGGTCGATTTCATCGCCGACCAGATGCAATTCACCCAGGCGTGCGCGCTCACGCTTGCCGTACATGTAGGCAATCAGCAGGATCGCCACCACACCGGCGGCCATTGCCGGAATCATCGGCACGAAGATGTCGGACGGGTCCACGTGCAGGGCACTGGCGGCACGGGCCGTCGGGCCGCCCCACGGGGTCATGTTCATCACGCCGCCAGCGAGGATGATCAGGCCAGCCATGATGCGTGGGCTCATGCCGATGCGGCTGTAGAGCGGCAGCATCGCGGCCACGCAGATCATGTAAGTGGTCGCGCCGTCACCATCAAGGGAAACGACGAGCGCCAGAACGGCGGTACCGACCGAAACTTTCAACGGGTCGCCCTTGACCAGCTTGAGGATCTTGCGCACGGCCGGGTCGAACAGGCCGGAGTCGATCATCAGGGCAAAATACAGAATCGCGAACATCAGCATCACCCCGGTCGGGGCGAGCTTGGTGATGCCTTCGAGCATCATCGGGCCGATTTTCGGCGCAAAGCCACCGAACAGGGCGAACAGGATCGGGATGATGATCAAGGCGATCAGCGCGGACAGGCGCTTGGTCATGATCAGGAACATGAACGTGATGACCATGGCAAAGCCAAGGAAAGTCAGCATAGGAAATACTCCAGGCGTGGCGCGGCGGGCAAAGGCGAACCGGACAGGTCAGCGCAGGATGCAAGGCTCGGGACGGACGAATGGAGTGGGTGCAGCGGGACGGGTAGCAGCGGACATCAGAATCACCATTGTTGTTGTTAAAAGGGCCGAACGAGCCATGAAAACTCGCTTTGGCCGACCGGTCTTTTGCCGGTAGTGGGGGTGATCCTAATCGCGCTAGCTTTCAGCAAGCTTTCGTTGCAGACAATGGAGTTTTTTCTGTGGGGCAAAGCTTATCTGTGGGAGCAAAATTTATCTGTGGGGCAAAGCTCACCTGTGGGAGCAAAGCTTGCTCGCGATAAAGACGTCGCGGCTCTCAAGTGGGAGTGTGTCAACTACATCGCGAGCAAGCTTTGCTCCCACAGAAAATCGGTGCGCCACCGGTCAATCAAAACGCCGAAAGATCCAACGGCCGCACCGCCCCCATCCAGATCGCATGTTCGGTATGGTCGATCAGGTCATCGCCGGTCTCGGGGTGCAGGAAAATCACCAGGCCTTTGCGATTGAGCGCCAGCCATGGCAAGACCACGCCGATGTACTGCGGGTCGAACGCCAGCTGACAGCTCCAGTCCGGATGCGGGCCGACCGGGCGTTGGTGGACGCGGCCCATTTTCAGTGGAAACAATTGCGCCGCTTCCTCGCACAGGGCCCGCGCCTGGTCGAGGGTTTGGGCGTCGAAATACACGTGGGCGTGGTAGCCCTTGATCCGCTGCATCTGTCACTCCTTGAAAAGAGGCCGAACCCTCGCCGTTTGCCGCGGGTCAGAGCCTTTAC
>Ga0065714_10002526_pt1 | contig 26791 bp, 26 predicted proteins | sample MisRhiReplicate2_FD_59101 | JGI IMG/M metagenome (GOLD analysis project Ga0065714, IMG submission 59101) | Miscanthus rhizosphere microbial communities from Kellogg Biological Station, MSU, sample Rhizosphere Soil Replicate 2: eDNA_1 v2... | ecosystem: Host-associated > Plants > Roots >... | reverse complement strand
TTGAGCGGGTTGATGCAGACCACTTGGGCGCCGCGTTTCACCGCCTCGCGCAGTGGTTCGAGCATCCGCGGATGGTTGGTCCCGGGGTTCTGGCCCCAGACGAAAATCGCGTCGGCGTGTTCGAAATCGTCGAAGGTCACTGTGCCCTTGCCCACGCCAACGCTCTGGGACAGCGCTACGCCGCTGGCCTCGTGGCACATGTTCGAGCAGTCGGGGAAGTTGTTGGTGCCATAGGCGCGCACGAACAGTTGATACAAGTAGGCCGCTTCGTTGCTGGCTCGGCCCGAGGTGTAGAACTCGGCCTGGTTCGGGCTGGACAGCCCATGCAGGTGCTTGCCGATCAGGTCGAACGCCGCTTCCCAACTGATGGGTTTGTAGCGGTCGGTTTCGGCGTCGTAGCGCATTGGTTCGGTCAGGCGACCCTGGTACTCAAGCCAGTAGTCGCTCTGCTCCAGCAGCGAGCTCACGCTGTGCTTGGCGAAAAATGCGCCATCGACGCGGCGCTTGGTGGCTTCCCAGTTCACGGCTTTGGCGCCGTTCTCGCAGAACTTGACCACGCCGCTTTCCGGCGAGTCACCCCAGGCACAGCCTGGGCAGTCAAAACCGCCATTCTGGTTGGTCTTGAGCATCATGCGGATGTTTTTCAGTGCATTGTCGCTGGTCAACCAGGCCTGAGCGACGCTGATCAGCGCACCCCAGCCACCGGCCGGGCCCTTGTAGGGCTTGTAGCGCGGTACGGGTTTCTGGTCGGCTTGTTGATGATTGCTCACGCTTGTTTCTCCATCGCAGGGCTGTAGACCCGCGGCGCACTTTTTTGCGGCAGGTGGATGAGGTTGAGGTTGTGTTGGCGAGCCCACTGCACCGCAAGGCCGGTGGGCGACGACAGGCTGACCAGGGTCTGGATGCCGGCCCGCAGGACTTTCTGGATCAGTTCGAGGCTGCAACGGCTGGTGACGATCGCCATGCCGCCGGCCACCGGGATCTGCTGCCGGACCAACGCGCCGATCAGCTTGTCGAGGGCGTTGTGTCGGCCAATGTCTTCGCGACCCAGCAGCAATTCGCCCTGGGCGTTCATGAACAACGCGGCGTGGACTGCGCCGCAGTATTGGCCCAGGGGCTGAAACTGGCTGATACGGTCACGCAGGCCATCGAGCCATTGCGCCGGTGGTAGCGGTGCGCCGGGCAGCACCTTGAGGTTTGGCAATGCCTGTTCCACTGCTTCCACGCCGCACAAGCCGCAGCCACTGGTGCCCGTCAATTGCCGGCGTTGCTGCTTGAGGTTCCAGAAGGCGCGGTTGGCGATGCTCACCTCGGCATGGTGCGCAGCACCCGTGCCGCTCAGTTGCAGGTCATAGATGTCCGATGCGTCTTCAATGATGCCGCTGCCGAGGCTGAAGCCGACGATGAAGTCTTCAAGGTCGGTGGGGGTGACCAGCATGACCGCCTGGCTGATGCCGTTATAGGCAATCGCCAGCGCCACTTCCTCGGCCAGCGCGGTGCTGTCCGTTTGGGAGTGGTCCAGATTGCAGTAGCGATAGCTCTGGCTGGCGGCCGGCGCGGATGTTTCCATCGCTGGCGCTGGACTGACCGGAGGCTTGTCGTTCATAGGCATCACTGAAAGTAGGAATAGTGTTAAGACTAAATGCGGCAATCTGCCACGTCTAATCGCTATTACTGATCTCTCAATAGATGACGTCGATCAAGATGTTGTCGATGATTTCTGGTAGAGGGCAAAACAGGCCTCTGCCAAGGCCGAGCGTGGGGCGCCGCGCCGCATGATCAGGCCCAGTGGGACCAACGTTTGCGCGCTTTCGATGGGCTGGATGCGCAAATCTTCGGTCAGCACATTCAGGCCGCTGTCCAAGGGCATCACCGCGCAACACAGTCCACCGTGCACAGCTTGTAACAATTGATGCACCGCGTCGGTTTGCAACAGCGGTTGAGGCGTGAGGCCCCGGCTGTGGAAATTGTGGTCGATGGATTGGCGAAAGTGCATGCCGCTGGTGAGCATGCCCAGGGGCAGCTCTATCAGCGCTTCCCAGCTCAGCGGTTGTTCGCCAAAGAAGAAAAAGCGCTGGTCGTAGAGCAGACCCATGCGGGTGTGGCTGAAGGGCAGGGCTTCGAAGCGTTCGTTGTCCAGGCGTTCCAGGTAGGAAATACCCAGGTCGATACGGTTGTTCGCCAACTGTTCGAGGATGCGTTCGGAGCTCAGGGACGACAATTCGAAACGCAGGCTGGGGTGCTCGGCGTGCAAGCGCTGCATCATCGCCAGCGGGTCGAAGTCCGACAACGGCACCACACCCAGGCGCAGCGTACCCACCAGGTTGCCACGACAAGCCGCCGCTTCGGCCTGCAGCCCGTCATAGGCCGCCAGCACCGTGCGCGCCCAGGCCAGCACTCGTTCCCCCGGCGCGGTGAAACCTTCAAAACGCTGGCCGCGGTTGACCAGCGGCAGGTCGAGTTCTTCTTCAAGGCTGCGCAGGCGCATCGACAGGGTCGGCTGGGTGATGTGGCAGCGTGCGGCGGCTTGGCCGAAGTGGCGGGTTTCGTCGAGCGCGATGAGAAATTTCAGCTGCTTGATGTCCATCTTCGCTCCAGGGCGCAGGAAGGTTCGGATTCTAGCGCTTGCGCGTGGTGGGGTCATTGGTCGGTTGGGAACCGGGTTCGTCTCGCCTGGTCTAGTCTTTGCGTCTGGACACTTAAATCAAGGAGCGTGTGCCATGAGTATTTTTAGCTTTGTGAAGGAAGCAGGTGAAAAACTGATCGACCTGCTGACCCCCGGCAATGCCAATGCCAGCGAACAACTGAAAGCGCATATTGAAAAGGTCGGCTTGGGTAATCCGAATGTCCAGGCGACCATCGACGGCGACAAAGTCATCGTCACCGGTGAAGTAGCGAGCCAGGAAGAAAAGGAAAAGATCCTGTTGGCGGTGGGCAATATCGCCGGTGTCGGCAGTGTCGACGACCAGATTACGGTGACTGGCCCGGTGGCACAGGCGGCGCGTTTCGTGACCGTGAAGAAGGGCGACACACTCAGTGCCATCTCCAAGGCCGAGTACGGCGACGCGAACAAGTACAACAAGATCTTCGAGGCCAACAAGCCGATGCTGTCGCACCCGGACAAGATTTATCCGGGGCAGGTGTTGCGTATCCCCGCGTAACCTTCAGGACTGTGGTGCCTTCATCGCGAGCAAGCTCGCTCCCACACTGGATCGGTGGCGAACAGGGATCCAACTGTGGGAGCGAGCCTGCTCGCGATGAATACGGCGCGGTTCAAAGCCCGGCAATCAAGTCCCGATAATCCCCCAACGCGTCAAACTCCCCCGTGTCCTTCGGTCCTTTGCGGCTATCCGGCTCGCTCACGGCCAGCAAGTGCGCCACGCCGAAGTCTCGGGCGCTGCGCAGCACCGGCAGGGTGTCGTCGATGAACAGGCTGCGGGCCGGGTTGAAATTCAAGTCGGCTTGCAGCGCATCCCAGAATTGCGGGTTTTCCTTGGGGAAGCCGTAGTCGTGGGAGCTGATCAAGCGGTCGAAGTAAGGGGCCAGTTCGATGCGTTCCAGCTTCAGGGACAATGAATCGCGGTGGGCGTTGGTGATCATCACCACGCGCTTGCCGGCCCGCTGGATCGCCGCCAGGAAGGTATCGGCGTCCGGCCGCAAGGCGATCAGGTGCGCGGTTTCCAACTTCAGTTCGCGTACCGGCAGTTTCAGCTCGGCGCTCCAGAAATCCAGGCAATACCATTGCAACTGACCGGCGTTGCGCTCGAACAGCGGCTGCAGCTCCATCTCGGCCATCGCCCGGCTCACGCCATGCAGTTCGGCGTAGCGCTGGGGCAGGTGTTCGAGCCAGAAGTGGTTGTCGTAATGCAGGTCCAGCAGGGTGCCGTCCATGTCCAGCAGAACCGTATCGATCTCATGCCAGGGCAGCAAAGCCATAAAACTTCTCCAGCGGTAATCGGATATCCGACACAAACAATCAGAATAGGCCGGGTATAGTAGCCCGCTATCGCCCAGGGAGCCGTTTATGCGCCAGAAACCCACCATACTCGATCGCCAGATCGTCGCTACCAGCCGCCTGTTTTGCGTGGAAGAACTGAAATTGCGGTTTTCCAACGGTGTGGAGCGCACCTATGAACGTCTGGCGAGCAAGGGCGCAGGTTATGGCGCGGTGATGATCGTGGCGATGCTCGACGCCGACCACGCGGTGTTGGTGGAAGAGTATTGCGGTGGCACCGACGCCTATGAACTGTCCCTGCCCAAGGGCTTGATCGAGCCCGGTGAAGATGTGCTGGCTGCGGCGGAACGGGAGCTCAAGGAAGAGGCCGGTTTCGGTGCGCGCCAGTTGGAACACCTGACCGAACTGTCGCTGTCCCCCGGCTACATGAGCCAGAAGATCCAGGTGGTGCTGGCGACCGATCTGTACGAAGAACGGCTGGAGGGTGACGAGCCCGAGCCGATGCGTGTGGACAAGGTCAACCTGCGTGAGCTGTCGGCCCTGGCACAGAACCCGCAGTTCACGGAGGGCCGGGCCTTGGCGGCGCTCTACCTGGCCCGTGACCTGCTGACCCAGCGTGGAGCGTTCCTGTCATGACTTTCCCTCATCCGTTGATGGCTCCTGTGGTCGAACTGGCGCTCCAGGCCGGTGAGGCGATCCTGCCGTTCTGGCGCGCCAATGTGCAAGTCAACCACAAGGCCGACGAGTCGCCGGTGACCGCCGCGGACATGGCCGCTCATGATGTGATCGTAGCCGGGCTGATGGCGCTGGCCCCGGATATTCCGATCCTCTCCGAAGAAGACGCCGATATTGCCCAAAGCGTGCGCGCCGGCTGGCATCGCTGGTGGCTGGTAGACCCGCTGGATGGCACCAAGGAATTCATTTCCGGCAGCGAGGAGTTCACCGTCAACATCGCGTTGGTGGAGCAGGGCCGTGTGGTGTTCGGCGTGGTGTCGATGCCCACCAATGGGCGTTTTTACGTCGGCGGCGCAGGGCTGGGGGCCTGGCGTGGCGACAAGGGAGGGCAGCCCTTGCCGATCGCGGTTCGTGACACCCTGGCGCCAGGTGAAGCCTTCACCGTGGTTGCCAGCCGCCGGCACACCAGCCCGGAGCAGGAACGCCTGCTGGATGGCTTGAGCGGGAGCCTGGGTGAGCTGCAACTGACCAGTATTGGCAGTTCGTTGAAGTTTTGCCTGGTGGCCGAAGGCGCGGCGGATTGTTATCCACGGCTGGCGCCGACCTCCCAATGGGACACCGCCGCCGCCCAGGGTGTATTGGAAGGTGCGGGTGGCGAGGTATTGGACTTGAGCGGCGAACCGTTCTGTTACCCACCGCGTGAGTCGCTGTTGAATACGTCATTCCTGGCGTTGCCAGCGAAAGCGGCGTGGCGTGGGAAGCTGCTGGAGCTTGCTCGCTCTTAAGCCTGGCTCGATCCTTCGTGGCAAGGGGGTTGAGGGAGCAAAGCTTGCTCGCGATACAGGCGCCTCGATCTCTGCAAGACCGCAGCGCATCCATCGCGGGCAAGCCTTGCTCCCACACAGAGATACCTCGCCACAGGGGGCGGCGGTGTTTTAGCGGTGCAACACGTACTGCCCCTCAAACTGCACCGCCACGTCCTCGCTGCCGGTATTCATCACCCGCGTCTGCAACGCCAGCCGCGCCCGTCCGTAACGTCGGTAGGTGGCCAGGAAGCGCTTCCAGACCTTTTCCTCGGGCGCTTCGCAGACGACGGTCGCATCGCGGGTCACTGGCAGCGGGTAGCTGATCTGCCCTTCCTGAATCACGATATGCCCGTCTTCGATGCCTTCCTCGCGCAGGGCCAGGTGCAGCCAGCCCCAGCCGCCGAGCACCGCGCCGCAATACAGGCTGCCACCGAACATGGTGCTCTTGTGGTTGACGTTGGCTGCAAGCGGCAAGGACAGGCGCAGTTGCCGGGCCTGCCAATCGAGCACCTTGAGGCCCATGTCCCGGGTCAAGGGGATGTCGTGGTGCAGGATCGATTCCAGGTAACGACTGTCGCGGTTCATTGCGGGGCCTTTTGCTTGAACGGGAAATGACGATAACTCAATCGGACTCATCGGCCGAACCATGGCTGCTGTCGCCGAAGTGCAGCCCATGTTTGCGTAACTTGTCGTGCAAGGTCTTGCGTGGAATGCCCAAGGCTTCGGCCAGGCTGCGCACCGAGCTGTGGGGGTGGGCCAGTTCGGCGGCGATCAGGGTTTTCTCGAAGTTTTCCACCTGCTCGCTCAAGCCGCCACTGACCACTTCCACCGGTGCGCCGGGGCTGCCGTCGGGCGCGCTGTTGTCCAGGGCCAGTTCCAGGCCCAGGGCAAAACGTTCGGCGGCGTTCTGCAGTTCCCGCACATTGCCCGGCCAACTGTGGCGCAGCAGCAGCGCCCGTTGTGCCGGTTGCAATTCATGGGGCGGCAGCCCGTGGCGAGCGCTGGCTTCATCGGCAAAATGCTGGAACAGCATCAGCGCATCCTCCCCCCGTTCACGCAATGGCGGTATGCGCAGCGGCGCGACGTTCAGGCGGTAATACAGGTCGGCGCGAAAACGCCCCTGGTCGGCGGCCTGGCGCAGGTCTTCCTTGGTCGCGGCTATGATGCGGATATCCAGCGGGATCTGTTGATTGCCCCCCAGCCGCTCCACCACGCGCTCCTGCAGCAGGCGCAGCAGCTTGACCTGGACATCCAGGCTCATGCTTTCAATTTCATCCAGGAACAGCGTACCGCCGTTGGCGAATTCGAATTTGCCGATGCGGCGCTTCTGCGCGCCGGTAAAAGCGCCGGGTTCGTGGCCGAACAGCTCGCTTTCCACCACCGACTCGGCCAGGGCCCCGGCGTTGATCGCCACGAAGGGGCCGTTGCGCCGGCCTGAAAGATCGTGCAATGCACGGGCGACCACTTCCTTGCCGGCACCGGTTTCACCGAGGATCAGCACGTCGGCGCGGGTGGCGGCCAGTGCACCGATCTGCTCGCGCAGGCGCAACATGGGTGTCGATTTGCCGACCAGGCGGGCGCTGAGTTCATGGCGATCGCTCAGGGCAAGGCGCAGGCTGCGGTTGTCCAGCACCAGTCGGCGCAGGGCCAGGGCCCGGCGTACGCTGTCGAGCAGGTGATCGCTGGCGAAAGGTTTTTCCAGGAAGTCATAGGCTCCGGCGCGCATCGCCTGCACCGCCAGTGGCACGTCGCCGTGGCCGGTGATCAGCAGTACCGGCAGCTCCGGGTCCTGGGCGTGGAGTTCGCCCAGCAGTTCGAGGCCATCCATGCCCGGCATGCGAATATCGCTGACCACCACGCCCGGCCAGTCACGGGGCAGTTGCGCGGCCACACCCTTGGCTTCGGCCAGGGGCAGGATTTTCAGGCCGGCCAGGTCGAGGGTCTGGCTCAGGGCCTGACGCAAATGGGGATCGTCGTCGATCAGCACCACCTCAATCCGGTTGTCGATGGTCATACACTTCGGTCCTCGGACGGTTGCAGGCTCACCCCGGGGGCGCCGGCTCGCAGTTTCAGGGTAATCAGGGCGCCGCCTTCCTTGTGGTTGGCGAACGACAGTTCGCCGCCAAAGGCGCGCATCAGGGTGTCGCAGATCGCCAGCCCCAGGCCGAGGCCCTGGGTGCGGGTCTTGGTGGTGTAGAAGGGTTCGCCGGCGCGGCCCAGGGCTTCCATGCAAAACCCGGGGCCGTTATCGCGGATGTACAGGTTGACGCCGGTTTCGGTGGCCTGGGCACTGAGCCAGAGTTTGCGCGGTGGGCCTTTCTCGGTGAGCGCATCGAGGGCGTTGGCCAGCAGGTTGCCGAGCACCTGGCGCAAGCGGGTTTCGCCGGCCTCGACCCATAGCGTGGCGGCCGGCAAGTCGCGGATCAGTTCCACTTCCATGCTGCGTCGGCGTTTGGCGAGCAGCGCCAGGGCGTCGTCCAGCGCCGGTTGCAGGGCGACGCTTTCCGGCGCATGTCGGTCGCGGCGGGCGAAGGCGCGCAGGTGGGCGATGATCGAGGCCATGCGCCCGGTCAGTTCGCTGATCAGCTTGAGGTTGCCCCGGGCGTCTTCGGTGCGTTGGTGGTCGAGCAAAATCTCGGCGTTTTCCGCGTAGCTGCGAATCGCTGCCAGCGGTTGGTTGAGTTCGTGGCTGATGCTCGCCGACATGGTGCCCAGGGCTGACAGCTTGCCGGCCTGCACCAGGTCATCCTGGGCGCGGACCAACTCCTGCTGAGCCTGTTCGCGCTCCAGCACTTCCTGCTTCAGCCGTCGGTTCAGTCCTTCCAGGTCGCTGGTGCGCTCGGCCACCCGGCCTTCCAATTCATGACGGGCCTTGGCTTCGAAGGCGATTCGATCCAGGTAATGACGCCGGCGTTGCATCATCAACCCGAGCAACAACATCAAGACCAGCAACGCCGCGCCACCGATGGCGACCACGGTGCGCACCGGACGATCAATCAGCGTGCGCGGGGCGAGAATGCTCACGCTCCAGCCGGTTTCCTCGATGGACTGGGTCTGGGGCAGCCAGGCGTTGGCGTCCAGGTTCAGCGGCTTGGGATCGCGGGTCGGATACGGTTGTACCGCGCTGATGGCCTCGCGCTCGGCGTCACTCAAGGGCCGGGTCGCGCGAAATCGCCACTCTTGTCGCGACGTGAGGATGACCACGCCGTTGTGGTCGGTCACCAGCAATTGTTCGGGAGTCTTGCCCCACAGGCTTTCGGTGTGGTCGAGGTCGACCTTGACCACCAGCACGCCGATGACTTTTTCGCGGTCGCGCACGGCGGCGGCAAAGAAATAACCACGTTTGGCCGATGTCGTGCCCAGGCCGAAGAAGCGGCCCAGGCGTCCGGCCATGGCTTCGATGAAGTACGGCCGGAAGGCGAAATTGCGTCCGACGAAACTGTCGTGTTTGTCCCAGTTCGACGCGGCCAGGGTCTTGCCGGAAGGGTCCATCAGGTACATGACTTCGGCGCCGGTCTGGGCGCTGATATTTTTCAGCAGCCGGTTGGCGTTGCCTTGAGTCACGCCATCGTCCGGCGCCGACAACGCGGAACGCAAGGCCGGCAGGTCGCCGAGAATCTGTGGCAGCACCTCATAACGGTGCAGCGTGCCCAGCAGGTTGGCGACGTAGAGGTCCAGGGTCTGGCGGTTCTGACCGGCCAACTCGCTGCGGTAATAACGTTCGGCCAGGTGCTCCAACGGCCACAGCAACGGCGCCAGGCACAGCGCGAGCAAGGCCAGGCTGCGCCAACGGGGTCTGCGGGGAAGGGTGGAATTCATGAGCCTCGGACGCCTGTGGTGACAGGCGTATTATGCCTAGTTGCCTTGCAAATACTATTTGTAAGGCAGTACTAGGTTTGTCCGGCAAGGCACTGCTGCAACGCACTTCGCCAGTCCGGTTGGCTCACCCCCCACTCCTTGAACAGGCGCGTGCAATCCAGGCGCGAGTTAAGTGGCCGCGGGGCTGGAGTCGGATAGGCGCTGGATTCAATGGGCTCCAGCAGCGCACACGGTTTGTGCCGATCGAGCAGGTTTTCGCCGATGGCCTGGGCGAAACCGAACCAGGACGTCTCGCCCCGGGCTGTCAGATGATAGGTGCCCCAGGCGCCGGGTTGGCCGGCCTGCCAGCGCTCGATCAGTTGCGCGGTGCTGTCGGCAATGGTGCCGGCCCAGGTCGGTGCGCCGACCTGGTCGGCGACCACCCGCAGCTGCGGTTTTTCCTGCAACAGGCGCTGCATGGTCAACAGGAAGTTGCGACCCTCGGTGGAGTACACCCAGCTGGTGCGCAGAATCAGGTGCTGGCCGCCAGCCTGGCGGATGGCATTCTCGCCGGCCAGTTTGCTGCGTCCGTAGACACTCAGCGGGTTGGGCGTGTCGTCTTCGGTGTAGGGGGCCGGCTTGAGGCCATCGAAGACGTAGTCGGTGGAGTAATGAATCAGCGGGACGCCCAGCGCAACCGCTGCCTGGGCCAGGATGCCCGGTGCCGTGGCATTGATGGCGAACGCCCGCTCCGGTTCACTTTCGGCCTGGTCGACGGCCGTGTGGGCGGCGGCATTGATGATCAGGCCGGGCTTGAGGGCTTCGATGGGCGCGCGCAGGGAATCCGGTTGTGCCAGATCGAGCTGGTCGCTGCCGCGTACGATCAACTCGCCCAGGCCGCTCAGGCGCGATTGGAGCGCCCGTGAAACCTGGCCATTCTGGCCGATGATCAGGATACGCAAGGGGGCACTCATGGGAACAGGTCTGCCTCGTGCAGGGCCTTGCCATTCTGATCCTTGGCCGAGAGGATCGGCGCGCCTTCGAACTCCCAATCGATGGCCAACTGCGGATCGTCCCAGCGAATGCAGCGCTCGGCCGAGGGTGCGTAGTAATCAGTGGTCTTGTAGAGGAAGTCCGCTGATTCGCTCAGTACGACGAAACCGTGGGCAAACCCTGGCGGGACCCACATTTGCCGATGGTTCTGCGCCGACAGGCGTACGCTGGCCCATTGGCCGAAGGTCGGCGAGCTGCGGCGGATGTCCACCGCGACATCCAGCACTTCCCCCGCCGTGACGCGCACAAGCTTTCCCTGGGCTTGTTCGATCTGGTAGTGCAGGCCCCGCAGCACGCCCCTGGTGGAGCGTGAATGATTGTCCTGGACGAACTGCAGGGTGCAGCCAGTCGCTTCGGCAAACGCCCGGGCATTGAAGCTTTCGTAGAAAAAACCCCGGTCGTCGCCAAAGACTTTCGGTTCGATGACCAGGACGTCTGGCAAGCGAGTGGCGATGACCTTCATCGTGTTTCTCCGGCGATATTGAACAAGTACTGGCCGTAGCCGGTCTTGCCAAAATACTGGGCACGCTCGAGGACGTGCTCGCGGCTGACCCAGCCTTGCTGGTAGGCAATTTCTTCCAGGCATGCCACTTTCAGGCCTTGGCGATGTTCGATGGTCTGCACGTATTGCGAGGCTTCCAGCAGGCTGTCGTGGGTGCCGGTGTCCAGCCAGGCGAAACCACGACCGAAGCGCTCGACGTGCAGGTCGCCGCGTTGCAGGTAGGCATTGTTGACGTCGGTGATTTCCAGTTCGCCGCGCTTGGACGGCTTGATGGCCTTGGCGATCTTGATCACGTCGTTATCGTAGAAATACAGGCCGGTCACCGCGTAGCTGGATTTGGGCGCGGTGGGTTTCTCTTCGATGGATATCGCCCGTCCTTCTGTATCGAAGTCGATCACGCCAAAACGCTCAGGGTCCTTGACCCAGTAGCCGAACACCGTCGCGCCACTCTGCCGGTTGACGGCGGTCTGCAATTGTTCGCCAAAATGCTGGCCGTGGAAAATGTTGTCGCCCAGGATCAGGCACACCGAGTCGCTGCCAATGAATTGCTCGCCGATCAGGAACGCTTGGGCCAGGCCATCGGGCGACGGCTGCTCGGCGTAGCTGAACTGCACGCCAAACTGTTGGCCGTCGCCCAGCAGATTGCGGTATTGCGGCAGGTCCTGCGGGGTGGAAATCACCAGGATGTCCTTGATGCCGGCGAGCATCAGCACCGAGATCGGGTAATAGATCATCGGCTTGTCATAAACCGGCAATAGCTGTTTGGAAACGCCGAGGGTAATCGGGTGCAAGCGTGTGCCGGAACCGCCGGCCAGAATAATGCCTTTCATTACGCAATCGTATCCTTGTTGTCGAGCGAGCCCAGGCGCTCGCCCTGATAGCTGCCGTCCTGGACACGTTGGCACCACAGCAGGTTTTCGAGGTACCACTGCACGGTCTTGCGCAGCCCGGTCTCGAAGGTTTCTTGAGGCGTCCAGCCCAGTTCCCGTTCGATCTTGCTGGCGTCGATGGCATAGCGCAGGTCGTGGCCGGGGCGATCCTGGACGAAGCTGATCAGGTCGGCATAGTGCTCGACCCCTTCGGGTTTGCGTGGCGCCAGTTCTTCGAGCAACGCGCAGATACTGCGCACCACGTCGATGTTTTTCTGCTCGTTGTGGCCGCCAATGTTGTAAGTCTCACCGACCGCGCCTTCTGTAACGACCTTGAGCAGTGCACGGGCATGGTCTTCGACGAACAGCCAGTCGCGCACTTGCTGGCCGTTGCCATAGACCGGCAATGGCTTACCGGCCAGTGCGTTGAGAATCACCAGTGGAATCAGCTTCTCGGGGAAGTGAAACGGCCCGTAGTTGTTCGAGCAGTTAGTCAACAGCACGGGCAAGCCATAGGTGCGTTGCCAGGCGCGGACCAGGTGGTCGGACGCCGCCTTGCTCGCCGAGTACGGTGAGCTTGGGGCGTAGGCGGTGGTTTCGGTGAACAGGTCATCCACACCGTGCAGGTCGCCATACACTTCGTCGGTGGAAATGTGGTGGAAGCGAAACGCGCGCTTCTGCGGCTCGGGCAGGGTCTGCCAATAGGCTCGAGTGGCTTCCAGCAGGCTGTAGGTGCCCACGATATTGGTCTGGATGAAGTCCGCCGGGCCATCAATGGAGCGGTCTACATGGGACTCGGCCGCCAGATGCATGATGGCGTCAGGCTTGAATCGCGCCAGCACTGCACTGACGGTTGATTGATCGACGATATCCGCCTGGACGAATTCGTAGCGACTGTCGTGATCGATGCTGCTCAGTGATTCGAGATTGCCAGCATAGGTCAGCTTGTCGAGGTTCAGGACCTGGTGCCCGGTATCAAGAATCAAGTGCCGTATGAGAGCCGAGCCGATGAAGCCGGCACCGCCAGTGATGAGAATGCGCATCCAGTAAGCCTTTTGGACCAGAGAGTAGAGCGATAAGAGCATAGCTTGTAGGCATGGCGGGGGCGGCGCAAGGGGGATATTGCTGCGTCGACAGGCGACCAGCGCAAGAATGAACCTGTGCGTTGGGATAAATCCTCTCACCGCAGGCCCAATACCAGGGTGCGTAAGTAAGAGGGGTTGCTTATCCCACGACTCAGTGGCGTGATAGTCATCCGATCAAAACCACCTCAGGGGTCGTTGTATGCCACTCACTACGTTGGTTCACCGTGCCAGTTTGCCAAGCCCACAGATCAGCGCCGAGCAGGCGTTGGTGCTGTTGCGCTTGAATTACGGACTCAGCGGTGACCTGCGACCCCTTGGCAGCAACCAGGACCTCAACTACCGCGTCGACAGCGAGCGCGGGCGCTTTGTGCTGAAAATTTGCCATGGCGACTACGCCGTCCAGGAGCTCCAGGCCCAACACGCTGCCCTCAAGCTGTTGGCCGGGCACGGCGCGGTGAAGGTGCCGCGGGTGATTACCGCCAGCAACGGCCAGGACCTGCTGACATTGGACGTCGACGGGCAAGCGGTCCATATGCGACTGCTTGAGTACATCGACGGCCAGTCCCTCACGCAGCTCAAGCACTTGCCGCCTGAGCTGGTGACCGGCCTGGGTCGCCTGTGCGCGGAAATGGACCTGGCCCTGGCGACATTCGACCACCCAGGCCTGGAGCGTACCCTGCAATGGGACGCGCGCCACGCCCCTGCCTTGGTCGATCACCTGTTGCCGGTCATCGACGACGATCAACGGCGACAGCTGATCGCCGAGGTTGCGCAACAGGCCGAGCGTCGTTTGCAGCCGCTCAAGGCCAGCCTGCCGGTGCAGGCGATCCATATGGACATCACCGATGACAACGTGGTCTGGCAGCGCGATGCCCAGCGCCAATGGCAATTGCAGGGCGTCATCGATTTCGGCGACCTGATCCGCACCTGGCGCATCACTGACTTGTCGGTGACGTGCGCGGCCCTGCTGCACCACGCCGACGGCGACCCGTTCTTCATCTTGCCGGCGATCAAGGCCTACCAGGCGGTCAACCCCTTGCAACGCGAAGAACTGTTGGCGCTGTGGCCACTGATCGTGGCGCGCGCCGCGGTATTGGTGCTCAGCGGTGAGCAGCAGGTTTCCATCGATCCGGACAACCAATACAGCCGTGACAACCTGGCCCATGAGTGGGAGATTTTCCGGGTCGCCCACTCGGTGCCCTTCGAGTTGATGGAAGCGGCGATTCTCAGCGCCGTCGGCCACAGCCTGCCGCCCATCGCCAGCGAAGGCTTTGCGCCGCTGTTGCCGACCCTGGTGGGGCGTGAGTTCGCGCTGATTGACCTGGGTGTACTGAGCCCGCATTTCGAGGCCGGCAATTGGGAGCAGCCGGGGATCGACCAACGCCTGCTGAGTGAGGCCGCGGGCGTTCATGGCCTGGCCGCCAGTCGCTATGGGCAGTACCGGTTATCCCGCACTCGGCCGGACAGCGTCGTCGAACCCGATACTTATCCACTGCACGTGGAGTTGAGCGTTCCTCGGGGGACGCCGCTCGAATCCCCGTTCGCTGGGGTCGTGCACAAGACGGTCGACGGCCTGTTGCAGCTGGACAGCGCGCAGTTGAGCGTGCGGCTGTGGGGCGTGACGTCGCCGCTGCATTCCGGCGCGGCACTGGTCAAGGGGCAGGTGCTGGGCGAAGTGACGGGGCCGTTGCGGGTCCAGTTGTGTAGGGGCGCCCAGGTGAGTCCACCGCTGTTCTGCGCGCCCTCCAGGGCACTGGCCTGGCAGGCGCTGTGTCCTTCGCCGGCGGTGCTGCTGGGACTGGCTTGCGATGCCGAACCGGAGATCGATCCCGAGTTGCTGCTGGCCCGTCGCGATGCGAGCTTTGCCCGTTCGCAGAAGCACTATTACGTCGATCCGCCGCGTATCGAGCGCGGCTGGCGCAATCACTTGATCGACATGCAGGGCCGCTCCTACCTGGACATGCTCAACAATGTCGCGGTGCTGGGCCACGGCCATCCACGCATGGCGGCAGTGGCTGCCCGGCAGTGGTCGCTGCTCAATACCAACTCGCGTTTCCACTATGCGGCGGTTGCCGAATTTTCCGAGCGCCTGCTGGCGCTGTCGCCGTCCAACATGGATCGGGTGTTCCTGGTCAATAGCGGCACCGAGGCCAACGACCTGGCGATCCGCCTGGCCTGGGCCTACAGCGGCGGGCGGGACATGCTCAGCGTATTGGAGGCCTATCACGGCTGGTCGGTGGCGGCCGATGCGGTCTCGACGTCCATCGCCGACAACCCCCAGGCCCTGAGCAGCCGCCCGGACTGGGTGCATCCGGTGACTGCCCCGAACACCTATCGCGGCGAATTCCGTGGCCCCCACACTGCGCCNGACTACGTGCGCAGCGTCGAACANAACCTGGCGAAAATCGCNGAAAACAAGCGCCAGCTCGCCGGTTTCATCTGCGAACCGGTNTACGGCAACGCNGGTGGGATTGCGCTGCCGCCCGGTTACCTGAAGCAGGTCTATGCGATGGTGCGCGAGCGCGGTGGGGTCTGCATCGCCGACGAAGTACAGGTCGGTTACGGGCGCATGGGCGAGTTTTTCTGGGGCTTTGAAGAGCAAGGCGTGGTGCCGGACATCATCACCATGGCCAAGGGCATGGGCAACGGCCAGCCGCTTGGCGCGGTCATTACCCGCCGGGAGATCGCCGAGGCGCTGGAAGCCGAGGGGTATTTCTTTTCGTCGGCCGGAGGCAGTCCGGTCAGTTGCCAGATCGGCATGGCGGTGCTGGATGTCATGGAAGAAGAGAATCTCTGGGAAAACGCCCGGGTGGTGGGCGGGCACTTCAAGGCGCGGCTGGAGGCCTTGATCGACCGCTATCCATTGGTCGGCGCGGTGCATGGCTCCGGGTTCTACCTGGGCGTGGAACTGATCCGCGACCGCGACACGTTGGAGCCGGCCACTGAAGAAACCACGGCGCTGTGCAACCGTCTGCGAACGTTGGGGATTTTCATGCAGCCGACCGGCGATTACCTGAACATCCTCAAGATCAAGCCGCCGATGGTCACCACGCGCCAGAGCGTGGATTTCTTCGTCGATATGCTGGTGAAGGTCTTGGACGAGGGGCTGTAACTAATCTGGAACGCCAAGCTGTTCCCCTGTGGGAGCGAGCTTGCTCGCGATGGACGGTGCCCAAGCCAATATTGATTTGGCTGACCCAACGCTATCGCGAGCAAGCTCGCTCCCACAGGGTTTTGCGGTTTTTTAAATCGATTTTTGTCGATGTTTGGCGCTATTTTTTGATGGGTGCTAGTTTTTCTGGCTTTATTAGTCGATATTTATCGTTTATAAAGTTGCCGCTGCCCATCGCCCAGGAGATGACCCATGACAACGTTGCACAGCACTCCCCGCGCGGATGGTTTCCACATGCCTGCCGAGTGGGCGACCCAGACCCAGGTCTGGATGATCTGGCCCGAGCGTCCGGACAACTGGCGCCTGGGCGGCAAGCCCGCGCAGGCCGCTCACGTAGCTGTCGCCAAGGCCATCGCCCGTTTTGAACCGGTGACCGTGGCGGTGTCTGCGGCCCAATATGAAAATGCCCGGGCGCGTCTCGACGTGCCGAATATCCGCCTGGTGGAAATGTCCAGCGACGACGCCTGGGTTCGCGACACAGGGCCGACGTTCATCATCAATGACAACGGCGCAGTGCGCGGTGTCGATTGGGATTTCAACGCCTGGGGCGGTTTCGACGGTGGCCTGTATGCGCCGTGGAACCGTGATGCGCAAGTGGCCGGCAAGATCCTCGAGATCGAGCGCAGCCCGCGTTATCGCACCGAAGGTTTTGTGCTCGAGGGCGGCTCGATCCACGTGGATGGTGAAGGCACCCTGATCACTACCGAAGAGTGCCTGCTCAACCGCAATCGCAACCCGCACTTGAGCCGCGAAGAGATCGAGGCGGTGCTCAGCGCGCAGTTGGCGGTGGACAAGATCATCTGGCTGCCGGACGGTCTGTTCAATGACGAAACCGATGGCCATGTGGATAACTTCTGCTGCTACGTGCGGCCGGGTGAAGTGCTGCTTGCCTGGACCGACGACCCGCAAGACCCGAACTACACCCGTTGCCACGCGGCGATGAACGTGCTGCAAAACAGCACTGACGCCAAGGGACGCCCATTCACAGTGCACAAAATGCCGATTCCGGGGCCGTTGTACGCCACCGAGGAAGAATGTGCCGGCGTCGATGCGGTGGAAGGTTCCCAGGAGCGCAACCCAACCGTGCGGCTGGCCGGTTCTTATGTGAATTTCCTGATCGTCAACGGCGGCATCATCGCCCCAAGTTTTGACGATCCGCTGGACGCACCGGCCAGGGATATCCTGCAGAACCTGTTCCCGCAGCACGAAGTGGTCATGGTGCCAGGACGTGAACTGTTACTGGGGGGCGGCAATATCCATTGCCTTACTCAACAGCAACCTGCACCGCGGGCAAAATGAGTGGCGATGTAACAGCTGGGTTTTATCGAACGCGTCGGCTCTAAGTCGGCGGTTTTGGATCCATCCTGGCAAGCCCGCGGCCCAATTGGGTCGTGGGTTTTTTTGTGTCTGTTTATAGCTGTCATGGATACGTTGGCATAGCTCTTGTATCAGTGTTCCGGCAGTTTCGGGGAGCGGAACTGCGTTGTTTTGTCATAAACCTTGGATAAATTGGCCGCTCATCAACCAGGAGAGGGCGCTGGAATGAATATGACAAGCGAGCGCACATGCCATCCCTTGGCCGTTAATGGTGAGTCGCTTCAAGCCTTGGCGCAGTGGTTGAAGTCCAACGGAACGCGTCAGATCAGAGAACCTGATCCGCGCCGGATGATCGTTGAACGTTACCCCGTTGGCTTGTTCAGCGAGGCAGAGCTGGAAGCGTTGTGGGATGTGATGCAAGGATAGAATTCGACGGATTGATAAAAAGCGCTGGCCGGGATGGCAGCGCTTTTTTTGTGTCCGCTGGCTTTCGAATCCACACAAATCCCTGTGGGAGCGAGCTTGCTCGCGATAGCGGTGGATCAACAACACTGCTGTTGACTGACACACTGCCATCGCGAGCAAGCTCGCTCCCACAAGGGGTGGTGTTCAAATTCAGTGGGAATTCGACCGATCCGCGAAATAGATTGAAAGCCATTCCAGCGTTTTTCCGCAGCCCTCCCGAGGCTACCCTGCTGTCATCGAATCCTGACGGCTAGCGGAGTTCCCATGACCACCCTTCACTACATCTACGACCCGCTGTGCGGCTGGTGCTACGGCGCCAAGCCGCTGGTGCAGGCCGCCCGAAGCGTATTGCCGGTGATTGCCCATGGCGGCGGCATGATGACCGGTGCCAATCGCCAGCAGGTCTCGCCACAATTGCGCAATTACGTGATGCCCCACGACCGGCGCATCGCCGAATATTCCGGACAGCCGTTTGGCGAGGCCTATTTCGAAGGTTTGCTGCGTGACCACAGCGCCGTGTTCGATTCGGCGCCGCCGACCGCCGCCATCCTCGCTGCCGAAGAGCTCGGCGGCCACGGCCTGGAATTGCTCGGGCGCCTGCAAACCGCGCACTACGTCGAAGGCCGGCGCATCGCTGACGAAGCCGTCCTGCTGGAGCTCGCTCAATCCATTGGCCTGCCGGCCCAGGCGTTCCTGGCGGCGTTGCGCGCGGTTGACGTGCAGGGGCATATCAAGGCCAGTCGTACCTTGCTGGCCCAGGTCGGCGGCCAGGGTTTCCCGACCTTTGCCCTGGAGCAGGACGGCCAGTTCACGCTGATCGACATCGGCCCTTGGCTCGGCAAACCCGAGGCATTCGCCCAATGGCTGACGCAAGTCTTGCCGGAGCAGGCCTCTACGCCATCGTCGGCCTGCGGTCTGGATGGTTGTTCGTTTTGATCGATTCTTAGATGTTTTTCGCCTAATTACAGACGATTCACGAAATTGACACACCGTTGAGGGCGAGACTAGGATTCGTCCTACGCCTGTGGCTAACAGCCATGACTCTTAAATAATAAAAAGGCCCGACACGATCATTCGTGGGCGGGCCTTTTCATTATTTTCAGGAGCAAGAGTCCGAAAAAGAGCGCAAAAGCGCCATTTCGGTTGCCCGCCGCAGTGCGTATCAACCCGTACAAGGAAAATAATCATGTTGAACAAGCGCATTAGTTTGATCGCACTGGGGATCTTGAGCACGACACACGCCATGGCCAACGACCAGGCTGAGTCCAAAGGGTTCGTTGAAGACAGCAGCTTGAAAGTGCTGTTGCGCAACGCTTATATCAACCGCGACTACAAAGATGGCAACGAAGACAAGGCCGAATGGGGCCAGGCGGCCATAGGTACCTTCTCGTCCGGTTTCACCCAGGGCACCGTGGGTGTCGGTGTGGATGCGTTCGGCCTGTACGCGCTGCGTCTGGACGGTGGTAAAGGCCGCAGCGGTGCGGGCGGCATCGACTTCTTCAAGCAAGGCGACAGCGGCAACGCGGCCGATGATCTGTCCAAGTTCGGCGCAGCGGTCAAGTTCCGGGTCTCCAACACCGTGCTGGCCTACGGCGACCAGATGCCGGCCCTGCCGGTGCTCAGCTATGACAACTCGCGCCTGCTGCCGGAAAGCTACACCGGTACGCTGATCACCTCCAAGGAGATCAAGGGCCTGGAACTCAATGCCGGCCGCTTCACCGCCGAATCGCGCAAGAGCGCCGAAGGCCGCGACAGCGGTGGCCTGAAGTCGATCAACGTCTTGGGCGGCAGCTATCAGTTCACCGAGCAGTTCAAGGCTTCGCTCTACGCTTCGGATGTCGAGGACGTATTGAAGAAGCAATACGTGAACGCCAACTATGTGTTCCCGCTGGCCAAGGATCAGTCCCTGACCCTGGATTTCAACGGCTATCGCACCAAGCTGGATAACAGCTACGTTCGTGAAAACAACGTCACCGGCGATGACAACAAGATCTGGAGCCTGGCTGCCACCTTCGCCACAGGCCCGCACAGCTTCACGCTCGCCCACCAGCGCAGCACCGGCGACAGCAACCTGGGTTATGCCTACGGCGGCTATCAGCGCGAGCAGAATCGGGTGGGTGATGGTGGTAACACGATCTACCTGGCCAACTCCTACTGGTCCGACTTCAACGCTGAAGACGAACGCAGCTGGCAGTTGGGCTATGGCCTGGACTTCACCACCTTCGGCGTGCCGGGCCTGACCTATAACGTCGCTTATGTGCGTGGAGACAACATCACCACCTCTACCAGCGAAGGCGGTACCGAGCGCGAGATCTTCAACCAGTTCAAGTACGTGGTCCAGAGCGGCCCGGCCAAGGACTTGAGCGTAAGGTTGCGCAGTTCCGTGCTGCGGGTGTCGCAGAAGTCCAGCGAGTACAACGTCAGCGGCAATGAGCTGCGGGTGTTCGTGGATTACCCGATCAACGTCTTCTGATGCCTGATCGCGTTGTAAGTGGATAAAACCGTGGCGAGGGGGCTTGCTCCCTCGCCATGCCTGAAGTGAATAGCGTTGCGGCCTCAAACTCGGGTGCTTTTGGCTTTTAACGCAAAAAACAACGCTGGAACCGCCTGTTTTCCCGAGCAAAAGTCGTACTAATGCGGCTTTATCCGCCGTTTCAAGCACCGCTTGAAATGCCTCAAATACTTTCTCATGGACGTAAATCCTGCACCTACTAGATTAGGCCGCTCAATGCAGCGGAGACCTATGAAAAATGATCGTTCTGAACAGGGAAGTGGGCGAAGCGCTAAGACGTGACAAATACGTCAACGTTCGCGGTGGGGACTTCAACCTCTACGGTCATTTCGGCGATTTTGTCCGGCTGACCAAAAGCTGGGAAAACATGGAGCCCGACAGTTACTACGGCCAGGCCGAGTCAGGCATGCGTTTTCGCCGCTACAGCGACTTCGAATACAACCCTACGACCCGTGAGCTCACGCAGCTCGAACACCGGGCCTACATTCAGTCCAAGGCCAACAACAGCTATGTCGGTGGACTGGAGCGACACTTCCAGGACTTCTCCAACGAAGTGATCAATTCGCCGGTGATGCGCAGCCTGATCGACACGGACTTCGAGGTTTACAAGAACGTCCTGCCACAGGAACTGCACGATGAAATCTGGCAGTGCCAGATCCATCAGATCCGCATCGAGATCAAGCCGGGCAAACAACTGGAAATCACCCCCGAAGGGATTCACTGCGACGGCTATCCGTTCAGCGGCGTGCACTTCTGGGGCCGTCAGAATGTGGCGGGTGCGGAAAGCCGCTTGTACAGCGCCCAGGAAGAACAGCTGGCGGCGACGACCTACGAGGACATCCTCGACACCACGTTCTTCCTTGATCGTGACATGCGCCATTACGTGACCCCGGCGCGCAACACCCATAGCCATGACATGGCGTACCGGCAGATCCTGGCCATCTCCTTCTCGCGGCCCGGGACCGCTTTCGACATTGTTCGCTGAACGGCTCGAACCCATGGACGACCCGGCGCAGCAGGTCCTGTTGCGCCGGACCATGGTCCGGGACGCCGAGCGACTGGAGCGGTTTTTTCGCGGTTTCGACGAAGTGTCGTTCTGCGAGTGGCAGGACGCGCGATTCTTGCGCGGTGTGTTATTGCAGGAAACCACCACCGCCTACCTGGCCATCGATGCGAGCGGTGAAGTGGTGGGCGCGGTGATCGGCGGCATGCTCGGTACCCGTGGCACCATCAATCACTTGGCGGTCAGCCCGCAGCATCGCACCAAAGGCCTGGGCCAGCGACTGGTCGAAGCCGCATCGGCTGACATGAAGCGGGTCGGCGTGCTGCGCATGTTCCTTTTCGTCGACGATGCTAATCTGGCCGGCAAGCGCTTCTGGGCGGCCCAGGGCTTCTGTGAGCCCCGGGGTGAAATCACCTTCGAGAGGGATTTATGAACAAGACTTCCAGCCAGCCGCTGGCGGTCGAACCACAAGCCTCGCGTACCTTTGCTGAAGCCAGTCCGGTGGTAGCGGGTTATTTCACGGTTTCGTTTGTGTTCGGTCTGATGGCGGTCAACGCCGGGTTGCCCTTGTGGTTGCCGGTGGCGATGTGCCTGTTCGTTTACGCGGGCGCTTCGCAATTCGCGGCGCTGGCGTTGATTTCCAGCGGCGCGTCGCTGACCACCATCGTGCTCACCACGTTCCTGATCAATGCCCGGCACATGCTGATGTCGGTCTACATGGCCAAGGCCCTGCGTGCGCTGGGGCTCAGCCGTTTCGAGCGCTGGTGCTACGCGGCGGGGCTGACGGATGAGTCGTTCGCGTTCCACAGCGTCAAGCTCGGCAGCGGGGCGCCGGTGAGCGTGCGCTATCTGGTCGGCTTCAACCTGTTCTGCCATACATCCTGGGTGCTCGGTGGCTTGCTGGGCGCCGTGTGTGCGCAGTACGCGGCGCACCTCATCAAATACCAGCTCGACTATGCCCTGACGGCGATGATGCTCTATGTGCTGGTTTCGTTGTGCAACACCCGCAACAAACTGATCGCAGCCCTGGCGGCTGTCGTCTGCATGGGCGGGCTGAGCCTGCTGGGCAGCTCGCCGTTCAATGTCTTCATTGCCACGTTCGTTGGCTGCGGGGTGGGTGTATGCCTGACCAAACGTTCCTGATTCTGGTCGTGGTCCTGATGATGGCCGTGACCTTCCTGCCACGCGCCCTGCCGCTGCAGATCAATACCGAACACTGGCCGCCCTTCGTCGCCCGCGCCCTGGAATACCTGCCAGTGGCGATCGTCGCTGCCATCAGCCTGACTCCCTTGTTGATCAAGGATCAGCGGATACAACTCGACCGCCCTGAGTTTTATGCCGCGATTCCGACGCTGTTATGTGCGTATTTCAGCCGCAACCTGTTTCTCAGTGTGGCGGTGGGCACGGCGGCGTACATCGCGCTCGGTTCGTTCCTGTAGCGTCAGGTCCACCACATCGTGCAGTGCCTGGCCGGACAACTCCGGATTGTTCACCGCCAGGCGGACCTCAAGGAAGTCCTCGAAATCCGGGAAAATCGCCAGGCCGTTGCGCAACGCGGCTTCCCGGGACACCAGCCCCAAGCCATCGAGCTGAGTGATCAACGACAACGTCAGCGTCTCACTGCAGGAATACACCATGCGCTGGCTCGAGCCGTACTCGCCCAGGCCGGCGTCGAGAAAGCGCAGGAAACTGTGGGAATACGGACATTCTTCTGCCGGACGCACCTGAAACTTGTCACCGAGCAGGCCAAGGGAATCGTCTGCGTCGCCACAATGGGCGCCGACCACCCGCACCTGCACATCGGGCATGGTGATGCTGGTAAAACCGCCCTGTTGCTGGCCGATCAGGATCGCCAGGTCAAAATCTTCATTCCTGAGCTTGCTCAGGTTCTCCATCGACTCGGCGTAGCTGAATTCCAGCTGATACTGGGGGAACACAGCGATCAACCGGTCGATCATTCGCCGGTTGAACTCTGCCGGCAGGGTGGTATTGAGCGCCACTCTGAGCGTGCGCTGTCGCGGGGTCTTGAGCGCCGCGACTTTCTCCTCCAACTGCCGGGTGGCAACCAGCACCTGATCCATGAAGGGGGTCAGTTCCGAGCCTTGGCTCGTCAACGTCAGGCCCTTGTTCGAGCGCCGGAACAACCGGAAACCGAACTGTTCCTCGACCTTGTTCAACTGCGCCGCCAACGCCTGCACCGTGAGGCACGAATGCTCGGCCGCTGCCGACAACGAGCCGGTCTGCACGATACGCATGAGGTTGCGTAGGGTTCTGCTATCCATGAGGTAATGCCCTCTGCTTAAGTGGGCTCGCTATTGTTGTGCACCTGATCCGGGCCAGGCAGTGCATGCGGGCTATCATCATGCACCTTGCCACGGTTGTCGCGATTTTGTGCCGAAAAGCGCTGAGATGCGATGGTTGGAGCTTATGCGGGATTTGGGGATTTTGCCCAGTCGGTGCTGGCCGGGATCAGTTAGCAGGGTCATAGGTGGACTGTCTTGCGAAAAATCCTGCGTGAGTTTTACGCCCGACCCTGGTTACGTTTGTTGACTTGGGAAGTCATGCCGAATTGCTCAAATAGGGGATCTGTTGAGTCCACTTGCGAATAAAAACTTAAAAATAATCCATATCTGTACTATCCTCTAAGCACCACCCCGCGACAAAGGAGCCCAAACCCATGGCGACTTCCTCCATTACCCTCAACGCACAGCAACAATTGGATTCCCCGGATGCGGGTCGAGTCGCGTTGAAGTTTTTCTTCAACCTCATGGCGCTCTGGGGCTGCAGCGTCGAGCAGCAGCGAACATTGTTGGGCAAGGTGGGGAACACGACCTTCTACAAATACAAACAATTGCCGGAAAACGTGAAGCTGCCTCGCGATACGCTCGAGCGCATTTCCTACCTCATGGGTATTCACAAGGCGCTGAGTATTATCTTCAGCAACAGCCGGGACCGTGCTTATCAATGGGTCAGCAGCCCCAACACCGCGGCACCGTTCAACGGCCAGTCGGCGCTGTCCTACATGCTGACAGGGCGGGTGGTGGACATCGCCGATGTGCGGCGATACCTCGACGGAGTGCGCGGTTAATGGTGCCACCACTGGCGGACCCGCAATGGAAACGGGCCTATCGGATCGTCAACAGCAGCTTCCCGCCGATTTCGCTGTTTGAAGACGTACTCGACCCGGAAGACCTGCCCACGGCCTACGCTCTGGAAGCGTTGACCAACGATCGGCTGATGGAACAAGCCGGCGTGCTGTCCCGGGTACGCCCCGAAGACCGCATTTCCGGGCCCGGCTCCTCGCCGGTGATGGCGGCGTTTACCCACATCGGCAAAAGCAGCCGCTTCAGCGACGGCACCTTCGGTGTCTACTACGCGGCCAGCAGCCAGGAAGCCGCCATCGCCGAGACCTGCTATCACCAGGCGCGATTCCTTGGCGCGACCAACGAGCCGGACCTGGAGTTGACCATGCGCACCTACGTCAACAAGGTCGTCAAACCCCTGCACGACATCCGCCACGACTACCCCCACCTCCACAACCCGGACCCTACCGCCTACGGCCCGTCCCAAGTGTTTGCCCGGCAGCTGCGTGAAACCCTGTCCTGGGGGCTGCTGTACAACAGCGTCCGCCTGCCCGGCCACGAATGCGTGGCCGCGTTTCGCCCGCCGGCTGTTTCGATTCCGACGCAGGGCAAGCACATTCGGTACGTCTGGAGTGCCCAGAAGCGGGAGATTTCGTTTGTGTTTGAGGTGAGCGAGGTGTGAGTCAGGTTTCTACGGCGTTTTATGGCTGGGCAATAATTATTGCCCAGCCATAATTTTCAACAATTCGTGATTATTGAAATCAGAGGTTGCCACGCAGCCAACAGGAGCAAGCCTCGTCACAGAAGCGCAGTCGATTGATCAAATCTTGAACTGCTGCACCGAAGCCTGCATCGACCCCGCCGCATTGTTCAATTGATCCGCTGTTTGCGTCAGGGTGTGAATCGAGCGGGTGTTCTCGCGGGACTGCTCGGCAATCGACTCCACCCGCTGAGCCATCTCATCACTGGCCTTGGACTGCTCGGCAATGGTGTGGGAAATTTCCTCCACCACTTCGGCCGCATGCCGGGCACCGGTGCGGATTTCGCTGATGGACACCCCGGCCTGCTGGGCCAGGTTGACGCCTTCGTCCACACGGCTGACGCACGCCTGCATGTTCGCCACCGCGTCCCGGGCGCTGGACTGGATGCGCTCGATCATCGCGGTGATTTCCTGGGTGGACTGCGTGGTGCGCGCCGCCAGGTTGCGCACCTCGTCGGCCACCACCGCAAAACCACGCCCCGCCTCACCGGCACGGGCGGCTTCGATGGCGGCGTTGAGGGCCAGCAAATTGGTCTGCTCGGCGATGCTCTTGATCACCTGGATGATGGAATGAATGTCCTCGGACGATGCGTCCAGTGCCGTGATCTTGCTGGACGACTGGTTGACCACTTCAGCGATCCGGTTCATGCCCTCCACCACCCCGAGAATCACCTGGCCACCGCTGCTCGCCAAATGTTCGGACTGCGCGGAAATCGTCCGGGCGCTGTCGGCGTGCTGATGGATCTGGCTGATGTTCGCTATCATCTGCTCCATGCTTGCCGCCATGCTGGTCGCGCTCTGGGCCTGCTGATCGGCGCTGGACACAATCTGCCGCGCCGTATCGCCCAGGTGCCGGGACGTGCCGTGCAACTCATCGCTCTGACCGCGGATAGTGGCGATCATCTGCCGCAGATTGGTCTGCATCTGCTCGATCACACCTTGCAACTGACCCAGCTCATCCTTGCTCTGGGCCCCCATCGAGCGCTGCAAGTCCCCTTGGGAAATCGCCTGGGTATTGAGGATGATCTTGTTCAGCGGCGTAAGTACCGCCTTGAGCAGGCTCCACGACAACAGCGCCAGCGCCACACAAGTGGCCAACAAGGTAACGATCAGCCAGGTTTGCGAGGTTTGAATGCTGCTGTCCTGATGCTCGCGGGACGACTGCGCCTGGTTCTCGATCAGTTCGCTCACCGCCTCGTTGCGTTCCTCCAGCGCTGAAAACGCCTTGTCGAACTCTGCGCGCAACGCATGGCCATCCTGGGAACCACTCAGTGCCTTGCCGATTATTTGCTTGGCTTTGTCGATATAGGTTTCGACCTGTGGTTTGAGCTCGCCAATCGCCTTGGCGACATCCCCTGGCAACTTGGCCTCGGCGTTTTCGGCGATAACCTTGCGCATCCGCTGCGTATGCTCATCGAACGCCTCAAGCACCTCCTTCGCCCCCTGGGCATCGCCCGGCTTCACCAGCAGAGCGGCGAGCACATCGGCACGAATGGCGTCGTGCATCATGTCCGCNTCCATGTGCTTGCGCATGGCCGAAATACTGGTCTCGTTCTGCACCAGGGCCTCGGTCATGGAGTGATAACCCCACAACCCGATACCGCCGAGCAACAGCGCAAAAGAAAGACTGACCAACCCCGAGCCTATGATCTTGGTGCGGATCTTCATGCTTACTGCTCCTGGAGCGGGGAATTCTGGGAAAGTGTAGTCGAGTGCCGGCGGAGCCCTGGCACAGG
>Ga0065714_10064634_pt1 | contig 26814 bp, 20 predicted proteins | sample MisRhiReplicate2_FD_59101 | JGI IMG/M metagenome (GOLD analysis project Ga0065714, IMG submission 59101) | Miscanthus rhizosphere microbial communities from Kellogg Biological Station, MSU, sample Rhizosphere Soil Replicate 2: eDNA_1 v2... | ecosystem: Host-associated > Plants > Roots >... | reverse complement strand
GGAAACTAAATGGCAACGTGAAAATGGTTTAGTCATGTTATTGCCTCATGGTTATGAAGGACAAGGGCCTGAGCACTCTTCTGCAAGGATTGAGCGTTTTATGGAGCTTTGTGCAGATTACAATATGCAGGTAACAAACTGTACTACTCCGGCTAACTTCTTCCATGCGTTACGCAGACAGTTTAAGCGTGACTTTAGAAAGCCATTGGTTGTGTTTACACCTAAGAGCTTATTGCGTCACCCGCTATGTGTTTCGCCATTGGCAGATTTTACCCATGGAAATTTCCAGGAGGTAATTGATGATGCTAACGTTAAAGCGGCTGATGTTAAGAGAGTGTTGTTCTGTACCGGTAAAATTTATTATGAACTGTTAGAGAAGCAACAAAAAGATAAGACTAAAGATGTTGCTATTGTTCGTGTAGAGCAATTGTATCCTACACCATTAGCGCAAATGGAAGTTGTATATAGCAGATATAAAAATGCTAAGGAAGCTGTATGGGTTCAGGAAGAGCCTGAAAACATGGGTGCATGGCCATATTTGTTACGTAGATTGAGAAAAACTGTTTTCAATGATATCGAAGTGATTTCAAGAAAAGAAAGCAGCAGTACTGCTACAGGATATGCAAAACAACATGCAGATCAGCAAGCGTACATTTTGGCTAAATCTTTTGAAATGCCAGTTAGTGAGCGTGATGAAAAGATAGCTAAGAAATCTGTAAGTAAAGAGTTTAATGTAGATTAGAAAAAATAATACACCTGTTATGAGTATAGAAATAAAAGTTCCGCCAGTAGGCGAGTCGATAACCGAAGTTGTTTTATCACGTTGGGTGAAAAATGATGGTGATGTAGTAGAAATGGATGAGGTGATAGCAGAATTAGAGTCTGACAAAGCAACATTCGAATTAACTGCAGAACAAGCTGGAACTTTAAAAACAGTAGCTGCCGAAGGTGATACTTTGGCGATAGGTGCTGTGGTTTGTAAAATTGAAGATGGTGGTGCTGCACCTAAAGCTAAGGAAGAAGCTGCGCCGGCTGAAAAGCCAGCTGCGACTGCTGATAAAGCTGCTGCTCCTGTTGCTGAGCGTTCGGGTGAGAGCTATGCTACCGGTACTCCATCGCCTTCAGCTGGTAAAATATTGGCTGAAAAAGGTGTTGATGCTGCTTCTGTTAAAGGAACCGGTGTTGATGGAAGAATCACTAAAGAGGATGCTATGAATGCTCAGAAAGCTGCTCCTGCTGCTAAAGCAGTGGCGCCTCAGGCTTCAGTTGCCGCTCCTGTTGCAGGCTCAAGAAATGAGCGTAAAGAAAAAATGTCGCCATTGCGCAAAACTGTAGCTAAACGTTTAGTTGCTGTCAAAAATGAAACGGCTATGTTAACTACCTTCAACGAGGTAAACATGAAGCCAATCATGGATCTGCGTGGAAAATATAAAGATCAGTTTAAAGAAAAATACGGTGTAGGTTTAGGTTTCATGAGTTTCTTTACCAAGGCGGTATGTGAGGCGTTGAAAGATTTCCCTGCTGTAAATGCTCGTATTGATGGTGAGTCGGTAATTTATAACGATTTTGCTGATATCTCAATCGCTGTTTCTGCACCTAAAGGATTGGTTGTTCCGATCATCAGAAATGCAGAAAGCATGAGCCTTGCTCAGATTGAAAAAACTGTAATCGAACTGGCTACTAAAGCACGTGATAGCAAATTGACAATCGAGGAAATGACCGGTGGTACCTTTACCATCACCAATGGTGGTGTATTCGGATCAATGATGTCTACTCCAATCATCAATGCGCCTCAGTCGGCTATTTTAGGTATGCACAACATTATCGAACGTCCGATCGCGGAAAAAGGTGAGGTTGTTGTTCGTCCAATGATGTACCTGGCACTATCATATGATCACAGAATCATTGATGGCAGAGAGTCTGTAGGCTTTCTGGTAAGGGTAAAACAATTATTGGAAGATCCGGCAAGATTGCTATTGGGCATATAGTCTTTGTAAAAGATTGAATAGAAAAGGCTCTGGATAAACCAGGGCCTTTCTTTTTAGGATTTGTTTCCTATTTTAGAGGCTTTCCCAACCTTAATATATGAAACGTTTAGTCTGTACCTTTCTTTTGTTTTCTCTTTTTGTGCTGAATGGTTTTACGCAAACCTTAAGGCAAAATTCCGGTTGGCTGATGTTTTTGAACAGCAACCGTTTTAACGATAAATGGGGATTGCATCTGGATGTGCAGCTAAGAACAGCCGACGACTGGGATGGGGTTCGTAATTTCCTGTTCCGACCGGGAGCGATTTATTACATCAACAAAAACAGCAATGCAACGTTGGGCTATTTATTAGCTAATACTTATGTAAAACAGGAGGGCCCAGCGGATAATACTTTAACGGAGCACCGTATCTGGGAGCAGTATATCCGGACCCATAAAATTAAATCTGTTTATGCTCAGCACCGGTTCAGATTAGAACAGCGCTTTATTGAAACCGCAGGTGATGATGTCTTTTCGCAGCGGTTCAGGTATTTTTTTAGGTTTGTACTTCCTCTGGTAAAAGCGAAGGAGGCATTTGTTAAAGGCCCATTTGTTGCACTGCAAAATGAGTCGTTTTTTAATGTTCAGAACAAGGGTAAACTGAATGGCGAATTGTTTGATCAAAATAGGGCTTATGGTGCTGCCGGCTATCGTTTTAGTAAGAAATTTGACATAGAAGCAGGTTATTTAAACCAGTTTATAAATGGAGCGGCAAGCAACACCACGAACAATGTGGTGCAGCTTGCCTTTTACACCAGGTTTTAATCGGCCTGTCTGGTTTCGATATAGAAATCAGGAGCCACTTTAAATGATTTGTTGCTGATAGATGGATGGACAGTTATGTTTTTCCAGTTTGTGGATGGATGAATAGTACTGAAGCTACCTGGTTTTAGGCTGACTTTAACCGGCATATCAAAATCCTTTACATCGGAAACCCATCTGTATTTCAGTGTGTGGTTGCTGGCGATCTTATATTCCAGAACAGGGATGCGCGTATGACGAAGGTACTGATCAAAAACCTTATCCAATTTTAGTCCGCTTTGTTGGGCTATATAATCTTCCACCTGCTGTGTAGTTACTGTCTTATGGTAAAAGGTTTTATTTAATCCGCGCAGTATACTTCTGAATTTTTCATCATTATTGATGAATTGTCTGATCAGGTGTACAAGGTTAGCGCCTTTATAATACATGTCTCCGGAACCTTCGTGGTTTACATCATAGACACCGATAACCGGTTTGTCGTTTTTGATGTTATTCCTTATTCCAATCACATAAGCTGAGCCCGCTTCTTTGCCATATCTGGATTCGGTAAACAAAGCTTCTGAGTAATTGGTAAATGCTTCGTGCACCCACATGTCGGCAATGTCTTTCGTGGTAATGTTATTGCCAAACCACTCGTGTCCACTTTCGTGAATGGTAATGAAGTCGAACTTTAAACCCCATCCTGAACCTGATAGATCAGTGCCTTTATAGCCCATTTTAAAGTCGTTACCATAAGCCACCGCACTTTGATGCTCCATACCCAGATGAGGGGCTTGTACCAATTTATATCCATCTTCATAAAAAGGATAGGGGCCAAACCAATGTTCAAATGATTTAAGCATCGGTTTAACATCAGCGTCCCAGTGCGGACGGGCAAGAGTACTATCTTCTTTTAAGGCCCAGTAGTCTAAGGTTAGTTTTCCCTTTTCACCTGCAAACTGATCAGTCCAGTGCGCATATTTACCTATGTAAAGCGTTACGTTGTAGTTGTTGATAGGGTTGTTTACAAACCAGTTGTATTGTGCATAGCCATCAGGCTTTTGCACGATGCTACGCAATTTGCCGTTAGAAACGTCTTGAAGGTCTTTAGGAACACTAATACTGATCATCATGCTGTCTACCTCATCACTCTGGTGATCTTTGTTTGGCCACCAGCTGCTGGCGCCAAAACCCTGGCAGGCAACAGATACCCATGGATTGCCCGATTTGTCTTTGTTAAACATAAAGCCTCCGTCCCATGGTGGGTTTCTGGCAATGACAGGATTGCCTGAATAGAACACAGTAAAGCTTTCTTTTGTCCCTTTTTTAATGGTTTTTGGGAAGCTTACAAACACTGCATTAAATTCTCTTTTAAATGGCAGCTCTGATCCGTTATACATTACTTTGTCGACTTTTAGATTGCTGAATAGGTCGAACTGCAGTTTGTTGAAGTCCTGTGTTGCAGTGAATTTAAATTCATTGCTGCCGCTGATGAACCTATTTGGAATATCAACCTTAACGTCGAGGTGATAATAATTGATGTCGTAGCAACTGCGCAATGGTGTGAGCATACCACGTAGACTATCTGCTCGTGAGAATTGTTTCTTATCCTGTAAAAGTTGTGCATGTATGTTGCCTGTTGCAATGAGCAGTAGGACAGCCAGGCTATAGAGTAGCTTCTTCATGTTTATGGTTTTAAGACTGTAAGGGTTAGTGCGGATGCGTTGTTTACATCGTGAAATATACGGTGTGTTGCTTTTTGGAAATCTGATGGCTCGGCCTGGTAGATATCCATGAATTTCTGCGGATTTCTATCCGCTAATGGGAACCAGGAGTTTTGTACCTGTACCATAATACGGTGACCTTTTTTAAAGGTATGTGCTACGTCTGGAAGTGCGTAATTTACTTTAGTGACCATTCCTGGTATAAAAGGCTCTGGTTTTTCAAAGCTGTTACGGTATTTTCCACGCATGATTTCGCCGCGTACCATCATTTGATAGCCACCCATAATGAGGTTGCGTGGGTTAGGCGTAGGGGCGGGGCTATCTTCAGGAAACACGTCGATTAGCTTAACCACATAATCAGCATCCGTGCCTGTAGTAGAAACAACCAGATTAGCTAACACCGGGCCAGCGAGTGTAATATCTTCGGTTAAGACTTCAGTCTGGTATACTACTACATCTGGTCTGCGGGCTGCAAAGCGTTGGTCATCTACCATGTATTCGCGGGTCCTTCTGGCCTGTACGCCGTCCTGATAAGGGACTGGTTTATTGGGGTCACTCACATATTCATCCCAGCTGTCGGTACGCTGAACTTTATCAAAGCTTAGTTTTCCGTTGGGTTGCAGGTATAAGGTTTTAGTTTCAGTTTCCTGAGGTGGCCATGTGCTGAATCCTTTCCACTGGTTGCTGCCAGTGATAAAGATATTTGCTTCGGCAGGTTTGAAATCGCCTTCACCTTTGAGGTGGTATTTAAAGAAAGGAAGTTCAAAGTTTTCCTGATAATAAGTGCTGGTTGGCTGACCGAAGTCTAAGTCGCCGAAACTGCTGCCTGTACCGCGTACCCAACCACCGTGAAACCATGGTCCGGCTACAAGGATGTTATTGGCACCCGGATTTTGTTTCTCAATGGTTTTGTAGGTTGCAAATGTTCCGTATGCATCCTCCGCATCAAAAAAACCACCGACAACCATAACGGCTGGCTTAACATGGTTAAGATGCTGTTGAATACTTCTTGCACGCCAGAAGGTATCCAGGTTTGGATGGGCAAATAAATTGTTCCAGAATTTGATGCTGTCAGCAAAGTATTTCTCTTTTAAATTCTTAACAGACCCTGCTTCCAGGTAAAAGCGGTAATTGTCCTGGATCGGGAAATTAAATCCTTTAGGACCTTTATCAGGCGTAATTGGCTTAGGTCTGGGTACGCCAAAGGTACTCATGAAACTAAACACATCAGCTAGAAACAAGCTGCCATTATGATGGAAATCATCGCCAATAAACCAGTCGGTAACCGGGGCTTGTGGCGAAACGGCTTTTAAAGCCGGATGCGCACCTGGTAAGGAAGTTGTAGCGTAAAATCCCGGATAGGAAATGCCATATATCCCCACTTTGCCATTGTTGTTCTTAATGTTTTTTACCAGCCAGTCGATGGTGTCATAGGTATCAGAACTCTCATCGATATCTTTTTTACTTTTCTTCTTGGCTACATGTGGTCTGATGTCGTCGAAATCACCTTCGCTCATCCACTTGCCCCGTACATCCTGATAGACGAAGATGAAACCTTCACGCATTTCTGCAGGGAAGTTTCCTAAACTGGTTTTGTACTTGTCTTCACCATAAGGACCTACGGTATAAGGTGTACGGTTGAGCAGGAACGGGTATTTCTTTTGATTATCCTTTGGGATGTAAATGGAGGTGAAGAGCTTGATCCCATCTCGCATAGGAATAAGCTTTTCTATTTTTGTGTAGTTCTGTCTGACATAGGCCGAATCAGTTTGTTGTGCAAATACGGTGGCTGATGCAAAAAACAGCAGTAAGGTAAATCGTAAGGATTTAACAAGAAGCATAAATGTTGGTTTTAGAAGGCTTAAATATATGGAATTGGTTAGTGAATAAGGTTTTGATGTTTTAAAAAAAGACTAAAGAAATAGGAGTATTATCTGGTTTTCACAATAGGATTACTAACTTTACGCAAAAAAAATCCTTAATATGCAATACGATGTAGTTGTAATTGGCTCGGGCCCGGGCGGTTATGTTGGAGCGATCAGATGCGCCCAATTAGGCTTAAAAACAGCGGTTATAGAGAAATACAAAACTTTTGGTGGAACTTGTTTAAATGTAGGTTGTATCCCTTCAAAAGCCCTATTAGATTCTTCAGAACATTTTCATAATGCTGCACATACTTTCCAAACGCATGGCATCAACTTAAAAGATTTAAAAGTTGATATGCCGCAAATGATTGCGCGTAAAAATGATGTGGTGTCTCAAAATACTGCCGGAATACAATATTTGTTTAAAAAGAACAAAATCGATTCATTTGAAGGTGTTGGTTCATTTGTAGATAAGAACACTATTAAAATTACTAAAGATGGTAAATCTGAAACGATTACTGCCAAAAATGTAATCATTGCTTCGGGATCAAAACCGACTGCATTGCCATTTTTGCCTATCGATAAAAAACGCATTATCACTTCAACTGAGGCTTTAAATATTACTGAAGTGCCTAAGAAAATGATCGTGATCGGTGGTGGGGTAATTGGTTTGGAATTAGGATCAGTTTATGCTCGTTTAGGTACTAAAGTTTCTGTTATCGAATTCATGCCATCTATCATTGGTACAATGGATGCTGGTTTAGGTAAAGAGCTTCAGCGTGTATTGAAAAAATCTTTAGGTATGGAGTTCTTCATGGGACATAAAGTTACCGGTGCTACTACCAAAGGTAAAACTGTTACAGTTACAGCAACTAATGCTAAAGGTGAAGAGCAAAGCTTTGAGGCTGATTATTGCATTGTTGCAGTTGGACGTACAGCTTATACTGAAGGATTAGGTTTAGAAAATATCGGCATCAAAACTGAAGAGAGAGGAAATAAAATTCCGGTAAATGATCATCTAGAAACTACTGTTCCTGGTGTTTATGCTATTGGTGATGTGGTAAAAGGTGCTATGCTTGCGCATAAGGCGGAAGATGAGGGTATTTACGTTGCTGAGCGACTTGCGGGACAAAAACCACATATCAATTACAACCTGATTCCAGGTGTTGTTTATACCTGGCCTGAGGTTGCTGCTGTTGGTTATACAGAGGAGCAATTGAAAGAAAAAGGTATTCAATATAAAGCTGGATCATTCCCTTTCAAAGCAAGTGGACGTGCTAAAGCAAGTATGGATACAGATGGTTTTGTTAAGGTATTGGCTGATGCTAAAACTGACGAAATTTTAGGTGTACATATGATTGGCCCGCGTGCTGCAGATATGATCGCTGAAGCGGTTGTAGCTATGGAATTCCGTGCATCGGCAGAAGATATTGCAAGAATTTGCCACGCACACCCAACTTATACAGAAGCAATAAAAGAAGCGGCCATGGCTGCTACTGAAAACAGAGCAATACATATTTAGTATTCTGTTTTACATAATTAGAAGAGGCCACAGCATTTGTTGTGGCCTCTTTGCATATGGTATCAAAAAAAAGAGGAACCCGTTTAGGATTCCTCTTTTTTGTTAATCAATTTTAATGCTAGTAAACCTCCTCAAGGTCATATTCTAAAACATCTTTATGATCGTATGGTTCAACCAATAGTTCATCTATTGTTTTACCCTTTTTGTTAAAGCCTAATTTATCTAACATAATGTCGAAGATTAAATAAACAACCGGCACAACAATCAGCGTTAAGAACAACGAACTTGTTAATCCGCCTACAATAACCCAGGCCAAACCATTTTTCCATTCTGCACCAGCACCACTCGCCAGGGCAATAGGTAACATACCAAAGATCATGGCAATTGTGGTCATCAAAATTGGACGTAAACGAGCATGGTTAGCTAAAATCAAAGCTTCTGTTGTAGACTTTCCTTCTGCTTTCATGTGGTTGGTAAAATCGACCAGGATAATTGCATTCTTGGCCACCAAACCCATTAACATAATAAAACCTAAGATGGTAAAGATACCAATAGAGTTATTTGTTAAGGCAAGCGCTAAGAAAGCACCTATTAATGCCAGTGGCAGTGAGAACATTACCACAAAAGGATAAACAAAACTATCATATAGGGCTACCATAATTAAGTAGACTAAGATAATAGATGCCAATAGGGCAATACCTAAGGTTCCGAAACCTTCACTCTGGTTTTCCTGATCCCCAGCCCATGTATAACTTACTCCTACAGGAGCTTTTAACTTTCCATTTTTTTGTAGTTCTTCCAGTTTCTTTTGAAAATCAGCAACCACGGTTCCTGTTGGTCTACCAATAGATTGTGCTTTAACCGATACAGAAGTCGATTTATTTAAACGTTCTAACTGACTTGGTCCTGACCCTTCAGTAATAGATGCGAACTGTGATAGTTTAACTTGTTGACCTTTGTCATTAATGAAAATCAGATTGCGTACGTCATCAACGTTCTTTCTGTTAAAATCCTGATACTGGATGTTGATATCATATTCGTATTCACCTTTTCTATATTTACCGTCAGTGTTACCTGCGAAAGCTGTTTGCATGGTCATACCTACAGTTTGCAAGGTTAAGCCTACGGCCGACATTTTATCACGATCAACCTGAACGTTAATCTCCGGAGTTCCTTTTTCTACAGATAATTTAATCTCTGTAGCACCTGGAATTGTAGCCAATACGGCCTGTGCAGCTTCTGCGTATTTTAATGCGCTATCAAGACTAGAGCCCATTACCACTAATTGTATCGGTGCGTTTTCTGCAATACCCAAAATACTAATTGGTACAGTTTTAACTTTTGCTCCAACCAATTCTTTAGCGAGTGCGCGACTCATTTTGGTTGCGAAAATATCTGAAGAAACTCCGTTACGTTCTTTACGATCAACTAGTTTTACGTTAATTTCCGATTTATAGGCTGTTGCTTGTGTCCCGCCCATGTCACCACTCGCTTGTCCAACCGTTGTAATTAACTGTGTAATTTCCGGTTGCTTGCTTAAGAATTCTTCGGCACGCTGTGTATAGAAGTTGGTTTGTGTTAAAGGCGCATCTTTTGGTAATTCAATTTGAACTAAAAACTCACCTTTATCAGATTTAGGGAAAAACTCCGAACCAATAAAGCCAAAAATAGCTAAGCTTACTGATGAGAAGAATAATACAACAACAGCAAGAATGGTACGTCTTTTATGGTTTAATGACCATGTTAAGATGTTCGTAACCCACATTGTGAATTTCTTCAATTGTTTTTCGAACCAAAGGATAAAGCGACCGAATGCATTTTTACCTTCAATATGCTCCAGTTTACCATATCTCGAGAAAAGCAATGGTACAATGGTAAATGAGGCAAGCAATGAAAGCATTGTTGCGATAATTACCACCACACAGAACTGACGTAGAATGTTAGATACCAAGCCCGAACTTATGGCAATAGGGAAGAATACTACAACAATTACCAAAGTAATGGATACAACTGTAAAACCAATTTCTCTGGTCGCATCAGAAGCGGCTCTCACTTTATTTTTACCCATTTCCATGTGTCGCTGGATATTCTCCAAAACTACGATGGCATCATCCACAAGGATACCAACCACGAGCGATAGACCTAACAGGGACATCAGGTTTAAGGTATAGCCAAATAAGCTGATACCAATAAAGGTTGCGATTAATGATGCTGGAATAGATACCATTACAATTAATGCATTTCTTAAACTATGCAGGAAGAATAGCATTACAAAAGCTACCAATACAACCGCAAGCATTAAATCGTGGATAACCGCATCGGCAGATTCTAAAGTGAAAATAGAACTATCATTAACGATTTTAATGTCCAGTTTGTTAGCCGCGTATTCTACTTTTAGTTTTTCGATAATGGCATGAACACCTTTACTTACCTCTACTGCATTTGCATCACTTTGTTTAATAATTTGAATAGCAATTGCACCTTTTCTATCGATACGCGCTATTTTTTCAGTTTCTTTTTGGGAATCCTGGACATCAGCTACATCGCGCAAACGGATTTGCGCGCCTGTTTTTGATGTGGTTAAAACAAGGTTTCTTAATTCATCAAGGTCTCTGTATTTACCTGATAAACGAATTAAAACATCTTGATTTGCTGTTTTAACACTACCGGTAGGGAAATCTAAATTTGAGGTTAAAATCATTTGTTGTACCTGAGGTACAGAAAGATTGTAGCCTTGTAATTTATCAGCATCTAGTGAAACCTGGATTTCTCTTTCAGATCCACCAACAAGGTTAACTTGTGCGATACCATTTACCCTTGAAATTACCGGAGCAATTCGTTGATCAATTAAATCGTAAAAGGTAACATCATCCATGTTTGCAGAGGCAGACATTGTGATTACGGGTAAATCATCTAGTGAGAATTTACTTAGCGACGGCGTTTTAACATCTTCAGGCAAGTCTGAAAGGATCGCATTTACCTTACGCTGAGCATCATTTAATGAAATATCAATATTAGCTTCATTGGTTAAGGTAATGGTAACTGTTGATAAACTCTCAAATGAAACAGCGTTTATTTTCTTGATGTTTTCCATTGAGGATACCGCATCTTCAATTTTCTTGGTTACGGTATTTTCTACCTCGGCGGGTGAAGCGCCGGGGTAAATAGTTGAGATAGATACAACGTTGTTTGAGAATTTTGGTAATAACTCATAGCCCAACGAAAAGTAACTCAATAGCCCCAGTAGGGTAAGTGCAGTAAAGACTACAATTACCAGAGAGGGCCTTTTTATAGATATATCTGTTATCTTCATTTTCTTTTTTTTTGCATACTGCGATTGGCGTATCGCGAAGTTTACTGCCTGAAATTGGATTATTTTACAACGCTAACAGCAGTACCTTCAGCCAGGTTAATCTGTCCGCTGGTGATTACAGTTTCTCCTTCGTTTAATCCATCAAGAATCTCAACGGAGTCGCCTAAAATACGACCTGCAACTACTTTACGCAGTTTAGAAGTTTTAGTCGCTGTGTCTAATATAAATACCTGATTACTGCTTACACTACCCACAAAAGAGGTACGTGGAACTAAAATGCTCGGCGCTTGTTTAGGGAAGTTGAATACTGCAGTTCCGTACATGCCGGCTCTCAAATTATTGTTAGCACTGTTTTCTACTTCAATTTCAATCGGGAAGTTTAATGCTGCATCAGCCTTTGCTGCAATAAATGAAACTTTACCATTGAATTTTTCCGTTGGGAAAACAGATGATTTAATTTCTATTTTATCGCCCACTTTAAGGTTCGCAACCTGAGATTCGTTAACGCTTACTTTTAGCTTTAATTTCGAAACATCTACAATTTCAAATAACTGGGTTCCTTGTGCAGTTACAAATGCACCAACTTCAATGTATCTTTTGTTGATGATACCGTTAATTGGAGATTTGATATTTGCATCACTTACCTTTCTTGAAGCGCTTTGCAGTCTTAAACGTGCGTTTTCTACGGCAAGTTTAGCCTGATCCAATTGCTGTTGTGTAACACCACCGGTTTTAAATGAATTGCTGTATCTGGCCTCATCTTTAAGTGCATTTTCAAGATTAGCCTGAGCGGTTTCTTTATCTGTATTGATGATTTCGGCATCAATACGCGCTAAGATTTGTCCTTTATTGACACGATCACCCTCATTCACAAAAATTTTGCTAACTCTACCAGCATTTTCTGATAGGAAGTTTAATTCTTGTTTAGGCACAAATGTACCATTAGTACTAAAATCAAGGTCGATCACTTTTTTCTCTACTGTTGAAACCCTAACGGCAACAGCTCCACCACCTTCTGCAATAAAGGCAGTTTTTGCTTCATTTTTCTTTTTATTGTTATCTAATACCATGGCAATCCCAGCCAGGGCAACTATGATTATTAAGGCAGTAATAATTCCTCTTTTCATTATAATAGCGATTTTATATTTCCGTTTGATTTGATTAATTGTATTTCGGCAATTTTATAGTTTAATAATGCCTGGGTGTAGCTGTTTTGTGCTTCTGTTAATGAGCTTTCAGTATCCAACAGGTCAGTTAAAGAAGCCAAACCGTTGTTGTAATTGTTCTGTGTGCTTTTATAAATTTCGTCGGCCAGTTGTACGTTTTCTTTTTGTGCGTTAATTGTAGTTAAGCTATTGCGCAACTGAATTTTGGCATTCTCATACGCTAAATTCAATGAATTGGTTGATTCCCTTCTGTCTTCCCTTGCTTTCTTAATATCAACATCAGCCTGGCGGATTTTTGAACGCGTTAAAAAGCCATTAAAGATGGGTACTTTTAAGCTTAATCCTACAGCTGACGAACCAAAACCGATAGCGGTTCTGTTAGAGCTAAGGAAGTCGAATCCTCCACTCTGGCTTGAATAGGTATAGTTTCCTGTTAAAGCTAAACTTGGATAATATTCTGAAACATAAGCTTTGCGTTGTAGCGATAAAAGTTTATCCTGGGTATCCAAAAGTTTGATTTCTGTTCTATTATCTAATGCAAGCGCATCTGTGAACTGAGGTAACTGGGTAACCTCTGTCAGTTCTGTTTTAGGTAGCGTAATCTGATTACTTACCGGCATCCCCATTGAAAACTTTAATTGGTTTTCTAATAGTGTAATCGCGTTTAATGTTTGCTCGCGTTGGGTCTGCAAATTGGTAAGGTTAACTTTAATACGGTCTACATCAATTTTTTTAGCTAAACCATTTTTATACTGGTTAGATATGATGTTTTCGACAACTTTTACATTTTTTATGTTGTTGTCTACCACATTTAGTTGTTGTCTGTTTACCAAAACCTGATAATAGTTATTAGCAACAAATTCGATGATTTGTTCTTCTGTTAACTGGGAGGTAAGTGCATAATATTCTTCACTTGATCTTGCTGCTTGTAATCCTGTAAAGACTGTTTGATTGAATAACTGTTGCGACAATTGAATTCCGGCAGATGAATTCCAATTTTGGCCCATCTTAAATGATTGAGTAGCTCCGCCTATGTTTGCTACCAGTTGACCAATAATAGGGTTGTAGGTTAAACCTGCATTACCTGTAATTTGAGGTAAGGCCTGGGCTCTTATTTCTTCTGTTTTGTATCTTCCTCCATCAATATCAAGCTTCGCTTTACGTACGTTCGCGCTATTTTGTATTGCATAGTTCAGCGCTTCCTTAAGCGTAAGCGTTTGCTGGGCACTTGCTGTATTTGATAACAATAATCCCAGCAATAATACCGGAATCATTTTTATCTGTTTAATCACTGTGTTCATATGTAGTTTACGTTATTTTAATCCTTTGATAAATATGGTAGACAGGCTAAGTTGTCTGTCTAGAATATTCTTCATTTCTTTTTTGCTAGGGAATAGCTCCTTATTGCCATGCATGATACATAGTGACGTGATGCCGGCCAGGCTGTCAAGGTATAGCTCGGCAGTCTTGTAGGCATCAGTTGGAGCAATTTCATTTTGGTCTATTGCTGCTTGAAAGAGATCAGCATGAAGTTGTATGTTTTTAGCACGCATTTTCATGAAGTGTTCTTTCAAGATATCATTGTTCAGCGACGAATCGGGGGTGCCGCTTGATAAATGCAACATATAATACTTTTGAAAGAACCGATGTTTGATCTCAACATAACTGGTCATCCGCTCTTCAATACTCATGATTGTAGGCTGATTCTGCTCCAATATGCTGAAATAATCATTAAAGATTTTGTCGATTACTCCCAATATTAAACTGCTTTTATCAGGAAAATAATAATACAAAGAGGGTTTGCTTACCGAAAGATCTTCCGCAATTTCATTCATTGTGGTTTTGTTAATTCCATAATGAATGAAACGTTTTATAGCTCCTTCAATAATTGCTTCTCTTTTTTTATCTGTCTCTACCATTCTACTTTTTTACTTTCTGACTTTTTTATACTTAAGGTCAAAAATAAGGCCATAATCCGACTTAGAGAATTTTCGTCAGAAAATCAGCGCAAACTTACAATTGTATGACTGTTCTCTCTTAGTTCCGAGGCTTTAGGCCTTGAAGGAAGATCTCGGCGAAGACTTTTTCCTTTAGGAAAATTTGTTTGAACTGTTCTTTTTCCGGGAAAAGGTTCTTGTCTTTGGACATAATGTTAAAATGAATACCTGACAAAGCGTCAATAAATATTTCAGTTGTCAGCTTAGGATCTTCCATTTCAAATTCGCCACTTGTAATACCTCGGGTAAATAGGGAACCGATGATGATGGTTTCGAAAGCTCTCGCTTTATTGAATTTTTCACAAAGGTTTTCCGGTAATTCGCAGCCAATAATCTGACTTGACTCGAGCAGATTGTAGTATTTTTGAATAAAGGTTTGTCTTTTTTGTAATAATTTGAACACCCCTTCAGTTGAACTGCTGGTTTTATCAATCGATTTAACCAGGTCCCGGCTGATGATTTGCATGAGGTGCTCAATTGCACTTACATAAAGGCTGAGTTTATCTGGGAAATAATAGTAAAGCAGTGCTTTAGAGAAAGATACGTCTTTGGCTATTTCAGTCATCGTGGTTTTTGATAACCCATAATGAGCAAATCTTTTCAGTGCCGCTTCAATAATTATATTCCTTTTTTTGTCTTGATTATCCATAAAATTGCTACAATCCTCCTTCTATATATGCGTTAATTAGCATTTTATTATTCAGCCGAAAAATAGGCAAAATTTTTAAATATTGCTTTTAACATGTTTATTACAACAGCTAACAATTACATTTGTGCTGTTATATCCAATACATTTATGTCGATTATACAAGAAAATATATCTCTAAAGCCTTTTAATACATTTGGTGTCGCTGTAAACACGAGTTTTTTTGCTGAAATCTTTAATGAGTCAGAATTGAATGAGTTGTTAGGGGAGCCGATTATTAAAGCGCAGCCTTTATTAGTTTTGGGTGGAGGTAGTAACCTTTTATTTACCAGGGATTTTAAAGGATTGGTTATAAAAGTGAGTATACCTGGAATTTCTTTTGATGTTCAGGGTAATGATGTAATGGTTACAGCTGGTGCAGGTGTAGTATGGAATGATCTGGTAAATTATTGTGTTGCCAATGGCTTTGCCGGTATTGAAAATCTGAGTCTGATTCCGGGCACAGTTGGTGCCTCTCCCATACAAAACATAGGTGCATATGGAGTTGAACTGAAGGATGTTTTTTATTCTTGTACTGCGCGTGAGATTGCAACGGCTAATGAACGCGTATTTAAGTTTGAAGATTGCCGGTTTGGTTATCGCGACAGCATCTTTAAAAATGAATTGAAGGGTCAGTATATTATCACTTCCGTTAGTTTTAAGCTAAGTAAGGAGGCAAAAATTAATACGCAGTATGGTGCGATCCAGGCGGAGCTTCAGAATAGGCAGATTGATCACCCAACCATTGCAGATATCTCTCGTGTGGTAGCTGACATCAGAGTAAGTAAGTTGCCGGACCCTTCAACAATTGGTAATGCCGGTAGCTTTTTTAAGAACCCTGTAATAGAGCAGGCGAGCTTTGAAGCTGTGTATGCAAAGTTTCCTGATCTGGTTCATTATCCAGCTCCCGGAGGTAAAGTTAAGCTTGCAGCAGGCTGGCTTATAGAGCAATGCGGTTTTAAGGGGAAGGTGGTAGGACATACCGGGACCTGGAAAAATCAAGCGTTGGTTCTGGTAAATCATGGCTCTGCAACAGGTCAGGAAGTGTATAGTTTTTCAGAAGAGATCATAGACACAGTGTATAGAAAATTTGGCGTTGCACTGGAGCGCGAAGTAAATATCCTGTAATATCCACCTGTTTGGTATTGTTAGCCGCGATACGCAATTTCTTAACATTGAATCTTGTTTTTTGGTACATATCTTGTGTATGATTTGTTATGTATTATTAAACAAATTTATACGCTCACTCAATTTATCTATTTGTTTGTTTTTTTAACCCTAAAACTAAAAGACTATGACAAAAAATGAGTTCAATGTACAGCTGCACGATCATTCTGTTTCTTTACAATCCTTCGCTTTAAATTTTACCAAAGACATCGAGGATGCAAATGATCTTGTGCAAGATACAATGCTTAAGGCTGTTACCTATTATGGGAAGTTCAAGGATGGGACGAATTTAAAAGGATGGTTATTTACTATTATGAAGAACACCTTCATTAATAACTATAGACGTCTGGTTAAAACAAATGCATTAATTACGAAATCAGATGATATTTCTTCTGCAAATCTTCACTACAGCGCCACAAAAAATTCTAGTGAGAGCAAGTTTGTATTAGGCGATATCAATAAAGCTTTGGCTACATTGCAGCCTGAATATTATATCCCATTTGTTAAATATTTTGAAGGTTATAAATACCATGAAATAGCGGAGATGCTAGAGATACCAATAGGAACTGTAAAAACAAGAATCCATGTAGCTCGTCAGATTCTTAAAAAATACTTGAAAACCTATTCGAAAGATATTTTGGGTTCGGAAGTGATGTAAACTGAAATTCCCACGTAAATATATTTAAGGCCTTATCGTAAAATACGATGGGCCTTTTTTTGTGAAGTATTTGGTAAGGCGAAATAAAAACAGAATTTCTACATGTTTTTCAATTAGTTTTGCTTTTTTTTGCATTGTAGTTAAAATGAGTACAAAGTTTCAGTTAAAGATTAGTTTGATTCTTCTGATGCTGATTTCTGCAGGAGGGGTTGAGGCTCAGACTACAGATTCTGCGTCTGTAAAGGTCATTTATAGTGAGGTTAAGTATAAGCCAATTCGACCTAAAGCACTCATTGTGCCTGCTGTGTTTATTGCTTATGGGGCTAGTGCGCCATATATCAAGCCTTTAAAAAAGCTTGATGATGATACTAATTTTGAACTGAGGGAGGATCATCCAAGATTCGGTTTCCATGCAGATGACTATCTTCGCTACGTTCCTGTCGCCGCCGTTTATGGACTTGATCTGGCTGGCATAAAAAGTAAGCATAATCTTGTAGACAGGACCGCGATGTTGCTTTTGTCTACCGCTATTGCCGGAGGGTCAACATTCATCACTAAAAATATAACCAACAGAACGCGACCAAACGGCTTAGATAATCACTCTTTTCCGTCAGGGCATACTTCTATGGCCTTTATGGCTGCGGAGTTTATGCATCAGGAGTATAAAGATCAATCTCCCTGGTACAGTATAATGGGCTATTCTGTAGCGGTAACCACAGCTACTTTGCGCTTGTATAATGGTGCGCATTGGTTAAGCGATGTCGTCGCCGGTGCCGGATATGGCGTCCTTTCTACAAAAATTTCCTACTGGGCTTACCCATTTATAAAAGACAAGCTGTTCCATAATAAGGCGAACCATACTGTATTGGTTCCCTTTCATCAAGAAGGACACACCGGTTTAACATTTGTACGTAAGCTCTAATCCCCCGCATTCTAATCCACCACATAATGACTAATAAAAACAAACTCGAAAGATTGCTCTTTCAACACAGGTTCAGTCCTGTTGTAATCGCTGCCTTGTTGTTGTGCGCTGTGTCGTTTCTCACACGTACTGTCTTATTGATCAGTTCGAAGCAGTATGTCGATTTTTCCATTCTTAATTTGCTGGGCATTTATCTAATCGGCCTTTTGTTCGATTTAGCGGCAGCTTCGTTTGCGCTGATCCCATTGGTGCTTTACGTTTGGTTTATGCCCGACAAGTTGTACCGGAAGAAATTTAACCGTGTACTATTGTCGATTTATTTCCTCGTCGTAATTGGTACCTTGTTGTTTAATGCCGTTTCGGAGTGGTTCTTTTGGGAAGAATTCTCTGTGCGTTATAATTTTATCGCCGTTGATTACCTGGTTTATACCACTGAGGTGATCGGTAACATCAGGCAATCTTATCCCGTAAATACCATCCTGATCGTCTTGTTGCTGGTTTCATTAGGGATACTCTTATTATTGAATCGCCATATATGGAAACATAATGAGCAATCTTTTAGATTTAAACAGCGCAGTGGAGTAGCACTTGTTTTACTTTGTATTCCTGTTTTTGTTTTCTTCTCATTTAATCATAAATGGAAGTACTTTAGCAATAACCAGTATGTAAGTGAGCTTGCTGGTAATGGTATGTATGATTTCGGTAATGCCTTTTGGAACAATGAACTTGATTATGATACTTTTTACAAAACATTGCCGATTGAGAAAGCTGAAGCGATGATCAGGAGACAAGTGAATCCAGATAGTGCCACGGCTTTAGCCGCTGATAAATTTACGGTTAGGCATATTGATAATCCCGGTGACGAAAAAAGGATGAATGTAGTGTTGATTAGTGTAGAGAGTCTGAGCGCAGATTTTATGACGCATTTTGGAAATACACAAGGCATTACTCCCCAGTTGGATTCTTTGGCTAAGCAAGGTGTTTTGTTTACAAATCTATACGCTTCAGGTACGCGTACAGTAAGGGGACTTGAGGCTTTGTCGCTTTCTATTCCGCCAACACCGGGCCAGTCTATTGTAAAGCGTCCTGATAATAAAGGCCTCTTTTCTTTGGGCAGTATATTTAAGTCAAAAGGATACCACAGCAGGTATGTTTATGGAGGTTATGGCTATTTTGATAACATGAATGCCTTCTTTTCTGAAAACGGTTATGACGTTACAGATCGTAGTGCGATAAAGGATTCTGAGGTTCATTACCAGAATATCTGGGGTGTTGCTGATGAGGATCTGTTTACGCTTTCTTTGCGTTTGGCGGATGAAGATTATGCGAACAAGAAGAACTTCTTTGCACACATCATGACGGTTTCTAACCACCGTCCATATACTTATCCTGAAGGGCGTATAGATATTCCTTCGCATACGGGTAGGGAAGGGGCTGTAAAGTATACCGACTATGCCATTGGCAGGTTTATAAAGGAGGCTTCTGCAAAGCCTTGGTTCAAAAATACCATCTTTGTTATTGTGGCAGATCATTGTGCTTCAAGTGCCGGTGCGGTAGAGCTTCCTGTAAATAAATACCATATACCAATGATATTTTATTCACCGGGTAACATTACACCTGGGAACTTTGATAAGTTAACTGCACAGATAGATGTCCCACCGACTATACTTGGTTTCTTAAATATGGATTATACCAGTAAGTTTTTTGGACATGATGTGTTTAGAATGAAACCGGGAGAGGAACGTGCATTTATCAGTACTTACCAAAGTCTGGGTTACATCAAAAACAATAAGCTGGTGATTCTTGAGCCAAATAAGAAGGCCAGGACCTTTGCTCCTGATTTTGTAACAGGAAGCTCAAAGGAAGTGGCACCAGATGAGACATTGATTAATGAGGCGGTGTCGAATTATCAGGTTGCCTCTTATTTGTACAGAAATCATTTGTATAATAAGCTTTAGATTTTAGCTTTTATTAAGATACATGGCCTATCAGTTGATACTGATAGGCTTTTTTTATGGTGCACGTGTTATCTTTATTTTAATTGAACTGATGCAGAGGTCTCTTTAATGAAAATTAACCCGTCAAAATCAAAGCCTGGTTTTATGGGTAGTGATCTCTTTTCGGTCCAGTTTGAAAAGATATTGGTGATGTGGTTTTTTACGCCGGTAAATGGATTTGGTTTTTTATTAAAGGGGAGAAAGAATCTTTCATTTTTCGCTTTAGCAAACATGCTGGTGAATGTGTTTTCCTGCGCTAAAAAGTCATGCTTCACAAATTCGCCGTCTTTGATGATGTTCACGGATCCTTTATAAGTGTCGAAACCTAAGGCATAAAATTTTTGATCTAATTCTTGTTTCAAATACGAACCCATCGCTTTGAGTTGAGCCATTGTTGTATCTTTAGCTATATGTACATTGTGACCCCAAACGATGGTTTTGGTACCCATTGTTTTTTGAGTTTCAATTATTTTATCTGACATTAGCTTATCACGGGTATAAGGATCAGACCAAAAATCTTCATTGTCAAAGCCAAACAGTATTACCCTGTTACCTGGTGTGGTAGTTTTGTTATATTCCTTTATCCAGGTTAGCATGTCATAAATCTCTGTTGAGTTATAAAGGCCCAAATCTTTCATGGACGCTTTTAAATCGCCATCGCCACTTTGTAAGTACTGATTTATCGACTCCATTCTGGAGCCAGTAGATTCGAATCCTAAAAGTTTATAGTTGAGATGAGTAATCAGGTATTGGATTATTTGGCTTTTTTGAATGAAGAATTCACGGGTGCCATGCGTTGCCTCTCCTAATCCGAAAATGATATTTCCTTTTAATTCGTTGGATAAAAAGGAAAGGCCTTTGTCTTTCGAAGATGAGTGGATCGGGTATGCATTTTCATTGATCCAGTTTAGGTGTTGGGAATGCACTTTGGTGGTGAAGAAAGCAATACAGAAGCAGATTATTAGGATTCTTTTCATATCATTGAGTTTGGGTTAATATTCTTGATAATGTATATAGGATGCAAATTAGAGGTAATTCCATAAAAGCTTTTAGAGATAAGCAACGTATCTTTGTTTAATTAAAAGAAAGCTATATGAATACTGAAAAATCCATTTTGGCAGGCGGTTGTTTTTGGGGAGTAGAAGAATTGATCAGGCATTATCCGGGTGTTATTTCAACTGTGGTTGGATACACTGGAGGTGATGTCCCAAATGCAACTTACAGGAACCATGGAACGCATGCAGAAGGCATAGAGGTTGTTTTCGACCCTGCTAAACTTTCATACCGCAAGCTTCTTGAATATTTCTTCCAGATTCATGATCCAACAACGCGAAACAGACAGGGAAATGATGTAGGTACTTCTTACCGGTCAGCTATTTTTTATATGAATGAGCAGCAGCGGGAAACTGCAGAGGCTTTAATTGCAGAAATGGATGCTTCAGGTATATGGCCTGGCAAAATCGTTACAGAAGTTGTTCCAGCGTCTGATTTTTGGAATGCCGAAGTCGAACACCAGGATTATTTGCAGAAGAATCCTTATGGATATACCTGCCACTATGAAAGGCCTGAGTGGAAATTGGGATAGTTGTAATTTAAAACAATTGCGCTAAAGCGTTGATGTGTTTCAGCTTGAAATAAAGGTCCATTTCAAAATATGGATGGTCCGCTTTTTTATGCCAGGCTTTAACACTTACGTTGCTTAGTTGTTTGATGTAACTTTCAATCAACAGGAATTGTCCTTGCGCTTTTATTTTCTCAAAATCGGCCTCCAGGTAAAAAAAATAGGGCGTTTTTTGTTTTGATGATGAATAACCTGCATGTTCGTTAGTGCTGAACATCATGTCGGATTTGCTGCTTTTTGCGTAAACCTGGTAGAGTGGAAAGAGCTGTTTGTTTAGTACACCGCCATTTATGATGCCTTCTCTGTTCAAATGACTTAATAAGTTTTGAGCATTGGAATTTATTACGCTGCTTATCCCTGGTACTTTAACCGTTCTTGGAGTAATGATTTCTTCCTTTTCAAAATCGTCATTGTATTCGTAGGTAATCAAAGTATCGGTTTGGATAACAGGATCGGTCAATTCCAAATCAAAATACCCATTGTAATACTTCAATAAGCTATCCGGATAGATGGTGTGGCCTTTAATCTGAAACGCCTCATGTTTGCTATTTGAATTGAGCCTGGCGTTTAGCCACATTTTAACGGTCGGATTTTTATCAAATACCCGATGGTTAAACACTTTGCCGTCAACATTCAATCCTTTGAAGTTAAAATCGCCCTGTAAATGAATTGATCCGTCTTTAAATTCACCTGTGCCGGTATATCCTTCGGATACATAGGCCAAATGTGCGTTTAAAGCTTTTAATTTCTCCAGTTTAGGATCTTTATCAGTAAGCAGGTTTTGCCCGTTTAGCAGGTCCTCAAGTATGTCATTTATATTTTCCTTTTTAAACGAATATCCTGCAGCAAATGTATGGCTGTTGAAAGCAACGGTAATCTGGCCATTGGCTGAAGTTCCCTTTAGGTATTTGCCGGTGTTTTTAAGTTGGGCTATGCCTAGTTCTTTCCTGATAAATGCTTTTAGTGCAGTGGTATCTGCTACCGGAAAACTACAGAAATAGGTTTGTAAGGATTTGGAATGAACGGTATAAATGAAAATGTTGGCAGGAATATCCAACCCGCTGTTGATAGCCTCACCTTTTTTGTTCCTGTAGTGGGATGAATTACCTAAATAATCTATAGCCAGTGTACGGTATAATTTGTCTGCATCAATTTTAACAATGAATGCCGCATCGGTATGAATGCGATGCTGGTAAGATTTATACTTTCGTACCTCTAGCCAGGTATAAGTAGCTGCCAGCAGCAGTAAAATAACTGCTGCCAGCATTAGTGCTGCACATTTAAATTTATTTCGTTGCGTCTTCAATAAGTGAGAACAAATATTTTAAAGCATTTGGTTGATTGGCAGGGATATCCATGCTTACCTCTCCCGAGAGTACATTCCCTTTAATTGGGTTTGATTTCATGTAAATGTCGCCTAATGATTTAAGTACACGGTTAGCTTTTTCCAGTTTTTTAGCACCACCAAACTCTTCAGAAGGGATTTTTCCGGCAAGCTTTTTCCCGCTAAAATATGCAGAATAATTACTGCTCAATAGCGTTTTTTTATGTTTTCCTGAAACTTTTGCTGCATAGCTGTTGGCTGCAATGGCATCTATTTCAGTTATACTGGTCGTGAAGAACATGATTTGGTTTTTAATCGTAAAATAAAGGGCCAATGGGCTTTTAGGTATGCTTAATTCATAATATCCTGCATGCTTCTTTACCGCCTCTTTCTTTACGCCGTAAGCGATTAGTTTATCGATTAAACGGGTATCTTCAGATGAAATCATCAGTAAGAAGTCGGGTAGGGTCTCCTTTTTGGTTTTCATCACCTCTTTGGTCTCAAAGTTCTCCTCGTTATAGTCGTACGACTTGTAGCTCACTTCATTTTGCATTAAGCCATTAAAAACAAACATGGCGTCACCTTTCACTACTTTGCCTATCGCTTCTTCATCTAATAAAAGAGAAAACAGATCGGCTGCCATACCTATTTCTTCTGCATATATAGAGCCGTACATCTTCGACATTAGCTTTGGATACTCTTCCAGATAAGCTTTTGTGTCTAAAGCGTAACCCATATAGCCAATCATGCGATCTTCATTGACGTATTTTAAAAAGCGCTTGTTCAGCTTTCTTTTGTGTATACGTTTAAATACAGAAGCAATTTCATCACTGAAAGTCATGCTTGTTGTGAGTTTTATTGACTTGTCTTCAAGATAGAATTTGGCATTTCCGCTTCCATAACCGTTAAAAAAGCTCATTCCTTTAAGGTAAGGGATGGCCGGCATGTAAGTGTTAAACAGCTTATCAACTCCCGAAACCCATATTGTGGCTTCAGCCTGCGCATCCTGGCTTTTCAAAAAGTCGTTGTTGTTTAGTATGGATGTTTTATTGGTGCCCGCAAAAAACTCCTCCACCATGTGTTGTATCCAGGCGGCAACAATTGATTTCTTTTGATCTTCGTTCTTGAAAAAAGGATTCGATTCTGATGTGTCGCTAATTATAATGTCTTCCTCCTGAGTTGAATCGATCATAGTTGAATCTACAAGAACGGAGTCTGTAACAACATCTTCATCAACCACAACCGTTGCTGCTGAGTCCGATACAGCCTCACCAACAGGGTAAGCACTTGTTAAGCCGAAACGTTCAATTACGTCAGGACGGGAAAAGTATTCCTTTTTACCACTTCCAATTACAGCGAGGAACATTTCGTTGTTCCAGTGAGCTACTTCGGTAGAGTCGGAGTTGTAGTAAGACCTCATGGTGCCTTTTACACTAAACTTTTGACCTGACTGATTGTAAAATGCATCAAGCTGGGTGGCGTTTTTAACAGGTGCAAGGAAGCAGTTATAAGTTACGCTGTCATTGCTCTGGTTATAATAATAGAATGATGAGGTTAGGTTAAAACCAATGTCTTCAATTGAAGTAAGCGGTTGATCTGCATTTTTTGAGAGTTTAGATAAGATCTTCTTTCCTGTAAAGGACTTGTTAAAATCAGTCAGGGACATCAGTTCTGTTAAGTTCTTACCTTTAAGTGTTGCTACTGCAAGGGCATCGGCGGGTATTTTATTTACAAGATCCTGTGCATAGGAAGTAAACGTCAGACTGGTTAAAAATGCGGCGATCAGGCATTTGTAGAGAGAATTCATAGATAGGGTAATTTAAATAGAGCTATTATTTTGCTAATGTAATGTTGTTGGATACGTCGGTTTTCCCGTTAATCAGACCAAGTATGCCTGTATTAAGCATGACCGCTTTTTTTGATTTAGATATTTTAGCAAGCGGATTGTTACTTGAAGCTATATTTTGTTCAAAGCGATAAATACTGGTATAAGATGCATCTTTAAATACTTTCTTTACTTCAGGCTTCAGCTTGTTGTACTGAGCAACGGCATCTTTGGTGTGTTGATAGCTGCGACAAAAAGTCTGAATTTTGGGGTTGTAAGTATAGGAAGAGTTGCTAACTCCTTTGATTTTTAGTTTTTTAAGTACATCCTGATTTACGTTGTTAATGTTGGCAATGTCTTTAAATGCAAATGACACACTTACAACATAGTTTTCAAAGTCGACTTTCTTTTGAACATTGCTGATGCCAGGCGACTTTTTCAAATAAGCTACAACTTCGTCGAGTTCTTTTTGGATCGTCTGCTTTGAAGGTACTTTGTATCCCTGAATGCTGTCCATCAGCATAACTGAGGCTACTTTCGTTTTACTGGCGCTAAGATTTAAAGTTAAGTTTACCGTTCCGGAGCCGGCTTTGGTAAGGTTAATTTCCTCAATAATCTGAAAGCAGGAAGAGAAGCAAAGTAAAATGAATATAGAGAGCAGATATTTAAACTTTGAAGGCATTATTTTGTTGTTTTTATAGGTAGGGGCAAAGATATCATTTCGAAACTAAAAAAGCCGCTCAGTTTTCACGAAAGGTGCGATCAGTGGGGAGGGAGTAAGAATAGCTCGAAATACATTGCAAAACATCATGTCAACAAACCAGGGGGGGAACAAAAGACATATATTTGCAGAACTTTAAGAACATGATGGTTAATCAAATTTGTAATTTATTAGGCGCAGGCTTATACCAGGCAATTTATTTATATTAGTAAAACAATCTTGGTGATCAAAATAGAATCTAAAGAGTCGGATCTTATCCAGGCTATTGCCGATGGAGATGAAAAAGCGTTTAAAGCTTTATATGCACTATATTTTAAAAAGTTACATAAATTTCTTCTAAAAGTAACCCGCAATAACGAAGATGCCGCTTCTGATATTTTACAAGAATCGTTCTTAAGAGTTTGGCTCAATAGAGACAGGCTTATGGAAATAGACAATTTTCAGGCATGGATTTACAAAGTTGTTAATACCGAAGCTTTAACCTTAATCAGAAAAGAACTCCATATTAAGACAAAGGCGGACAGACTGCAATTGAACATAGAAAACGAAGATTCAGCTTTTTCTGTGCAAGCATCTCTTGAGTTTACTGAAATAAGATCGGTAATAAAAGGAGCTGTGCAGCAGCTACCGCAACAACGTCAAACCATATACTTACTAAGTAGAGAAGAAGGCTTAAGCCCAATAGAGATCGCAAAAAAATTAAACATCTCCATTAACACTGTTTACAACACCCTTACCACCGCGCTAAAACTGATTCGCCAAGCACTGGTTAACGCCGGTTACGGAGAATTCCTAAGCATACTCTTGATTTTAGGTATTTTTTAAAAAAATATCACATCCCAATAGTAGTCATCTACAAAAGTCTATTCATACTAATAATCTGGACGAAAATCCAACCTAAACCATATGATGAACCACATGCGTAACGAACGAATTCGTTTATTACTGGAGCAATATTATAATAATTCGCTATCTCAAACTGAGACAGCAGAGTTATCCCGATTACTCGATAAAACTGATCAGGAAGAATTAATTGATATACTCTCACTGACAATGGGGGCTTTTTCAGCAACAGAAAATTCCATTGTTGACGAAGCTGAAATAGATGCCAAAGTCAATGAAATATTAGCTCTGGATAAGGATCTTCAACTCAAAACAACTCGTAATAAGTCAATACTAAGACTGTTAAAATACAGTGCTGTGGCAGCAACCATAGTGTTGATCGGATCGTATTGGTTATTTTATCAAAACGGCCTTGCCAGCTTCGATCAAAAGATAACAACTGAAAAGGATATCCTACCGGGCCATGATGGTGCCATATTAGTGCTGTCAGATGGTACGCAAGTTCCGCTTGATAGTGCGCTTGATAGTAAAGTGTTTGTTAAGCGCGATGGCTCAAAAATTCGAATCAGCAATGGGCAAGTGGTTTATTTGGATAGCAAAAATATCAAAGAGAATGATTTAAGTATCATTAAAACACCTGTTGGACGGAATTACAATGTTACCCTGTCTGATGGCACTAAAGTTTGGCTGAATGCCTC
>Ga0065714_10064633_pt1 | contig 26859 bp, 23 predicted proteins | sample MisRhiReplicate2_FD_59101 | JGI IMG/M metagenome (GOLD analysis project Ga0065714, IMG submission 59101) | Miscanthus rhizosphere microbial communities from Kellogg Biological Station, MSU, sample Rhizosphere Soil Replicate 2: eDNA_1 v2... | ecosystem: Host-associated > Plants > Roots >... | reverse complement strand
CGAATCCTAAAATAAATTCTATATTCCATCTGCTAAATTCGGTGACAGCCATTTTTTTGCCTCTCTTAAAGAAATACCTTTCCTTACAGCATATTCTTTCAGTTGGTCTTCCGAAATTTTCCCTAAACCAAAATATTTGGCGTGCGGACTTCCGAAATAATACCCGGAAACTGCTGCTGTTGGAAACATTGCTAAACTTTCTGTAAGATAGACTCCAATTTCTTCTTCCACATTTAAAAGGTCCCAAATTGCATGCTTTTCCAAATGATCCGGGCAAGCCGGATAACCTGGAGCAGGACGAATACCCTTATATTTTTCAGCAATTAAATCTTCGTTGCTCAAATTTTCCTGATTGGCGTAGCCCCAATATTCTGTACGGACTTTTTTATGCAAAAATTCTGCGTAGGCTTCCGCAAAACGGTCGGCAATTGCTTTTACCATAATTGCGTTATAATCGTCATTGTCTTTTTCATACTGATCCGACAATTCATCTGTTCCGAAACCTGTGCAAACGCAGAAAGCACCCATGTAATCGGTTTTCCCTGAACTTTGAGGCGCAATAAAGTCACTTAAGGCGATATAATCTTTACCTTTTGATTTCTGAACCTGTTGTCTTAAAGTTAAAAATTTAACCTTTTCTTTACCATTTTCATCATAAATCAAAATATCATCGGTTCCGTTTGAGTTGGCTTTAAAAATTCCGAAGATTGCTTTAGCGGTTAATAATTTCTCATCAACAATTTTCTTTAAAATTTTCTGACCGTCTTTGAATAATTCTTTTGCCTGCTCACCAACAACTTCATCATCAAAAATATTCGGATATTTCCCATGAAGATCCCAACTTCTGAAAAACGGAGACCAGTCGATAAACGGAACTAATTCTTCCAAATCCTGATTTTCAAACACTTGGATTCCCAATTGATTCGGAGTAAAAATCTCTTCGTTTTCCCAATCAATTTTAAATTTATCTTTTCTAGCTTGTTCCAACGAAACGTAATTTTTATCAACCTGTCTGTTCAAAAACTTTTCACGGAAATCTGAATAATCATTTTTAAGATCGTTTACATATTCTTTATTTCGATCTCCTAAAAGAGAACTTACTACATTTACGGCTCTGGAAGCATCATTTACATGAACAACTGCATTTTTATATTTTAAATCTATTTTTACAGCGGTATGTGCCTTTGAAGTCGTCGCACCACCTATCAATAATGGGAAATTTAAATTTTGTCTTTCAAGTTCTGATGCGATGTACACCATTTCATCCAAACTTGGTGTAATTAAACCACTTAATCCTATTACATCCACGTTATGATCAATAGCGGCCTGAATAATTTTTTCAGCTGGAACCATTACTCCCAAATCAACGATTTCATAGTTGTTACAACCCAAAACAACACTCACAATATTTTTCCCAATATCGTGAACATCGCCTTTTACGGTTGCCATCAAAATTTTCCCGTTTGGTTTCTGAGCCACATCTTTTTCAGCTTCAATAAAGGGCTGCAAATATGCAACCGCTCTTTTCATTACACGCGCAGATTTTACAACCTGTGGAAGAAACATTTTTCCGCTTCCGAAAAGATCGCCAACAACACCCATTCCGGTCATCAGATTGACTTCGATGACGTGCAGTGGTCTTTCAGATTGCAATCTTGCTTCTTCTACATCTTCTTCAATAAAACGGTCAATTCCTTTTACCAGAGAATGCGTAATTCTATCCTGCAAAGGATATGAGCGCCATTCCAGTTCTTCAACTTTTTCTTTTTTTATTGATTTATTTCTTTCAGAATAATCTAAAAGACGTTCTGTAGCGTCTTCTCTCTTGTCAAGAATTACATCTTCAACAAGTTCTAAAAGTTCTTTATTGATTTCATCATAAACCTCAAGCATTGCAGGATTTACGATTCCGATATTCATTCCGGCCTGAATGGCGTGGTAAAGAAAAACCGAGTGCATTGCTTCTCTCACCGTATCATTTCCACGGAAAGAGAAAGAGACATTGGAAACTCCGCCACTTACTGAAGCATACGGAAGATTTTGTCGCACCCATCTCGTCGCTTCGATGAAATCGATTGCGTTGCGGCGGTGTTCTTCCATTCCTGTTGCGACCGGAAATATATTTAGATCGAAAATAATATCTTCTGCCGGAAATTTCACTTCATTGACCAAGATGTCATAAGAGCGTTTGGTAATTTCAAGTCTTCTTTCGTAGTTATCAGCTTGTCCGACCTCATCAAAAGCCATTACAATAACGGCTGCTCCGTATCTTTTAATCGCTTTTGCGTGTTTTACAAATTCTTCTTTTCCTTCTTTTAAACTGATGGAATTAACTACACATTTTCCCTGAACGACCTGTAGACCGGCTTCCAGAATTTCCCATTTGGAAGAATCGACCATGATCGGAATTTTGGAAATATCCGGTTCTGAGCCGATAAGATTTAGGAATTTGATCATGGAAGCTTTTCCGTCAATCAGACCGTCATCGAAATTGACGTCAAGAATCTGAGCTCCGCCGTCAACCTGATCTCTGGCAATATCTAAAGCTTCAGAAAATTTTTCTTCTTTTATTAATCTTAAAAACTTTTTGGATCCGGCAACATTCGTTCTTTCACCAACATTGATGAAATTACTTTCGGGGGTTATAATCAAAGGCTCAAGGCCTGATAATTTTAAATATTTCATATTTATAAATGTAACAATGTATCAGTGTAACAGTTTACCAGTTAAGACTTTATAAATCAAATAATAAAACCAATTGTTACGTAGATAGATTGTTATGCTGTTACATTAAATTTTCTCGGCTCGTATTTTTCTACCAAATCTGCGATTGCTTTGATGTGTTCCGGAGTTGTACCACAACATCCACCAATGATATTAATCAGTCCTTTTTCCACATATTCTCTGATTTGCTCTGCCATAAATTCAGGTGACTCATCATATTGCCCGAAAGCATTTGGTAAACCTGCATTCGGATAAGCTGAAACATAAAATTCTGAATTATGAGCCAAAGTTTCCAAATACGGAGTCAACTGATTGGCTCCTAAAGCGCAATTGAAACCAACGCTTAATAAATTCAGATGTGAAACTGAAATCAGGAAAGCTTCCGCGGTTTGTCCACTTAATGTTCTTCCTGAAGCATCGGTTATTGTTCCAGAAACCATGATCGGAATTTCAATTCCTCGTTCTTCCTGAATTTCATCTATTGCAAAAAGTGCTGCTTTTGCATTCAACGTATCGAAAATTGTTTCGACCAGCAAAATATCTGAACCACCATCCAGTAAAGCTTCTGATTGCTGTTTATAAGCTGCTCTCAATTCATCAAAAGTAATTGCACGATAACCAGGATCATTGACATCCGGACTTAAACTTGCCGTTCTGTTTGTAGGACCGATTGATCCGGCAACAAATCTTGGTTTGTCAGGGTTTTTAGCTGTGAACTCGTCACATACTTTTCTGGCGATTTTTGCAGATTCATAATTAAGCTCGTATACCAAATCTTCCATATGGTAATCTGCCATCGCAATAGTAGTTCCTGAAAATGTATTGGTTTCCAGAATATCGGCTCCTGCTTCGAGGTATTTTCTGTGAACTTCTTCAATCGCTTGCGGCTGGGTCAATGAAAGTAAATCATTGTTTCCTTTTACAGGATGTTCCCAATCTTTAAAACGCTCACCACGGTAATCTTCTTCTTCAAATTTGTATCTCTGAAGCATGGTTCCCATCGCTCCGTCAAGAATCAAAATTCTTTCGGATAATGCTTTATATAATTGTTCTGAATTTTTCATTGTATAATTTTTTCTTGAACGCTTTCAGGATTTGAAACCCTGAAAGCATTTTTGTTTCATTGAACCGAAGAACAAATCTTCAACATAGCCCCGATGGAAGCGGCATCCTTTTTTGTTTTCTCAAAACAGAAAAGATATAGCGGACAGCGGGTGAGACGTTTGTTTTGAAAACTGCTCGTCTTGCTCCTAATTTTTATTTTAATCTTCAGCTAAAGCCTGTTTTAAATCTTTAATAATATCTTCCACATTCTCCAAACCTACTGAACAACGGACCAAACCTGTTGTAATTCCTACTTCATTGCGTTCTTCATCGGTTAATTTTGAGTGTGTTGTAGACGCAGGATGCGTTACAATCGTTCTTGTATCTCCAAGATTTGCAGATAGTGAACACATTTTTATTTTATCTAAAAATTTTCTTCCGCCTTCAATTCCGCCTTTAATCTCGAATGCAACTACATTTCCGCCTAACTTCATTTGTTTTTTTGCAATCTCATAGCTTGGATGGGATTTCAGGAATGGATATTTTACAAATTCTACATTGGGATGGTTTTCTAAAAACTCAGCGACTTTCAATGCATTTTCACAATGTCTTTCTACACGAATCGCCAAAGTTTCCAGGCTTTTTGATAAAACCCATGCATTGAAAGGGGACATTGCTGGTCCTGTATTTCTTGCGAAAAGATAAATTTCTCTAATTAAATCTTCTTTTCCGACCGCTACTCCACCTAAAACTCTACCTTGTCCGTCAATCAGTTTCGTTGCAGAATGAACAACAATATCTGCACCATACTTAATGGGTTGCTGAAGATAAGGAGTTGCAAAACAGTTATCTACGATGAAAATCAGATTATTTTTTTTAGCGATCTGACCAAAAAATTCTAAGTCCAAAATTTCTATCGCAGGATTTGTAGGAGTTTCTAAATATAAAATCTTCGTATTAGGCTGAATATATTTTTCTACATTTTCAGAATCTTCAGCTTTGAAATAAGTGGTTTCAATATTCCATTTTGGAAAATATTTTGTGAACAAAGTGTGCGTAGATCCGAAAACCGACTGACAGCTTACAATGTGATCTCCCGCATTGAGCAAAGTTGCGAATGTTGAATAAATCGCAGCCATTCCCGTTGCGAAAGCATAACCCGCTTCGGCGCCTTCCATTTTGACGATTTTATCCGTAAATTCTGTAACATTCGGATTTGAAAATCTGCTGTACAGGTTTTTAGATTTTTCCTCGGCAAAGCTCGCTCTCATATCTTCTGCATCTTCAAAAACAAAGCTGGAAGTTAAATATAAAGGCGTAGAATGCTCATCAAACTGAGATCTCTCGGTTTGAGTTCTGATGGCTAAAGTTTCAAAATTTTCGTTTTCCATTTAATTTAAATTATTTAGCTTCACTTAATCGTAATATATCTCCAAAAACTCCTCTTGCTGTTACTTTGGCTCCGGCTCCGGCTCCCATAATAACAATCGGGTTTTCACCATAGCTTTCGGTATAGATTTCAAAAATTGAATCTGAACCTTTTAATTGTCCTAAAGCTGAAGTGGCGGGAACAGAAATTAATTTCACATCCAATTCACCTTTCTCTTTCTGCAAGTCTCCGTGCAAATCTCCGACATATCTTAAAACGTGATTCGGTTCCTGATTTTTCTTGATTTTATCGTATTCTTCATCCAGTTCTTCTAATCTTGAAAGAAATTCCTGTTTTGAAACAGAAAGTAAAGCTTCAGGAACCAAATTCTGAATGTTGATATCTGTAAATTCATTGATTAAATCTAATTCTCTCGCCAAAATCAGAAGCTTTCTTGCAACATCATTTCCAGACAAATCTTCTCTCGGATCTGGCTCTGTAAAGCCTTTTTCTAAAGCTTCATTGACGATTGTTGAAAATTTATCGTCTCTTAAAGAAAAATTATTGAAAACATAACTTAATGTGCCAGAAAATACCCCTTTAATTCTTGTTATATTTTCTCCAGAAAGGTGCAAAAGCTTAATAGTATCAATCAATGGCAAACCTGCTCCGACATTAGTTTCATAAAGATATCTTTTATTTTTTTTATTCAACGTATATCTTAGTTTACGATACTCTTCAATAGGAAGTGTATTGAAAATTTTGTTTGATGAAACCAGATCAAAACCGTTTTCTGCCAAAGCCTGATAATTTTTCACAAAATCTGTACTTGCTGTATTATCAACAACTATCAGGTTTTCAAGCTGATTTTCTTTTGAGAAATTAATTAATTCTTCGATACTTGAAGATTTTTCTGCTGCAAAAACCTCATCGCTCCATTGATTATTAAATCCTGTTTTATTAAAGGCTATTTTTCTTGAGTTGGCAACGGCAACTACTTTCAGATGTATATTTTTTCTTCTTTTGATTTCTTCTGAAGATTCCAAAACCTGTTCTATCAAAGTCTTCCCAACATTTCCGTGACCAATAATTGCCAAGTGAACTGTTTTTGGTTTTTTGAAAATTTCGGATTCAATGATGTTTTTAGTTTTCTCGTCCTGAGAAGAAGTAACCACAATGTTAATGCGCTTTTCGCTTGAATTTTGGTTTAAAAGTAATGGAAAAACATTATTTCTTGCCAGTTCGGTCAGTATTTTATTCAAATCATCAGCAACAAAACCAATGACAGAAACATTATTGATGCTGTAAATCTGAGAAACCTTTCCTGATTTTCTTTCTTCAGCAAATTCTTCGATCAGACAATTAACCGCTTTTTCAGAATCATCTTCGTGCACCAGAATTGACAGTCCGTTTTCTACTGCCTGTTGTGAGATCACTCCTACACTTATTCTTGCAAAAGTAAGTGCTTTGAAAACCCGCCCATCGATTCCGATTTCACCTAAGAAATCTTCTCCTTCGAATTTGATAATTGATCTGTTTTTTAAAAATTTTATTTCGTTAGCATTATTCTTATTCATCTCTACTTATTTATTTAATTTTTTATGAGATGGAATTCCTGAGAGTTCCACTTCTTCAAAAATATTTTTTATGATCTTATTTAATTGTTCGTATTCCATGAGGAAGGCATCATGACCGTGAATTGATTTGATCTCGTGATAGAAAACATCCTTTTTTTCATTTTTTAGCTTCTCAAAACACATTCGTATTTCAGAAGCCGGAAAAAACAAGTCTGTATCTACAGAGATCATGTGCATTCGTGCGTTGATTTTATTTAAGGATTTCTCATCGGCATTGATATTCATCAACAAGTGATTCATAAGCTTATAAGACTTCAAACTAAATCTTTCGGCAAGTGATTTACCGTGATAACTCAGCCAATCTTCAGATTCTAATTTTTGCTTGTCCTGATTATAAATATTTTGGAATCTATCATTTAAAGACTGAGGCGTTCTGTAACATAACATCGCATGAACTCTCGCCTTTTGTAAAGGTTCATCGTTTTGATCTAATAAAAACTTTTGAACTAAACATTGAGCATGAAGCCAATCATGTGTTTTAAAATCACAGGCAATCGGAATAAAAATTTCGGCAAGATTGGGATTTTTCACCAACATTTCCCAGCCGATTCCACCGCCAAGAGAACCTCCAATAATGGCGTACAATTTTTTTATATTTAAAATTTCAAGACCTTTCAGAAATATATTCGCAATGTCCGAAGGTGTGAAATCTGAATATTCATCAATAAAAAAGTCATCATATCCGTTCCCGGGGATATTAAAGCAAAGAATTGTATATTTATTTGTGTCAATGACCTGGCTTTCACCAATCAATTGTCGCCACCAACCTTTTTCTCCGGAAACATTTGAGTTTCCGGTTAAAGCATGATTGATTAAAATGATGGGTGCAGAAAACAAGTCTTTCCCAAAAAGCTGATAGCTTAATGGGATATGATATTCCTTTTGGGAATTGGTTTTGTACAAAAAATTAATATGTTGCAGTTCTGTTTTCAATTTTATAGGTATTAATCATAAAATTTGAAAATGCCATGAGAAATGGCTGAAAGAACTTCAGTAAGTTATCTGTCCAAAATAAAATTATTTGGTAGAACGTAGCACCTTCTTCGCTTGCGCAAAGGGTTGCTAAGGTTTCACAGGGTCTATCCCTCAACCTTTCTTGATAACATTTTCAATATGTAAATGAACGAATGGTGCAAAGATAATACATTTTGGTTTAAAAATTAAAAAAAATTAATTTATGCTAAAAAACGTATTATTGTAGGCTGTTTGAAAAGAATGTTAAGAATTCTTCAGATTAAAAAAATTGTTTTTTTTTGACAAAAAATCTACCTTAGCATAGAAAAATGATGTATTATGAGTGTTGAAAAGCAGAGATTAAAAGATAAAAACTGGCTAAACTGGGGACCTTACGTCAGCAACAGACAATGGGGAAATGTACGTGAAGACTATAGTCCGAATGGAAATGCGTGGCATTATGCAAATCATAACAATGCTGAAAGCTACGCCTACAGATGGGGAGAAGAAGGAATAGCAGGAATCTCTGACACGAAACAACTTTTTTGTTTTGCACTATCATTCTGGAATAAAAATGATGAAAGAATAAAAGAACGTCTTTTCGGCTTGAGTAATCCTCAGGGAAATCATGGTGAAGATATCAAAGAAATTTTCTACTATCTGGATAACACCCCCACTCATAGTTACATGAAGATGGTTTACAAATACCCCATCAATAAGTTTCCGTACGAAGATCTTCTTGCAGAAAACGGAAGACGCACCAAAAAAGAACCTGAATACGAAATATTTGATACCGGAATTTTTGATAAAGATGAATACTTTGATATTTTTATTGAATACTGTAAAGGTGAAATCAATGATATATTAGTTAAAGTTACGGTCTGCAACAGAAGCAGTCAGGATGCACCGATTGTAGTAATGCCTACAGCCTGGTATAGAAATAACTGGAAATGGGGCTATAATGAGTATAAAGGTCAGTTGGAAGATTCTCATGACGGATGCATCAATATTAACCATGACAGCATTCCATTAAAAAAGTTTTACTCAAAAAATAAAAATGCACAGAGATCCTTCTGTGATAATGAAACCAACAATCCGAAGCTTTATGGTACTCCGGAAGTTGAAAACACTTATTACAAAGACGGAATTAACGACTACGTCATTCATCAGAAAAACACTGTAAATCCTGAAAAAAGAGGTTCAAAAGCATCATTTATTATTGAGGCTGATGTAAAAGCCGGACAGTCTGAAATTTTTGAATTCAGGTTGGCTCCCAATGATTTGGATGATCCTTTTTATGATTTTGAATCTATCTTTAATGCAAGAATAGCTGAAGCTAATGAATTTTATGAAGAAATTCAGCAGGATGTTCTCAATGAAGATGAAAGAAATGTACAACGACAGGCTTTCGCAGGATTACTTTGGAACAAGCAGTTTTATCATTACAATGTGGGAAAATGGCTGAAAGGTGATCCTAATCATGAAGCTCCGAGAGATTTTAATAATTATGTAAGAAATACCGAATGGGAACACTTGCATAATAAAGATATCATCTCAATGCCGGATAAATGGGAATATCCTTGGTATGCAACATGGGATCTGGCTTTCCATTGTGTTCCCTATGCAATCATTGACGGAGATTTTGCCAAAAATCAGTTGCTTTTGCTTACCAAAGAATGGTATATGCATCCGAACGGACAAATGCCTGCTTATGAATGGAATTTAAGTGATGTAAACCCGCCCGTACATGCATGGTCTTGTTTCAGAGTTTTTAAAATCGATGAAAAAACCAATGGCAAACCTGATTTATTATTTTTAGAAAAAGTTTTCCAAAAGTTACTTCTGAATTTTACCTGGTGGGTCAACCGAAAGGATAAAAACGGTAAAAATATTTTTGGAGGAGGATTCTTAGGACTCGATAACATCGGTGCTTTTGACAGAAATATGACACTCAAAGACGGCGAACATCTTGAGCAGGCAGACGGAACAAGCTGGATGGCAATGTACGCTCTCAATATGATGCGTATTGCTATGGAACTTGCGCAATATTATCAGGTTTATGAAGATATGGCAATTAAATTCTTCGAACATTATCTTTATATCGCTGAAGCCATGGAAAATATGGGTGAAGACAAAGAAGGTCTATGGAATGAAGAAGACGGATTTTTCTACGATGTTCTTCAGCTTGCCAATGGTGAAAGCGTAACGCTTCGTTTGAGAAGTATTGTTGGTTTGATTCCATTGTTTGCTGTGGAAATTATCGATCACCACCTGCTTGAAAAAATGCCTAACTTCCGTGAAAGAATGGATTGGGTTCTTAAAAACAAACCTGAGCTTGCCAATTTGGTTTCCCATTGGGACGAGGAAGGAAGCGGAAGAAAACATCTGATGAGTATTCTTCGTAAGACAAGACTCAAAAAAGTTTTGACAAGAATGCTTGACGAAAAAGAGTTCCTGAGTTCTTACGGAATCCGTGCAATGTCAAAGGTTTATGAAGAAAACCCTTTCGTATTTACTGTTCATGGAAATAAAAATGTGGTTTATTATACTCCTGCAGAAAGTGATAGCCGAATGTTTGGAGGAAACAGCAACTGGAGAGGTCCGATATGGTTCCCTATTAACTTTCTGATTGTAGAAAGTCTTCAGCGTTTTCATTTTTATTATGGAAACAGTTTGAAAGTTGACTTTCCGACTGGAAGCGGTGAACAAAAAAACCTGGATGAAGTAGCTTCTAATATCAGCAACAGGCTTTGCTCTATATTCTTAAAAGACGAGAGCGGACAAAGAGCTTTCAATGGTGGAAATTATAAATTTAATTATGACCCGAACTTCAAAGATTACATTACCTTCTTTGAATATTTTCATGGAGACAATGGTCGTGGTGTTGGTGCTTCGCATCAGACAGGATGGACGGCTACGGTGGCTAAATTAATGAAACCGAGACTTGCCTAATTGAGTTGAGAGTGGGAGCGTTTAAGAGTTGTTGAGAATGTTTTTCAACATTAGCGCTCTCAAACCCTCCCACTCCATCACTAAACTTTTTCTCCGTTTACATAAACTTCATATCCAATCTCTACATTAGGTTCTAAAGTTTTTGAAACTGAGCAATATTTTTCGAACGATAATTCTGATGCTTTTAAAGCTTTTTTAGGATCGATTTTTCCTTCTAAGAAGAATTTAACGGTAATAGATTTGAAAGGTTTTGCATCTTCCACAGGAACTCTCTCGCCTTCTACTTCAGCTTTGAAATCTGTGATTTCCTGTCTTTGTTTTTTCAGAATTGAAACGACATCAATACCGCTGCAACCTGCAACAGCCATCAACACGCTTTCCATCGGTGAAACTCCTTTTGCTCCCGGTTGAGAAGTATTATCTAAAAGAATTGAATTTCCTTGTGAGTTGGTACATTCAAATAAAAAGTCGTCGTTGAGTCTGTTTAAAGTAATTTTCATTTGCTTATTGCTTATTGCTTATTGCTTATTGCTTATTGCTTATTGCAAAGTTATAATATTCCTCTCGCTTTTATTTCCAAATATTTATTAATCACATCCACATTCAAATTTTCCGGAAGCGTGTATACAGAATAAATTCCATATTTTCTCAATTCCTGAATGATGAGTTTTTTCTCGAATTCAAATTTTTCTGCAATCACTTCGTCATAAATTTCCTGCATGCTTTCAGGATTTTTGTGAATTAAAGTCTGTAGTTCAGAATTTTTAAAGAAAACAACGACCAGCAAATGGCTTTTCGCAATTCCTCGCAGATATTTCATTTGACGATTTAAAGCGTCTAAAGTTTCAAAATTGGTAAAAAGCAAAACCAGACTTCTCTGATTCAGAGAATATTTCACATCCTGATAAAGCCTATTGAAATCGCTCTCAAAAAAATTAGTTTTAATATTATACAGAGATTCTGAAATTTTTCTGAGCTGTCCCGATTTATTATCTGCTGCAACTTTATTCTCCGTTTTTTTAGAGAATGTCATCATTCCTGCTCGATCACCTTTTTTCAGGATAATATGCGACAAAGCCATCGTAGCGTTGATTGAATAGTCCAAAAGACTCAATCCTTTGAAAGGCATTTTCATCGTTCTGCCTTTATCAATCAGCATAAAAATACGTTGTGCTTTTTCATCCTGAAATTGATTGACCATTAATCGGTTTGTTTTGGAAGTCGCTTTCCAGTTGATTGTTCGTACATCATCTCCGGGAACATATTCTTTGATTTGTTCAAACTCCATCGTATGCCCGAGCTTTCTGATTTTTTTAATTCCACCGAGCAAAAATTCGTTTTGTAAAGCCATTAATTCATACTTTCTCAAATGAATAAATGACGGATAAGCCGGCAAAAATGCATCTTTCTGAAACGTAAATCTCTTCGACATAAAACCTAAAGGCGACGAAGCAAAAATATTTAAAGCACCAAAACTGTATTCTCCTCTCTCTTTTGGTTCAAGAATATATTGAAAAAAGGTATTTTTTTCAGGCTCAATTTGTTTTTCAATTAAAAAATCTCTCTTCTGAAACTGAAAAGGTATTTCATCAATAATTTTAGTATTGATTTTAAAACTGTAATTATTCTTAATATCAACTTTCACCGGGTTCTCATCTCCGTTGGATAATTTTTCAGGTAAGACTCTTTGTGCCGAAATTCCATTCTTTTCCCTGAATAGCAGTAAATAATCTACCATCGCAGCCAGAAAAACCAACAATAAAATCACGTGCCCAAAAATCATAAGAAATGGAAAGAAAAATGCAAAAACATACAGAATTCCCACTCCGATAAGTGTGAAGAAAAAGCGATTATTGATGTATAGGTTTTTCATTTTTATTTCATTTTTAATTTATCCTTTCTCAATTAGCTTGAGAGAATAAAATATATTTTTTTTCCGTTTTCATTTTTTAAGATGTAAAATCCTTTTCTCTTGATAACATCAAGATTTGATTTATCATTTTTTTTCGAATCTGGAAACCAATCAGGTCTTCTTTTTATATTTTTTCTTACTATATCATCAAATAGTTCTAAACTAATTCTATTATTTCTTGAAAAGATTGAGTCATATAATTCTGAATTTTTATAAGTGAATTTTCCAAAAGCATTACCAGAATCTAAATATGAAATATTTCTTAATTCAGTTACATCAGAATAAATAATTGATGGAAACCATCCTTTGTTTCTTTCGTTCTTTTCATAAAATTCCTCAAATGTTTTGTAATGTTGCTCATAACCATCTCTACAACTAAAAATGAAAGTCATCAGAATAAATATTATCAATAATTTAACTTTATTCATTGAATTTTAATTTTGAATACTACCTTGGAATTTCAATACCTTCTAAAATCTGGCGGATAATTTCATCAGCAGCCAACCCTTCCATTTCTCTTTCTGGCGACACGATAACTCGGTGTCTTAAAACGGCATAGCTTGCTTCTTTAATATCTTCAGGAGTGACAAAATCTCTTCCTCTCAATGCGGCAAAAGCTTTTGAGGCAGTCAGTAATGCTAAACTTGCTCTCGGTGAAGCACCTAAATACAAAAACTGATTTTCTCTAGTGTTAATAATGATTTTAGCAATGTATTCCATCAATTGAGATTCAACGATGATTTCTTTTACCAGTTTTTGATAATTACTCAATTGTTGTGCGCTGATGACAGGTTTTACAACATCTGTTTTATCTTCCTGCCTGCTTTCGTGTTGGTTTTTGATGATGGCAATTTCCTGTTCAAGATTAGGATAACCCACATTTATTTTAAATAGAAAACGATCAAGTTGAGCTTCAGGAAGTCTATAAGTACCTTCATGCTCAATTGGGTTTTGCGTCGCCACAACTAAAAACGGAGCTTCCATTTCGTATTGCGTTCCGTCCATTGTGATTTGTCTTTCTTCCATTACTTCAAACAATGCTGATTGCGTTTTTGCCGGAGAACGGTTGATCTCATCAATCAAAATAAAATTAGAAAAGATCGGACCTTTTTTGAATTCAAATTCAGAATTTTTCATGCTGAAAACTGAAGTTCCCAAAATATCCGAAGGCATCAAATCGGGTGTAAATTGTATTCTGCTGAAGTCAACATCAATTGTTTTTGCCAGTAATTTTGCCGTAATTGTTTTTGCAACGCCTGGAACACCTTCAATCAGAACATGACCATTTGACAATAATGCAGCCAAAAGATGTTCGATCATATTATGCTGACCTACGATTACTTTTGCAATTTCAGATTTTACTTTTTCCAAACTATTGCGAAGTTCGATCATATCAATTCTTGACTCAAATCCGCTTTCATTTTTATCCAAATTGATAGAAATCTGAGGTTCTGTATTTTGGTTTTCGAAGTTTTCCATATTTTGTTTAATTATTTAAGCTCCGTAGGAGCGAAATGTTTGTAGTTAGTTAAATGTTCTGCGGAGCTCCGTAGGAGCACCACTTTAACCGTCATAAAATTCAAATACATATTTTTTGTCGTACTGTATTTCAAATTTATTCAAAAGTTCAAGATACTCTTCTCTAAAACTCTTCTTTTTATGATGCTCTTCCTGATTTAAAATATAGTTTACAACTTTATCAATCTGACTTTTTGAATATGAAAATGCACCATAACCTTCCTGCCAATTAAATTTTCCATTCAACCATTTTTCATCGTTAATGAATCTTGAAGAATTTGCTTTAATATCACGGATTAAATCTGAAATTTTAAAATTCAGACTATTGAATCCAACAAGAAGATGAACGTGATCAGGATTTGCATGAATAGCTAATAATTTTTGATTGTTATTTTTGATAATTCCCGAAATGTATTTCTGTAAATCTTCTCTTTTTGAAGTATGAATCAGATTTTGTCTTCCCTGTACAGCGAAGATAAATTGAATGTAAATCTGAATATACGTATTTGCCATTTCTGTTTCGCTCCTACGGAGCTCAATTATAATTATCTATTTTGTTTACAAACGTTTCGCTCCTACGGAGCTTCCCATCTCAAAATTCATGTTAGAATGTCATCCAAAAGTTTATTCATTCTCACCAGATCTTCCTTCATCACACTTGAGTAAGGATCTTGGGCTTTTTTAATCAAACTTACGGCTTCGTTGATAGCTTCTATATTTTTTCCGGTTTTCAATTGAAGTTTTTTCGCAAATTCTTCGTCTAAATTTTGGGTATCGATCAAAAGATCGAGCCTTACTTTATTCAGGAAATATTGAGCTTTCTTCGCCATCATATCGTGGAAATCACCTTCCTGCAGATACAGATTTCCTATACTTTTTACGAAATCTACAGATGTGTTCTTGAGCGGTTCGATAACAGGAACAATACGTTGTTTTCTTTTCGCATTAAAAAAGATGAACAAAATCAATCCTCCTAACAAAAGCCACCATGCATATTTCAAGGCTGGATTTCCTAAGATAAACCGCATAAAGAATCGGGATTCTTTGGTATTTGCTTCTACAAACCAAAGTGTTTCTTTATCATCCAAATATGAAAAAACGTCTTGTGTATATTTTGTATTTCCGGGTTTCAGAAGGTAATAATTGGTTAAAAAAAGCGGCTCGCAGTGTACATAAATATTGCCTTTACCAAATTTTGCTTTGATGAAATTTGCCTGATCTGCATTTTCTTTTTCAACGGTTTTCCCTAAGATCTGAACTCCGGGTTTTATATATGAGAAACCTCTTCCTGAAGGAAATTTATCTAATTTAATAAAATCATTCTGATATTTTTCATCAGTCAGTTTCAGCACATTTTTATCCTCAAACGATATCTGAGAATCATAAAAACCAATACTATCTGAGATTTCTTTCGGCATTTTTGCCATAATCAGCATTGCATCAGAACCTTTTGAAACTTCATCAAGAATTTTATTCCATGATTCAATGTCGATATCACTTTCTATAACTACAATATTGTGTGGTTTCTTTTTATTCTGATTGTAATAATCATAAGCCGTAACATCTATTTTTTTCAGGTTATTTTTAAATAAATCTTTTGCTTCCTGATTAAACACAAATAATCCAAATGGTGACTTTTCGTTGACATCAAAATTCTTTCGCCAATCGGTAATCTCCTTTTTGTTAACTTCAAGCAACGCCAAAATCACCATGATGATGATGAAAATTAAAGCATATATTTTGAAAGTTTTATTCATTAAAAAATTAATTAAGGTTTGAAAGATTGATACTGTTCTTTAAATTTCGCATAACTCTGCTCATCGATACTGAACTCACCGTACCAAACATAATCGAAAATATAAGAAAGATCTGAAAATTCATTTTTTAAATCTGGAACTTTCAATTCGGCAACATAATCTTTATTGGTTTTTTCAGGATTCCAGAGAATGATTTTTTTATCACTGAGTTTTTTCAGAGTAAATAAAAATTGATAACGCACTGCAGAACGATAATCTTTTGTTCGTTCAAATGTTGCAATGCTTTCTGGGAAATTGATCTCATGAATATTTTCGTGAAGTTCTTCGTCGTTGATGATGACTTTCTTATTTCTTTTTCCGAAGATAAAATTTCCGTTTTTACCGATGAGAAATTTAACAATAAAATAAAGGAGAAAACCTACGAGAATGACCGCAAAAAGACGAATAACAACTGTGGTAATCTGTGCCGAACTCTCTAAACTTGTCTCACCAAAAATACTCTGAATGATTTTTAAAAGTTTCCTCATCAATTTATCCCAAAACGACTCTCTGGGTTTTGATGTTGAATAATCAAACTCTTCACCTTTATATCTTGCCTTGATATTTTCTTTGAAATTTTTCGGAAAAACTGTGTTTTCAGAAACAGGATTTTTAAGCAAAACAGAATCTGCACGATACATATTTCTGTAATGTCCTGTGTTGAGAGAATCTATATAATAATCTTCATAGTCATCTTCGTAAACGGTCGTGCTGTCTACAATCTGAGCTTTACTAAACCCAAATGTGAAAATAATTAATATGAAGAAAAAGATTTTATTCATTGATCCCGATTGTATCAATTTCTGCCAATTCCACTTTCTGATGAAGATCTCTTCTGCTATCATAGTAAAGCAGTCCGGAATTTACATATAGCAGATTTGACAGGAAAAACGAAACCAACATTGAAATTCCGTACACTACAAAAAACATAATTCCCATTGTTCCTGCAAAAGGATTTTGCTCAAACTCTCCATCCGGAGCAGAAGTGAAAATCGATGCGTAAAATATGATCATCGGAATCATCGTGAAGATCGTTGTAATGATATACAAAATGATCGATAAAATAAGTGTTGCTCCCCAATATTTCCAATACGGAGATTTTTCACGTCCGTTCGGATAAGAAAACTGTGAGCGTATTGAGTAACTTAAACTTTCAAAAAAACCTCTTTTTGTATTGAAATAATCATACATCAAAAAATTCACAATATTAAAAATTGTCGGAAAAACAAATAAAAGAATTGGCAATCCAATGATGATAAATACCAAAACATAAGAAACTCCGATCAAAATAAGCGACAAAGGAGATACAATGAAAATCATTCCCAAGCAAAGAATTGCAATTCTACCTATATTGCTTTTAAAATCACTGAAAATATCATCTGTCCCAATTTTCTGCTGACCTTCAGAAAGTCTTTTAAGATAAAAAACAGGATACAGATAATTAACAATCATTAAAACGACGAAAAGTAAAAATGTTAAAATTCCTACGGCGATAAACATTCCGAGATTATTCTCAAAATAATTTTCCATGTAGGAGCTATTTCCACTTAAATTGGACCCAAAAATCTGCGAAAACAATTCACGATAGCCAAAGATGACCACTACGACCATTAAAATAAGCAAAAGCCCATTCAGAAGAATATAATTTTTAAAATAATTTTTGCCGTAAAGTCTGAAAAACCCGAAACTGTCACTGATAAACGTTCCGAAATCTCTGTTTTTATAAAATTGCATCTTTTGTGATTGTAAGGTTATTGTTTAGTTTTTTATTGACAATAAATGGATAAACGAAATAGTAGAATCCGATAATCGCCAAACATCCGAAAATGATGATTAAATTTAAAAATTCAGGCATCTTTAAGGCATGTCTTGTGACATAACCTTCAATTATTCCTGCACAGATCGTAAACGGAATAGTGCTTAAAAATATTTTAAATGAATCTTTCAGACCGATCTTTAATGACTCAAATCTTGACAACGTTTTTGGGAAAAGTATGGATGTTCCGAGAATCAAACCACACATAGCTTCAACGACCATCGCAAAAATCTCGAAAACTCCATGAAGCCAGATTCCTCTTGCACTGTCTTTTAAAGCTCCGTAATCGTAGAAAAAATACTGGAACGAGCCCAACATCACAGAATTGGAAAGAAGGACGTATAACGAGCCTACTCCTCCGAAAATTCCGTAAATATATAACTTGGCTCCAACTCCGATGTTATTCAGAGTAATTCCAATGGTACTTCCCCAGGTCGAGCCACTTTGATAAACACCGACTGCATTTCCTGCTTTGATATTTTCAATAGTTGTATTTACATAACTTTCACCTAAAATAATATTGGCAAAATCTTTATCATAAATAGCAGAAAGTACACCCATTGATGTAAACAGAATAAAAAATACAAAAGCATACAGCAAATATCTTCTGTACTGATAAACCAAGAGCGGAACTTCAGTTTTGAAGAAATACAGCATTCTGTTTTCTTCAACCCTTTTGGTTTTATAAATTTTCTGAAAAATCTGAGAAGAAAGATGATTAAGATAAACCGTCGTATTACTTTTAGGGTAATACGTTTGGGCAAAAGAAAGATCATTGATCAGATTGATGTACAGTGAAGACAGGTCGTCAGGATTTTTTTTGATTTTCCCCTGAATAACCTGTTCGATTCCCAACCATTTTTCTTTATTTTGTTTAATAAAATAAACTTCTCTCATAATTGTAAGGCTAAAATAATAAAAATTATGTCTCAAATTGCGATTAATACCTCACAAAATGTAAATATTAACTTTAATATTTCAAGTATCGGAGAACGGTTTCTTGCTTTCATCATCGATTCTGTGATTAAGATTGCTTACGGTGTTCTTATTTTGTATCTTTTTTTCAGCGTTTTTGACCTGGGATATATTTTAAGCGGTCTTGATCAATGGTCAGTGGGTGCTGTTTACAGTATCCTTCTTTTTCCTACGGTTATTTATCCTGTTGTTTTGGAAAGTCTGATGGAAGGGCAAACGTTTGGAAAAAAAATAATGAAAATCCGTGTTGTGAAAATTGACGGCTATCAGGCGGGTTTTGGTGATTATCTGATTCGTTGGGTTTTCAGGGTGATTGATGTTTCTTTTTTGATTGTTGGTTTGATCACCATGATTGTCACAAAAAACAATCAGCGTTTTGGAGATATTGCAGCTGGGACTGCCGTAATTTCATTAAAAAATAATATTAATATTTCCCATACTATTTTGGAGAATTTAAAAACAGATTATGTTCCGACTTTTCCGCAGGTAATTGGTTTAAGTGATAATGATATGAGAATTATTAAAGACAATTATTTGAAGGCATTAAAAATCGACGACCGACAAATCATCACTAAACTTTCGGATAAAATAAAAGGAATTCTGAAGCTGGAAGTTGACCCGACAAAAATGACTGAAAGGCAATTTATCGGAATTGTCATTAAAGATTATAATTATTATACAGGGAAAGATTAGCTTTAAATTTTCGCTAAGAATACACAATTTAAAGGTTAAGATTTTTCGTTTAACAAATTCTTAATCTGATTTGAATTATGAATATTCGTTAATTAGCGGCAAAAGATTAATAGTCTGTAAATCGGTTCAATTTTTGTAATTTTAAAATAAAATCAAACATATGAAATTCGAAAACAATAAATCAGGAAACGGTGGAGTGATCACGCTCAATAACGAGATCAAAGAAGTCGGAAGATTAACCTACACGATATTTCCGGAAGATAACAAACTGATTATTTCATTTGTACTTGTACACCCAGAATTTGAAGGTCGAGGAATGGGGAAATATTTAGTCGAAGAAGCCATCAAATTCTCACGAGAAAACAAATGGAACGTTTATCCGCATTGTTCTTATGCAAGAGCTGTGATGAAAAGAATGAACGATGTAGAAGATATTTTACTTGAACGTTAAAACTTCATTTAAAATAATATCTTCGATGTCATCAGGATAATTTACTTTAAAATGAATATCTGAATGTACCCAATTTTTAATTTCTTCAACATCCAGAATTTTAGAATTGGGAATTCCCATTTTATCTAAAGCACAGGCGTTGCATTCCTGTTCGTATTGATTATGAATAGGAATCACAAACAATTTTTTGTCCATAAAAAGTGCTTCAGCTGGACCTTCGAAACCTGCATTACATAAAATTCCGTCACAACCTTCGAAACATTCCAAGAAATGTGTCTCGTCGATCGGATAAATTTCTACATTATTGATTTGACTGTGAATTTTAGTATATTTTGAAAATACTTTCCATTCAACAGGAATCTGACCTAAAAATTTCGTGATGTTTTCGTCTGAAAAGCTAGGCAGATAAACCACATAAAATCCTTTTTTTGTAGGATTTAAATTTCTGATTTTTCTTCTGATAACAGGTTTTTTAATTTGAGGATGATAATTGTCAAAATGAAAGCCTATTTTATCCTTACTTGGACAGTAATGTTTAAGAACCAATTCTCCAAAAAAATCTTTCTTATCAGGCTTTGGAGTTTCTTTAAAACTCATAGAAGCCTGATGACTGAGTTCGAGCATCTTTAAATTTTTCAATTTACAAGCCCATCCCGTCAAAGGTTCATAATCATTGATAATTAAATCATATTGACTTAACTCAATCTGACGAATTGTATTGATCGCCTCAAGAAAATTATTTTCTAAAAGTATTTTCTTATAAGAAATCCCTCCTGTTTTATTGTAAAGAAGAGAAACTCCACGATGTTTAAAATTTATTGGGAAATCAGTCTTTAACTGAGATTGGTGACCGCTGATCAACGTATCAACCGAAGCGTATTTTTTTAAAATAGGAATAATTTCCTGAGCTCTTGCAACGTGCCCGTTTCCTGTTCCCTGAAATGCATACAATACCTTCATATCACGTAAATTGAGTAACAATTTTCAGGAGATCAGAATTATTCATATCCTGCATTTCTTCGGTTTCATCATCATTGAGCAAATGTTTATGATCTTCATAATAAAATATTTTCCACTCACCGTTGTTATATTCTAAGGCGGAAAGATTTTCAATCCAATCCCCGGAATTTAAATAAGTACATGAACCTTTTTTGTTTATGACTTCTCGCATTTGAGGTTGATGAATGTGTCCGCAAATTACAAAATCATATCCGTTGTCAATGGCAAGTTCAGATGCGGTCAATTCAAAATCGCCGATATATTTGACGGCTTTTTTGACGTTATTTTTGATTTTTTTCGAAAATGAATATTTTTCTCTTCCCATTTTCTCCAAAAACCAATTGACTATGTTATTGATAACAATCAACAAATCATATCCTTTTCCTCCTAATTTTGCTATCCATTTTGAGTGCTGTACAGAAGCATCGAAAACGTCACCGTGAAAAATCCAGGTTTTCTTTTGATCTAAATTTAAACAAAGTTTGTTGATGACCTTCAGTTTGCCTAATTCAAAATCAGTAAATTTCCTGAACATCTCGTCATGATTTCCTGTGATGTAATAGACATCAGAAGATTTCGTGGCAAAAGAAATGATTTTTTTGATTACTTTTAAATGAGGCTTAGGGAAGTAAGACTTTTTAAACTGCCATATATCAATAATATCACCATTTAAAACCAAAGTTTTAGGTTGAATAGAATTCAGATATCTCAACAATTCTTTAGCCTTACATCCGTAAGTTCCCAAATGTACATCCGAAATGACAACCAATTCAACATTTCTTTTCATTCGCAGATATTTGCTTACTTAAATGATCAAATGTGATCACCATATCAATTAGTATTTTAATTTACCAAGTACGGCGATTTCACAATTGATTCTTTTGCAAAGAAACTAATTGAAAATGAATTGTATATGAATAATATATTATCTTTTATAAAGAATCTAATAATTCGTCTGTGATTTCCATATTATGATATACGTTTTGAACATCATCATCTTCCTCAAAACGATCAAGCATTTTCATATTTGCTTTAAACTGATCCAGTGTAACCTCCTTCGTATTATTTGGAATTCTTTGAAGTTCTGCACTTTTAACTTCAATTCCAAGTTCATCTAACTTATGAGATAAAGAACCAAAATCTTCAAAAGCTGTCGTGATCATTACTTCTTCTTCATCCTTATCAATATCTTCTGCCCCTCCGTCGATCATTTCCATTTCGAAATCATCCCAATCCATCTTGATCTGAGATCTATCAATGCTGAAAATTCCTTTTCTGTCAAAAATAAAAGCTAATTCACCATTCTTGCCTAAGTTACCGTCAAACTTGTTGAAAATCGCTCTTACATTGGCAACAGTTCTTGTTGTATTGTTTGTCGTACACTCAACAAAAAATGCAACACCGCCTTGTCCGTAACCTTCATAATTAATTTCTTCATAGTTTTCTGCATCTGCACCACTTGCCTTTTTGATAGCTCTCTCTACGTTATCTTTAGGCATATTCGCACCCTTTGCATTTTGGATGCATCTCCTTAGTGCAGGATTGGCTTCAGGATCAGGACCACCCGCTTTTACAGCTAAGGCAATATCTTTACCTATTTTAGAAAAAGTTTTGGCCATTTTATCCCAACGCGCCATTTTCGAAGCTTTTCTATATTCAAACGCTCTTCCCATTTTATATTTTAAATTTTCACAAAATTACTCAAAATCAACAACAAAAAAAATACCCCCAGAAAATCTGGAGGTATTTATTATTTAGAAAAATTAATTATTTTTTCTTTTTAACTACTTTTTTCTTAGTAGCTTTTTTTACTGGAGCTTTTTTCACTGGAGCATCTTCGTAATCTCTTTTCTTGATTGCGTTCCACTCAGCAGCATCTTCAATAGCTTTTACAACTACTTTTCTGTCTACTTGTCTTTCAGCATCAGTAGCTTTTTCAGAAACTGTAGCTTTAGATTCACCTACACCTATTGATTTCAGAGCGTTCGTATCAACACCTCTTGCATCTAAAGCAGCAACTACAGCAGCAGCTCTTTCTCTAGATAATTTCAAGTTGTAAGCTTCAGATCCTTTAGCATCAGTTCTACCTTCTAATAGATAGTTACCTCCTTCTTTCTTAATAATACCTGCTGCAGTATCTAGTGCATTAGCTGATTCAGGTCTGATTGTAGCTTTGTTGAAGTCAAACAATACAGATTTGAAATTCTCTTCTAAGTCAGTTGCAACAACTGTTTTAGGTTTAGGACATCCGTTGTATTCTGGAAGACCTGGAACAGTAGGACAAGCATCATCTTTATCTAGGATACCGTCACCGTCTGTATCTGGCCAAGGACAACCGTTGTTTTCTGCAGGACCTGCAACTGTAGGACAAGCATCATCTTTGTCGATTACACCGTCACCGTCTGTATCTGGCCAAGGACAACCGTTATTTTCAACCGGACCAGCAACTTCTGGACACTGATCATCTTTATCTGGAACTCCATCTCCGTCAGTATCAGGACATCCTTGGAATTCTGGTAAACCTGGAGTATCTGGACATAAATCGTCTTTATCTAAGATACCATCTTTATCTCTATCTCTGTTTCCGAATCTAAAGTTCAAAGAAGCAGAAGCTTGCCAGAAATTAGCAACAGTTGATTTATCACCAGGAGTTGAAACATAATCACCTTGTACACCTAAACCGAAGTTTTTAGTCAACCAAAAGTTAACACCTGCACCAGTAGATACTGTAAAGTGATTAGCTTTACCGTTTTCATTACCACCGTCACCATTACTAACTGTTTCACCTCTCCAATCTGTTCTTGGGAAAGTAAGAGATGTGTAGTCATGTCTTAAATAGTTTGCACCAACTCTTAAATAAGGGTCAAACCAAGATTCTTCATTCCAGATAAGACCAGCCGCTTTAGCTTGGAAACCTAAACCTGTCATTAACATGAATTCTTTACCCATGTTCAATCTTTGGTTTTCAACGTTTCCAACTGTAGTCTGCCAATCAATTACTAAACCTTTACCGATGTTTCTAGCAACAGTAAGTTTAGATAATGGTGGAGTGATCGAAAAATTGTCCATATTGAACATATTCTTCGTCAAGTTTGTAGCAGAGAAGGTATTACTGAAATTACCCGCCTGAGCTTTATGGTTTTCCGCATGAGCACCAACCCCGATCATCCACGGATTGTTGGTAGTCTGAGCGAAAACAGTAGAGGCAACCGTAAGCGCCAATGCTGAAATTCCTAATTTTAGATTTTTCATAGAATTAAATGATTAAATAATTGATATTGCAAAATAAATATAATTTTTCTTTATAAACAAAGTTTTGAGGATGATTTTTAACTTTTCTTTAATATTCTGTCGAGGCTTCGTTTACTTTCTCTATCTTTTATTGCTTCCCTTTTATCAAAAAGCTTTTTCCCCCTTCCTAAAGCTATGAGCACTTTTGCTTTACCTCTGTCATTGATATAAAGTTTTAAAGGTATAATCGTATTTCCTGCATCTTTGAGTTTTTTTTCGAGTTTTAACAATTCTCTTTTGTGCAACAGCAACTTTCGTTCCCTTTTTGTTTTATGATTATAAAAAGTTCCTAATTTATACTCATCAATCATCATATTAATGATGTACAATTCCCCGTCAATAAACTGACAGAAGGCTTCCGTGATGGATGCTTTAGAAGAGCGCAAAGATTTTATTTCTGTTCCGGTAAGTACCATTCCAGCCTCAAACTCTTCCATTATTTCGTATTCGAATCTGGCTCTTCTGTTAAATATATTAACTGTTTTTTCGATCTTCATATCTAAAATTTCATTACTGTAATATACAAAAATACCACACATTAAAAACTTGAGTATTACATTATTATAATTACCCAAATTCTTTTCGTAATTTTGCGCCAAATTTACAAACTATATGTTAACAGTATCTAACTTATCTTTACAATTTGGGAAAAGAGTCCTTTTTGACGAGGTAAACATCATGTTTACGAAAGGAAACTGCTACGGTATCATCGGAGCAAATGGCGCAGGAAAGTCTACATTCCTTAAAATACTTACAGGAAAGCAGGATCCAACCACAGGACACGTATCTCTGGAGCCGGGGAAAAGAATGTCCGTTTTGGAGCAGGATCACTTTGCATATGATCAATATACAGTTCTTGAAGCTGTTTTACGAGGAAATAAGAAATTATTCGAAATAAAAGAAGAGATGGACGCTTTATATGCTAAAGAGGACTTCTCTGATGAAGATGGTATCAAAGCCGGTGAGCTTGGTGTTGTATATGACGAAATGGGCGGCTGGAACTCTGAATCTGATGCGCAGACAATGCTTTCGAATGTCGGAATTAAAGACGACATGCACTGGCAAATGATGAGTGAACTAGAGAATAAAGACAAAGTAAAAGTTCTTTTGGCTCAAGCACTTTTCGGAAATCCGGATGTTTTGATTCTTGATGAACCAACGAATGACCTTGACATTGATACCATTGCATGGCTAGAAGATTTCTTGGCTGATTATGAAAACACAGTAATTGTTGTATCTCACGACCGTCACTTCTTGGATACGGTTTGTACGCACATTGGTGACTTAGATTATGCTAAATTAAACCTTTATACAGGTAACTACTCTTTTTGGTATCAGGCTTCTCAGTTAGCAACAAGACAAAGAGCTCAGGCGAACAAAAAAGCTGAAGAAAAGAAGAAAGAGCTTCAGGATTTCATTGCAAGATTTAGTTCAAACGTTGCGAAAGCAAAGCAAGCAACTGCGAGAAAGAAAATGATCGATAAATTGAACATCGATGATATTAAACCATCTTCAAGAAGATATCCTGCAATTATTTTCGAAATGGAAAGAGAAGTTGGAGATCAGATTTTAGACGTTAAAGGCTTAGAAAAAACGAAAGACGGGGAATTATTGTTCTCAAATATTGATTTAAATCTTAAAAAAGGAGATAAAGTTGCCATCATTTCTAAAAACTCTTTAGCAATCACAGAATTTTTCGAAATTTTAGCAGGAAATGCTCAGGCAGATAAAGGAAATGTTGCATGGGGAGTTACAACCAATCAATCACACATGCCTTTAGATAATACTACTTTTTTTCAGGAGGACATCAATTTAGTTGATTGGTTGAGACAATTTACTAAAAACGATGAAGAGCGCCATGAAGAATTTATGAGAGGGTTCTTAGGAAGAATGCTTTTCTCAGGCGATGAAGCTTTAAAATCTTGTAAAGTACTTTCCGGAGGTGAAAAAATGAGATGTATGTTTAGCAGAATGATGCTACAGAAAGCTAATGTATTACTCTTAGATGAGCCTACAAACCATTTGGATCTTGAAAGTATCACGACTTTGAACAACTCTTTATCAAACTTTAAAGGCAATTTGCTATTGTCTTCTCATGACCACGAAATGCTCCAAACTGTGTGTAACAGGATTGTTGAGTTAACTCCAAAGGGAATTATCGACAGAGAGACTACTTACGACGAATATCTTGCTGATAAAAAGATTAAAGAATTAAGAGAAAAAATGTATTCTTAGAATATATTTAGATAAATTTTACTAAAGCGTTTCTTCCCGAGACGCTTTTTTATTTACTTTAAAAGTATCAACCTCAAATATTCTATTTCTTACTGATCTGAAAATTCATTTTATGGGCCTGTATATAAACTAACATTTATGTGATTAATCCTTTAAAATATGGTGTAAAAAACTAATATTGATATTAACATATCTGATTAACTAAAACGTAAGAATAGAGATTGATCAGTCATTCCTTTTAATAATTAGGAGTTATTTCCCGCTCTTGACTGTATATTTTTTGTGCCTGCGTTTTGCCGAATAACAAAAAAGGATGTCGCTGCGATATGGGCTAAGAATAACCAGGCAGTCAAACGATTGATTAAGCCGGCATTCAGCAGCCAAATTTTTGAATTCAAGTTTACTATTTATGTTAAAAGCAAAACTATATTTGCTATTCTTTATTCGTGTTATCACAATAAATTCGCACTTTTTTATTATTAAAAACCTATTT
>Ga0065714_10002355_pt1 | contig 26928 bp, 24 predicted proteins | sample MisRhiReplicate2_FD_59101 | JGI IMG/M metagenome (GOLD analysis project Ga0065714, IMG submission 59101) | Miscanthus rhizosphere microbial communities from Kellogg Biological Station, MSU, sample Rhizosphere Soil Replicate 2: eDNA_1 v2... | ecosystem: Host-associated > Plants > Roots >... | reverse complement strand
AAAAGTACTACAAAATTCTGATATTAGCAGGCTATAAGTACTACAATACGATGTTATTCAGCGAACAAAATTACAGAAGAGGAGAGTTTTGCGGTAGCATAGAGGTAATTTGCGGCTCTATGTTTTCGGGTAAAACGGAAGAATTATTAAGGAGATTAAGAAGAGCTCAAATTGCTAAGCTGAATGTAGAAATTTTTAAACCTAAAACAGATACCAGATACGATGAAAATGCGGTGGTATCTCACGATTTAAATTCTATTCAATCAATGCCTGTCGAAACATCATCAGCAATTTTACTCTTAAATGCCAATACTCAGGTAGTTGGCATTGATGAAGCTCAGTTTTTTGATGAGGACCTACCTGAAGTTTGTAACAAACTTGCTCAAAAAGGCATCAGGGTAATTGTTGCCGGTTTAGATATGGATTTCCAAGGTAAACCTTTTGGGCCAATCCCTGCTTTAATGGCTATTGCCGAATTGGTAACAAAAGTAAATGCTGTTTGTGTACGTTGCGGCAGTCCGGCCATGTATTCTTTCCGCACAGTTGCCAGCGAATCAAAAATATTATTGGGTGAAAAAGACAGTTACGAGCCCCGCTGCAGACGCTGTTATCATTTACCCGACAATGTAAGCTTAAATTAAAAGGGAGGGCCAAAGCTAGGCTAAGGGGCAATTTTTACATCGCTTCCCTCTAAGGTATTTCTCACAGCAGTCTTTTTTCTTTTTATCCTTTTTATCCTGCTTAGATTTTTTCTTGTCTTTGTTTTTCTTTGACATGGCCTATATATCTATAACAAAAAAAGGTACATACTGTTTTATCAGTATGCACCTTTAATATACCTGGGTAAACTGGCTAAATTAGATTAAGCCTCTCCTTCGTATTTGATCTGACCAACATGTTTGTCAATCTGCCATCTTCCTGTTCCTTCTTCTCCGATTACATCGAACAATTCAACAGCACGACGAGCTTTATATTCTTCTTCTCTTTGCTCTCTAAAGAACCAGTTTAAGAACTCAAGAGTTACATAATCCTGTTCTTTATGGCAACGAGCAGCGATGCTTTTAATAGACTGAGTTACACTAATTTCCTGATCTAAAGCTTCTTCAAAAACTTCACGGAAAGAATTATATTCAATTTTGATATTTGTGACATCAGGAGAAATTGCTATTCCACCCATATCCAAAACATATTTATAGAATTTAAGCTGATGCATTCTTTCTTCTTCTGCCTGCTTGAAAAAATAATCGGCAGAAAAATCGTATCCATTGCGACTACACCATGAGGCCATCGAAAGATAAATAGCTGATGAATGGGCTTCTTTTTTAATTTGCTGGTTTATAAGCGTCTCTACATCTGATGAGAGTAAGCACTTTGCGCGAATGATATCTTTCATAATTACTATCGTTTAAATGATATTGTAACATCAAAATTAATGCAATAAATTAAGAAAAGATAATATTAGAGTAATATGGAAAGATTCTAATTCTAAGTTAATCAGGCAACTATACGATGCAAGCGATCATATATGATGTGATTAAGCTCTAACATTACGAACGTACCCTGCAGAAGCTCTTTTAAAGCAATAATTTCTAAAATAGAAAGCACATAGCAATGATCACATGCACAAATAAAAATGATTTCAAGATCAGGGGCTTTAGTACTATTCAAAAGCAAGTCTTCTATGTCGATGTGATAAACTGCTTTTTTAAGTTTAAGTAAGTTACGATAATCGAAACGGGCTAGTTTACCGGCAAAATCTATATACCAGCAATTCTCACTGTCTGATTGATAAATGGCACCATTCTTAGTATTAAATACTTCTGTAAAATTTATTGAAGGTAGTACAACTAAATCCTGCATGTTCACATTAAACTCTTAATATTACAAAGGTTGTTATTATTTAGAATTAATCCAAATCGTTTAACAGTTTATTTCAAAAAAAGGAGACAACTATAATAAGTCACCTCCTTTTTCAGGACTAGTCACTAGTCAAGATTGAGAGCTAATTAGTTTATTCTAAAATCAATTCAATAACCGGAACTGCAACATTTGGCTTTTGAACAGGAAGATTTAAGATTACATCTCCTTCTTTAGTAGTCTCTGTAGTATGACTGCCTTCTTGTGTTGGCGAGTAGAACTTTACTTCAGAACCATCATTAAGCAATTGAGCATACTTAAACTTACCTTTATAACCTTCAAGATGTAATGATTTAAATGGCCATTGCATCAAGTGTATATATAATCTTTTACGTTCAGGATTGTAAGTAAGGAAACAATTCTGAGGAATTTTAAATGAATCCGGTGCTTGTGTACAACCATATATCGAGCGACTATGTTCTTTCATCCACTCTCCTATCCCTTCCAGTCTTTCATTGGCTCTTTCATCAAACTCACCTCTTGCGGTAGGTCCAACGTTTAACAATAGGTTACCTCCTTTACTAACGGTTTCGATAAGCATTGCAATTAACTGCGGAACACTTTTCCATGAATTCTCATCTCTGTTGTAGCCCCATGATCCAGAAAACGTTTGACAGGTTTCCCATGGTACCTTTTCTCCATTTACCTTTATCCATTCGCGTGGCATAAACTGCTCCGGTGTTTTAATGTCCCATCCCCAGTCTGTATTATCCAAATCCAAACGGTCGTTTACAATAATGTTTGGTTGAAGTTTACGCACAAGTTTCAATAAGTTTTCTGAATCCCATTCCGCATGACCTTTACCCGGATAAGAAAAATCAGCAAACAAAACATCTATCTGACCATACTGAGTAAGCAACTCTGTCAACTGGTTTTTCATAAAAGCCTGATACTTTTTCATATCTCTGCCCTTATTTGCGGCTTCGCGCTCTGCTTGTCCCGTTGGTGTTGGTGGATGGGTAGCATCAAACTCGAAATCAGGATGGTGCCAATCTATCAAAGAATAATAGAAACCTACTTTTATACCTTCTGCTCTAAAAGCTTCAACCATTGGTTTAATCAGGTCTTTTCCTATTGGGGTGTTAGTAGCTTTGTAATCAGAGTATTTTGTATCCCAAAGACTAAACCCTTCATGATGCTTTGTAGTAATCACAAAGTATTTCATCCCTGCTTTTTTAGCCATTGCAGCCCATTGCTTAGGATTATAAAGATCTGGTTCAAAAATGTTAAAGTACTTCTGATACTCTTCATCAGAAATCTTTTCATAAAGCTTTACCCACTCGTGGCGGGCAGGTACAGAATAAAGTCCCCAGTGAATAAACATTCCGAATCGGGCATCTGTCCACCACTTCATTCTTTTAACTTTCTGTTCTTTGGTTTCAGTTGCCCAGGCAGGGCGAGTTTGCGCAGTAGTAATATTTGATGCAGAAATCATCAAAATCACTAAGGCAACGGCAAGTCTTAAGGTTTTCATTAGAATGTTTGGTTTTTTAAACATATGAAACCACCATAAGTAGCTCTTATAAAGCTCCTCTCATGGTGATTTCTTAGTCAGGTTTTATTTGTGTCTCGGTTAACTCAAAGAAAGGATGATTTACTTATAAAAAACTTTACACAATTGCCTAAACATTAAGCGATTTTGACATTTACAGTTTAGCTGCTATTACCTCATTTATCTTTCCGTTTACTTTAACCTTCACCCTTTTAGGGTTGCCCGACTTAATACGGTAGCTGGTTATCTTACCATCTTTCCAATCCATATCTACAGTAAAATTCCCTCTTGCTCTTAAACCTTTTACAGATCCATAAGCCTTCCAAGCATCAGGTACAGCTGGCAAAAGATCAATAAATCCGTCATGACTCTGTATCAGCATCTCTGCAATTCCTGCAGTTGCACCAAAGTTTCCGTCAATTTGAAAAGGAGGCCCTGCAGAAAGCATATTAGGATAAACACCGCCACCTGCACCATAATTGATATCAGTTCTCAGTGTTGGCTTTAAAATCTCTTTAAACAGCTTAAATGCACGATTCCCGTCATGTAATCTTGCCCAGAACAATAATTTATAGGCAATAGTCCAGCTAGGCCCATCATCACCCCTCACTTCAAGTGTTTTTTTAGCAGCCTCAGCCAGTTCTGGCGTTGAAAGCGGAGTAATTAAGGATGCAGGATACAATCCATACAAATGGGATATATGGCGATGCTGTAAATCAGTCTCTTTATAATCTTCTATCCATTCCTGAATCCTTCCGTCTTTACTGATTACTCCTGCCGGAGGAACTGACTTCAATCTCTCTTGCAGTTCATTTCTAAATTCAGCATCTACATTTAAAAGCTTAGAAGCGGTGATCACATTGGTAAACAATTCCCGAACAATCTGATTGTCTATAGTTGGCCCCATTGATATACTCGCTGTTTTACCATTTGGAAGATAAAAAGTGTTCTCTGGGGATACCGATGGTGAGGTAACCAACCATCCTGTTTTCGGATCCTTTATCAATACACTTTTATAGAATTTTGCAGATCCTTTTAAAACAGGATAGATGCTTTTCAAATAATTAACATCCTGACTAAATGCATAATGATCCCACAGATTATTACACAACCAGCCCGAACCCGCATTTGTTGCTCCCCACGAAGCACTTTCTCCCGGCTCAGTAAAGCCCCAAACATTTGTAATCACGTGCGCAATCCATCCCTCAGCATTGTAATAAGCTTTTGCTGTTTTTTCGCCAGGCTTTACCAGACTTTTAACAAGCGCTGCAAGTGGCAAGTTCAACTCAGAAAGATTAGATACCTCTACCGGCCAGTGGTTCATTTGAACGTTCACATCCAAATGATAATCCCCATTCCATGGCGTATTAATCTGGTTTGCCCACAAACCCTGAAGGTTTGGAGGAAGCAACCCTACCCTAGTACTACTAATACTCAAATACCTGCCAAACTGAAAAAACAACGCAGGTAAAGATTTATCCTCAGCAAAGTTTTTATAAAAAAGATCCAGTCTTTTATTGGTTGGAAGCTTTGCAGACTGTCCTTCACCTAAATCAATGCTTACTCTTTTAAACAACTTGGTATAGTTTGCAATGTGTTTGCTTTTTTGAAGTTCGTAAGGAGTTTTTAAAGCATTTGACAACAGTTGCTTAGTTTTTTCTTTAAATGTGAACCCTTTAAAATCTGTAGCTGCCGAAACATAAATGATTAGTTCTGTGGCATTTTTCACAACCAAGGCATTGTTATCAGAAGCAACTTTACCCCCTTTTAGCTTTGCACTAACCCTTGCCTGGTATTGCATACCCTTCCCATCGGTTCCATTATCAAGCTGTCCGTACATTTGCAGCTCAGTTCCTTCGGTTTTTACCGCAGATTTCTCTGGTCGACTAATGGATATTCTGCAATTTAATTGCCCTGGTTTATCTGCTGTTATTTTAATCACATCAACATCTCCGCCAAAGCTTGTAAAATACTCTCTCTTATAGTTCACACCGTTTACCTTAAACCTGCAGTTAGCAATTGCTTTATCAAGAGATAACTCTCTGTGATAAGCCTCAGCAACTACTTCATCAGGTTTTAAATTCCCGTAAGTAAAATCAATCTCCAAATCTCCCAACACCTGATATTTACCCCATTGTGCTCCACCAGAGCCGGGGCCTTTACAAACAAAATCTTTATTTACAAGATCCTGAGCTTCATCATTTTTCCCTTGAAGTATCAGCTCTCTAATTTTAGGCAGACTTTTATACGCTTCGTAATTATTGGCATCCTGAGGGCCGCCAGACCAAAGTGTAATGTCATTTAACACGATTTTCTCTTTGGAAACTCCGCCATCAGGTGTCATACCTAATCTTCCATTACCAAGAGGCAGTGTTTCTTCCCAAACTTTGGCAGGTTTATCGTACCATAATTTTGATGTTTTTTGCTGGGCTCTAATATTTAAAGCGGCTGAAGCCAACAAAAAAAGTGATAAAAATAGTTTTCTAGTCATTTGTGTGGTTATACTTGGTTATTATTTAATTCCTAAATTATGAAGGAAGTATCCTTAATTAATCGAATTACCTCTCGTTAGGTTAATAAATGTGAAGGTAAAAATACCTTACATTGATTTCTTTTAAAATGCACAAACTTTAAAAAAGGATGGACTAAACTATCTCATCGCCCTTTAAAAACCCTGCACCATAAACAAAAATAGAATCTATTGCTAGCTAAAAAAATAGTGTAAACATTCATACTCATGAATTATACACTTACAAACTAAGCTTACATACTAACTAAAAACCGTGATAAACATACACTTACAGAATAAGAATGTTCAATTCAATCAAACAACAAAACCAACTAAGCAGAATAATTCTTATACTTGTTTTACACAAAACGTATGAACGAGAAAAAAATACAGGATGGATTTGAGGGTGAAAAATACATCTGCATCCCGGAATCTGCATGGAAAAGTACCATCAAGGGAAATCCTGTAATGAATCAGTTGTATCTTACCTATATCGGTTACTTCCCAAAAGCCGCCTACCACTACAGAGAGCGTCCGGATGGTTGCAGCGACAACATCCTGATCTATTGTACCAGAGGCAAAGGCTGGTTTATAGTAAATAATAAGCGCTTAGAGGTTGGTCCGAACGAGTATATTATCATCCCTGCTACAAAAGTTCCAATGAGTTATGGGGCAGACATCAATGATCCATGGACAATACATTGGGTACATTTTAGCGGAAAAGATATCGATGCTTTCAATAAAGGATTCAACATTAACCTTTATGATGGCGCACAACAGATTTTATTAAATGAAAAGGGCATCCAGATTTGGGAATCGATGTACCAGAATTTAGAACTCGGTTATAGTAAAGAGAATTTAACTAACACGAATCTGTGTTTGTACCATTTGCTGGCAACTTTTCTTTATCCCGACAAACATAGCAATGTTAAGGTGCAAGACGAGAAGAACATGATAAAGGAAACTGTAGCTTACATGAAAACCAGCTTAAGTGAAAAATTAACTGTCGAAGATTTTGCAAATAAAAGCGGATTGTCCACTTCACACTTTTCTAAAATGTTCAAAAAGTCGACAGGAATGTCGCCAATGGATTATCTGATTCACTTAAAACTCCAAAGAGCTTGTGTGCAACTCTACAATTCAGAAACCAAGGTAAAAGACATTGCTATTGCACTGGGTTATGATGACCCTTTTCACTTTTCGAGGTTATTCAAAAAAAATATGCGCATCTCCCCTAATCAATACCGTACTAACAGAAGGAAAAAACTTGGATAATGAACAATTTTTGTAGCGAACCAAAGAAATCTTAAAAAAATCAAAATAGTTTGAGCGGCGCTTTTCGTGATTTTACCAAAGTATAAAATTCATATAAAAATTAAACTCTCAGATAATCAGCTACTAAAGCAGTAAATTCAAACTATTTTAAAAAAAGATTTTGTGATCCAAAAAAAGACACTACATTTGCAATCCCAAAGGGGAAGTAGGTACGGTAGCTCAGTCGGTAGAGCAATGGACTGAAAATCCATGTGTCGCCGGTTCGATCCCGGCCCATACCACTTAAAAAGCTTCAGAGAAATCTGGAGCTTTTCTGTTTTAAAGCGGTTTTTTAGCAATTTAAGGCGCTATTGAGGATCAAAAAATTATTTTGACAACCGCAACTTCAAAACTCGTGATGCTTAGAGCTACGTCTACTCATAAATTTTAGCTAAATTTATATACCAACGCCGAACTTGCCTTAACCATTTCATCCCATGAAAAGCAGAAAGCGACTCCTAACACTCATAATTACCTTGGTTACACAGGCTGGGTTGTTATCAGCACAGACGCTCCAAAACACTAAGGGCAGAGCAATCAATACAATCTGTTTTCCCGAATACGTCATTTCCGGTTGGGATACAAAAGATTTCATTCCACCAGCAGCATCCAAAACAAAGTTAGGCATTGAAAAAAACCTGTTTACCATCAACAAAAAACCTACTTTTCTTTACGGCATTAGTTACTATGGTGGCTTGGGTGCATCAGAGTCATCAATACAGAAAGACCTGGCCGACATCCAAAAGAAAGGCTTCAACTGGATACGTATTTGGGCAAACTGGCCTGGTGCAAGTAGCGATATCAGTGCGATAGATGATGAAGGAAGCCCAGTTAGTGATTATATGAGAAAGCTTGAATGGATCGTCCGGGAATGTGATAAGGCAGGTCTTGTAGTTGATATCACTCTTGCACACAGCAACAACAAAAACGGCCGATCACTAAACACGATGAAGGCCCATGAGCGAGCTGTTGGTTCAATTGTTACCGCACTCAAATCTTATCAGAACTGGTATCTCGACCTTGCAAATGAACGGGATGTTGGCGATTCGCGTTTTGTAAGCTTCCAGGATTTGAAACAAATGAGGGAAACAGCAAAAGCAATTTACCCTCAGCTACTCGTAACAGCCTCTGCAGGTAACGATATCAACAGCGAAGACATGAACTCCTATCTAAATGTAGTTAACGTAGATTTCATCACTCCGCATCGTCCGCGCATTGCTGAATCTGCATCACAAACAGAGGCACAAACCTCTACATACCTCGCCTGGATGAAAAGCTTGGGTAAAATCGTCCCGATTCACTACCAAGAGCCCTTCCGTCGTGGTTATTCTAACTGGCAACCCGAGGTCAAGGATTACGTAACAGATGTTCTAGGGGCAAAAAAAGCTGGCGCGGCAGGCTGGTGTTTCCATAACGGAGATCAGCGGTCAGCTCCTAATCATAAGCCTGGGCGCTCATTTGATTTACTTGAAAAACGCTTGTTCGACCAACTCGACCCGGAGGAACTTCGGGCCATCGACACACTTAATCTCCATTTGCGCAAGTAAAAAATCCCTCCCATTCAATTGGCTAAGACAGACCAATTTCTTTTTAGGCATAAATTCACTCCTGTGCGTAAATCAACCTGGAAACGGCTTGAAATCTTGTACTTATTATGGTAACTTAGTAGCACCACATACTTATCAAATTAACGTTATGAAACTCTCATCCAAACTGATAGCTCTGTTGCTCCTTTTTAGTTTATCATCTTGCAGCAAGAACGATAAACCAGCCAAAGAAGTACCACCCGAGCTGGAAACATTTAAAGCGATTTCCAGTTTTACACCGGCATCTGCTAAAGTTGGAACTGAACTAACCATAACAGGCCTAGGCTTTGGGAGCGATATAAATAAAGTCAGTATTCAATTTGCCGATGGTGCGACCATTACGCCTAAATCGGTTGCTGATGATAAAATGATTGTGATTGTCCCTAAATCTGCTATTAGTGGAAAAATAAAAGTGAGTATTGGCAATAGCACATCCTGGATGACAAGCCAGCAGTCTTTTACTTTGCTTTAGACCGACTACTGTTAATTTACAATCAGCTGTTAATTTACAATCAGCTCAACTTTATAAAGCAGTCGTTTATCATACCCCAAACACTTTACTAAATATTTACCCCTCCCAATTTTAATTGGGAATGTATTTTTCTTAGTGGGGATTACTTTAACAAAAATGGGAGTTACTGTAGAATCAACAAGATAGTTTGCGTGGTTATAAATCGAAAATGCAGCTACACTGTCTTTTTTAGAAGATAAATCCGGAATATCAATTCTAATGCTTTTAACCTCTCCAGTTGCGGGAAAACCTATTGGTTTGTTTTGCATATTTATGTTATTCCACACTATCAGATCGGTTCCGGTCTTTAAATTTTCGCCTGAATAAAGGAAAACATCTGCTTTGCCGTTCAGCTCCAAACTCTTACATGAGCTAGTCATCAATGTAGTCTGATCAATTGTAAGAGGATCTATCCCTGATATCTCCTTAAAAAATTCCGCCATTTTTTTAGGAGTTGAGTTCTCCGTAATATGACCATACCCCGCTAGCACAATTATCTTAGAATCCTTGTTTAATTTAAGCGAATTATCTACAATATTTTGCGCCTGTCCCTGTTCTCTATCTTCTGAATCGGTGTCATACCCAATAATTTTAAATCCAATTGCCTTGGCTTTACAGACTAGGTTTGAAAACACAGGATCACGGATATAAATTCCATCATTAAAACTAACGAAGCCATTCTTCATTACCGTAGCTGTGTCACCAAGGCCTTCGAGCGCCAAATAGGTAAAACCTTGTTTATAAAGTCTATCCAGAAGCTCACCAAGAAAATAAGCGTGCTGAGGGACGTGATGGGCAGTATTAAACATCACCACTTGCTTGTTAACAGTTTGACTAAGTATCCTTGCTGCTGCAGGTGCCAAATCCTTAACATCCAGATTTTCTTTTTTGATCCCCATAAAAGCCTCTGATGCTTTATTTGCAAGACCAAGATCGCCAGAAAACGAATAATATGTTGCCAAGGCCTGCTCTGCAAGATTGCTTACGCCATAACTACTACGTCTTTCAATCAACTTAAAAGGCGTCAAATAGCCATGGTCACTAAACAATTCCTCGGCATCCTCAAAAACATTTAACACAGATACCATGCTTTGCCCCTCCTTTATTCGTTTTCCACTATACAACATGATCGTATTGAATTCCTCTATACGGCCCGTAGCCTGCTCTGATGGCAAATAGTAAATTATTGATAAAAATCTATTTTGATCTATTCGGATTAATCCTTCATAAGCATCCCTGTTTTTATATTTTATTGTTTTTACCAGGAAGAAAGTCTGACCTTCTCTTTCATTTTTGTAATCAGAGAATTGGATTGCACTAGAATTTCTAACTAAACCTACGACGCTACAATTGGCATTACCTTTTGACTTAAAAGAAAACAAAAGCGCATCTGATTTATTAATACGGAATTTCCCAAGAACTTCTTTATCAAATTGATGCAGCTTAGTAAGTGAAGTTCCAATTCCTGAATTTGCAGTATCTAATGGCATATTGCCATAAAGTACTGCCCCAACCTTTAAGCTGTCGTTAAAGTAATACGTCCAAAGATTATTTTCAACCCTCCCGCCTTTACTAAAAGTGTAAGAGCGACATCCATACTGGACAAAAATGATGACCATTAGAAAGACACCAGATAGTTTACGCATAAGTCATGTTAATTTAGAGTGATCCCTTTTGCTGTTCATTCCACACGCTTTTGCTCGGCTCCCTATTATTCGTTTAACACCAGCTAACTAAAAGTACTTGATTTATAAGTGTTTTCCAAAATTATCTTACAGCCCACTTGCCATTACAACTTGATATAGGATTTGATGTAAGTACTTCAAAAAAAATCACAATCCAGCACTAGAAATTTGCCATTTTATAAAAATTCGCACTTCAATTTTTGTGAATTGCTGTAAATCTCTAGTTTTGCATCTATGAACGCGTACAAAAAAGAATGGATCGATCTGCTTTTGAAGCAAAACTATCCAGGTTGGCTAATTGCCGACGATCGGAATCACATTTTTATAAATATCCCTGAAGATCAGGATTTAGAAGCTGTAATGGTCGATTTCAAGAAAAAAGTTCGTTCATTATCCTTAAAAATCAAAGCCAAACCCGATAAGTTGGGCTTCTTTATCGGAAACAGTAAAGACAGTAGGTTTTATGAATTAAACGCTTAACATTTCACAATTTGTAGGACTTCCTAAAAAACTCTCACCGGCATTTTGTTGAATTCCTGTTCATATTTCCCTTTAAATAGCTTTTCGTTCGCCTTTCATATGCCTTCAGTCGAGCGAAAAGCGAATGAGAGTCCTATAAAATACGACTAAGTTATAGTGTAAAGCCAAAGCCTGAGTGGGCAACGACAAAAATGTAAAGATTAGAGAAAATTGCTTCTATGAACTGCGACTTCGAAGCCCATTTTTTTTCAGTTGATTAGCTTTAGATACCCCGAAAATCCGATATGATTTCAGAATACTAGTCAATGTACGGATTTAAAATTAAAAAATACAAAACGCTCAATCCCTCCCTATATTTACAGGTATGACAACCTTTGCCGACAGGATTATTGAATTTAATAAGCAATTGGATTTTAATGGTTCTCTTCCAAACAACATCAGGATAATGAACCCTTACAAGGAAAATCCGCTGGCACTGGCCTGTTCATCTACCTTTTACAAAAAATACTATAACGATAATAACCCAAGGCACCTCATTTTAGGCATCAATCCGGGCCGCTTTGGTTCAGCCATGACAGGCGTTTCATTTACCGATCCGAAAAGAATGGTTGCTAAATGCGACATTCCATTTGCAGGGCAGATGACACATGAACCTTCATCAGAATACATCTATGAAATGATTGCCGCTTATGGAGGCATTAAAGCGTTTTACAGCAAATTTTACATCCACTCTGTGTGCCCGCTAGGATTCACTATTAAAAGCGAAAAAAGCAAAGAAGTCAATTACAATTATTACGATAATGCTGAACTTTTAAAAGCAGCTTACCCCTTTATAATTGAAAATCTGGAGAAACAAATTGCAATTGGCTTCGAAACTGACATTTGTTTTTGTTTTGGAACAGGAAAAAATGAAACATTTTTACGAAAACTTAACAACGAAAAACAATACTTTAAAGACGTCATTGCACTGGAACACCCCAGATACATAATGCAATACAAATCAAAAAACAAATCTGACTATATCAAAAAGTATCTTAATGCATTCGAAAAATTCTAATTTTATGCATGCATAGCAATTTGTTTTGGCAGATTTATTTTTAACTTAGCAACACTAATAGAAAATCAAATGATAGCACAAATCATATTTATAGCAATTACACTGGCTGCAATAGCCCTGTTTAGCTATAATATCAAAAAAGTTATCCGAAATATACAACTAGGTAAGTCGGCCAACAGATCTGATCAGCCTCAAAAAAGGTTGATGACGATGCTTAAAGTAGCGTTTGGTCAAACAAAAATGTTTTTCAGACCAATTCCTGCTTTTCTCCATCTAATAGTTTACGCTGGCTTTGTTATCATCAATATCGAAGTTTTAGAAATTTTGATAGATGGAATATTCGGATCACATAGAATATTTTCCGGCGTGGGTTTTATTTACGATTTTCTAATTGGCTCATTTGAAATATTAGCCTTTGGGGTTTGGCTGGGTTGTGCAATCTTCTTAATCAGAAGAAATGTGATTAAACTTAAGCGCTTCAGTGGGGTGGAAATGACCAAATGGCCAAGGTCTGATGCTAATTACATCCTGATTTCTGAGATTTTGTTAATGACTGCTTTCTTACTAATGAATGCTGCGGATGCAAAACTTCAGGCTCTTGGCGCACATCATTATACAAATGCCGGAGCTTTTCCAATAAGTCAGTATTTACAAAATCTTTTACCGAATTCTCAGGGAGCTCTGGTTGCCATAGAAAGAGGTTGCTGGTGGTTCCACATCATCGGAATACTTGCATTTTTAAATTATCTGCCTTATTCTAAGCACTTCCATATTCTGTTTGCATTCCCGAATACTTACTTCTCCAATTTGGAGCCTAAGGGCGAGTTTACAAACATGAAAAGTGTTACAAATGAGGTAAAAGCAATGCTTGATCCTTCCTTTACGCCGGAAGAGGCTGAACCGGGACGATTTGGGGCTAAAGACGTAAACGATCTTACCTGGGTAAACCTGATGAACGCTTACACCTGCACAGAATGCGGAAGGTGTACTTCGGTTTGTCCGGCAAACATTACGGGGAAATTGCTTTCGCCCCGCAAAATAATGATGGACACCAGAGACCGAATGGAAGAGGTTGGAAAAAACATCGATAAAACAGGCAACGGTTTTGATGATGGCAAATCTCTGATCGACAGCTACATCAGCAGGGAAGAAATATGGGCCTGCACAAGTTGTAATGCTTGTACTGAGGCTTGCCCTATCAACATAGATCCTCTTGCAATTATTACCGATCTTAGACGATATGCGGTAATGGAAGAATCTCAATCGCCAGCCAGCATTAGTACAATGCTTGGCAATATTGAAAACAATGGTGCCCCGTGGAAATATTCTCCGGCCGACAGGTTTAACTGGGCAAAAGAAAGTTAACTAAAATATTAAATCTATTATAGCTTAAAGATGAGCGAGCAACTAAATTTTGAAGTGCCTACAATGGCAGAATTGATAGCTAAAGGCGAAGAGCCTGAAATATTATTCTGGGTAGGTTGCGCAGGCAGTTATGACGAAAGAGCACAAAAAACTACTCGCGACATCTGCAAGATTCTACATCATGTAGGTATAAAATATGCTGTTTTAGGCACTGAAGAGAGCTGCACAGGCGATCCGGCAAAACGCGCTGGAAATGAGTTTCTGTTCCAGATGCAGGCCATGACCAATATTGAAGTATTAAATGCTTACAACATAAAAAAAATAGTTACAGGATGTCCTCATTGCTTTAATACCATTAAAAATGAGTACCCTGGTTTGGGCGGAAGCTACGAAGTGATTCACCATACTCAGCTAATCCAACAATTAATTGACGAGGGTAAGCTAAAAGCAGAGGGCGGAGAGAGTTTTAAGGGTAAAAAGATAACTTACCATGACCCATGCTATTTAGGTCGCGGAAACGGCGTTTATGAAGCTCCTCGTAAAGCTCTTGAAGTTTTGGATGCACAGCTTGTAGAAATGAAACGCTGCAAATCGAACGGTTTATGCTGCGGTGCAGGTGGTGCACAAATGTTTAAAGAACCTGAAAAAGGAAACAAAGACATTAACATTGAGCGCATTGAGGAAGCTCTTGAAACTCAACCAAACATTATAGCTGCAGGTTGTCCGTTTTGCATGACGATGATAAGTGATGGTGTGAAACTAAAAGATCAGGACCAAAATGTACAGGTTTTAGATATTGCTGAAATTACAGTCCGCGCAAATGGCTTGTAACAAGCTATATATTGCCTCTTTAAATTCTGGGAGTAACGGAAATTGCTATTATGTTGGAAACGACGAGGAAGCAATTCTTGTTGATACCGGTATCTCTTGCAGGGAAACCGAAAAGCGAATGTTGCGACTGGGTTTATCGATGAGCAATGTCAAAGCAATTTTCATTTCTCATGAACATACGGATCATGTTCGTGGGCTATCTACCCTATCGGCAAAATACAATCTGCCTGTTTACATTACCCAAGGCACATTAAATGGCTGCAGATTCAATGTCCGCGAGGATTTGATAAGACCATTATCTAGCACTCAAACTATAGCTGTTGGTGGTCTTGAGGTAACCAGCTTTCTTAAAATACATGATGCTTCGGAACCTCATAGTTTTTTGGTTTCGTACGGAAGTACCAAAGTTGGGGTGTTTACAGATATCGGCGCAGCATGCGATCAGCTTATTTTTCATTTTAAACAATGCCATGCGGCATTTTTGGAAACAAACTATGATGATGAGCTTTTAAGCAAGAGTGCCTATCCGTATTTCTTAAAACAACGCATTACTGGAGGTAAAGGTCACTTATCTAACAAGCAGGCTTTGGATATTTTTGTGAATCATAGGCCATCCCATATGACCCACTTGTTACTCTCGCACTTATCAAAAGACAATAACAATCCGGATCTGGTGCATAGTTTGTTTAGCGAGCATGCAGGTGAGGTTGAAATTGTTGTAGCCTCGAGGTTTGTAGAAACTGAGGTGTATACTATTTTTGAGCAAGTAAGCGAGCATTCATCTTTTTAATAGCTTCAGTTAGCTCGGTAAGGTCGTGGGTTTCTATATTTTTTACAGGAATCGACATGTAATCGGCCATGCTATCTACGTCATCTTCACTCCTGTCGTTATAGGTTTGCACAATTACATCATCGCCTTTGGTGTATAAAAACAATGCTCCGGTTGTGTCTGTTTTTTGATAATCCAGGTCTTTGAATTTTATCAGATTGAAAGAGAAATATTCAATTTTACCAGTTTTAAAAAATCGCTTGTATCTGCAAAAACCACTGTTAGTAACATTGAGTTCGTAATGCTTTATCTGCGAAATTTCAGGTTCCTCGTTATAGTGATTTATTAGCAATTGCTGGATATAAGTTATCTGTTCATCAAGCAGTTTAGTATCGGAGAATGCCATAAAAACGCTGCACATTGCCAATGTGAGGGATATTTTCAAGTTTAATGTAAACTTTTTCATGGCGAGGAGTATTTAGCATTATCAATTTAAATATTTTTGTATTTTTGACCTATGAGTTTTTCTCCACAATCCAAAGTTTGGATATACCAAAGTAACCGCGCATTTACGAGTGACGAGGGACAGGCGATACAGCAAAGATTAAATGATTTTACTGTACAATGGAAAGCGCATGGCCATCAGCTAAATGCGAAGGCTGAAATACTTTACGATTTCTTCATTGTGTTTTTTGTAGATGAGGCATCAGCAGGTGTTACCGGCTGTTCTATTGACTCATCTGTGAGAATAATTAAAGAAATTGAACAACAATATAATGTTGATCTGTTCGACAGGTTTAACATGGCTTACAAGTTAAACGACAAGGTTATTGTAACCAATAAAGAAGATTTTGAAACCCTTGTAAATATTAAAGCAATAGGTCCACAAACTATTGTATTTAACAACCTGGTACAAACATTACAGGAATTTGAAACCAAATGGCAAATACCATTTGAACAAAGCTGGCACAGTAAAGTGTTTGCACATTTACTGTAACCAGCATTCAATATCAATTACTTAACGTAAAATATATCGCCTTCTGTAAACATATTAAAGCGAAGGCTCTCCATTTTTATGTGTCCGGTTTTTGTAGTTTTTAAGTTTTTAGGATCAGCTATTCTTAATACCTGACTTTCTCCGGCAACTTCAATCTTTTTTCCTTTTACAATTATTGCCGTTCCTTCGTCGATACCTATACAATCAAACGTTGGATGCGCAGCTAAAGAAGATATCAATCTGTTATATCTGCTCCTTCTAACAAAATGCTGATCAATAATAACTGAAGTAAGCAGACCTAAACCTTGCTCAAATTCAATATTCTTATCAAGCAGTTTATTAAAGGTTGCACTGTAGGCTGTATCTCCTACCAGTTGATTACCCGTAATCATGTACTTGCTCATTACGGCTGCCCCGGCACTTGTTCCTGCCACTGTTGCGCCATTGTTGTAAGCATCATGAATGGCTTTATAGATAGGGGTATTTAGTACAACCTTCATAAAACGACTTTGATCGCCACCGGTAATAAAGACCAGTTTTGCGCCAGATAAAGAATCAAGCCATTGCTTGTTATTAGCAGTCTGAGCAGTAAAATTAAGATAGCCGATACTGTTTGATGCCTGAGCAGATAGCTCTTCTTTAATCGCATCAAAAGAACCCTCCGGATCACCGCTAGACATAGGTAGAACTACCATATAATCTTTAGTCGTCATGTTTGCTGTTTTAATTAGCTTTTGCACCAATTCTGCAGAACGTGAACCACCACCAATTATAAACAAGCTTCCTTTCGGTAAGGCTTTTTGCTGTGCTACTGAAACACAGGAAATCAACATCAGTGCAAAAACAAAAATCTGCTTTTGCACTGTTTTATATAATATATTCAAGATCATTATTTATAAATCAACACTTCTATTTTACCACCTTCGGTTACTGTACCCCTGTACATTCCTTCTGTATTAAAAGGCATTGCCACATTTCCGTTCTTATCAAGCGCTATTAATCCGCCATCTCCGCCAAGTTTTTCCATTTTATCAAGGGCTTTTTTTGATGCCTCTGCTACAGGAAGGTTTTTATATTCCATCATAGCCGAAACATCATAAGCTACAACACTTCTGATATAAAACTCGCCCCAGCCTGTACAAGAGATGCCCGCGGTTAGGTTATTGGCATAAGTACCTGCACCAATAATCGGCGAATCGCCCACTCTTCCATACCTCTTGTTTGTCATACCTCCTGTAGAAGTCCCCGCAGCGAGGTTGCCCATTTTATCAAGCGCCACTGCACCAACAGTACCGAACTTATAATCTCTGTTTATAGTCCCTAATTTCATGGATTTTTTATTGCCATGATCAAGTACAGTTTTTACTGAATCTTCTTTTATAGCCTGCTGAAGTCCATCCCAACGCTCTTTAGTGTAAAAATATTTAGGGTCTACAATCTCTACCCCAGCCTGTTTTGCAAATTGTTCGGCTCCCCTGCTTACCATCAATACATGCTCAGACTTGTCCATTACTGCTCTTGCGGCTGTAATTGGATTACGGATTATAGTTACTCCGGCTACAGCTCCTGCTTTTAAAGTTTCACCATCCATAATAGCGGCATCCATTTCGTTTTGACCATCGTGAGTAAAAACGGCTCCCTTTCCGGCATTAAACAATGGCGAATCTTCAAGCACATGTATAGCGGCTTCAACAGCATCTAAGCTTGTTTTTCCTGATTTTATAGCATCATAGCCTTGCTGCAAAGCTTCGGTTAATGCGGCCGTATATGCTGCCTCCTTTTCAGGAGTCATGTTTTTCTTTAAAATTGTTCCGGCGCCGCCATGTACAACAAGTACATACTTTTTTTGCGCCTGTAAGTTTAAAGATGCGAGCAGCATTAAAATGGAAAAACAATATTTAAGCTTAAGATTCATAGGTATTGTGTTTAGTATAATGGGTTTTGTTTAACGTTGGAATTGGCTTTAATTTCGGCATTTGGAATAGGGTAAACATATTCTTTCTTTTCTGACGACAAGTTTATAGCTCCTAAAGCATTAATTGCATCTGCCGGTTCACGTGTTATAGCTAAGTTGTTTCTTCTAAGGTCAAAAAATCTGTGGCCTTCAAAAGCAAGTTCTTTGTATCTTTCTAAAACAACTGCAGTTAACAAAGCTTGTTGATCTGCAAAAGCAGCATCTGCATAACCATCAATCCTTGCTTTTCTAAGTGCATTTAAATCCTGTGCTGCTAATGGAAGATTACTCTTTTCAGCATACGCTTCTGCTCTTATCAGATACATTTCTCCGGTTCTGTACAGCTTTACATCTGTAAGGTTAGGCAAACCAGAACTTCCTTCAAGATATTTGTTTACACTGTATTTAGATTTACCTGCACCACGTGTGTCATCAAATTTTATGTACGCTGAATATCTAACGTCATTGGCTTTATCAAAAGTGTTTATCAACTCAAATGCAGGTGCATACACTACGATGTTTTTAATATCATAATAGAAATCGCCCAGGCGACTATCTCCGGTTACTCTTTTCAATTTCCAAATTACCTCATCATCTGTACCATCTTTCCAGATATCCGCAAAGTCATCAATGCTAGCCAACGGCGCTGCATTAATTGCTTCTGTACTATACTTAAGGGCATCATCCCAATTTTTTTCGTACAATGCAACTCTTGCCTGTATTGCAGAAACCGCATTAAGCGTGATCCTTGTGTTGTCGTCAAAATCTGATGGGATTAAGCCTTTTGCGGTTAAAAGATCAGCTTTAATTTTACCTATTGTTTCTGCAAAAGTTAATCGGCTTGGGTTAGAAACCTTTGATTCTTCCATATAAGGTACGCCCATTGCAGAAGCCTCGTATTTAGACGCAAAGTTTCTAAGTAACTCAAAATGACAATATGCTCTTAATGCCAATAGTTCTCCTTTATATTGACTTTTAAGTCCCTCTTCTGATGATTTTGTTTTTACCTTATCAACATAAGCAAGCACCCGGTTTACCCTATCAATAGAGATATAGTTGCTTTCCCAACCTGCCGTAATTGTACCACTGCTGCCATCATATTGCCAGCGGTAAGTTGCCACACCACGACCGGTACTGTTTTCACTCGGCAAAGTACACTCATCAGAAGTAAGCGATACATTGGTTATTGTAGTGGCATCTAATGAGGCATAAGCACCAATTAAACCGCCATTAAGATCAGGCACTGTCTGAAAAGCCTTTGAATCATCAATTGTATCGGATGGTTTCAAATCCAGTTCTTTGGTACAGGAAGCTGCTAGAAAGGCCACCAGAAAAATGGCACAAAGAGAGAGTTTATTGCTATAATATTTCAACATGATTGTACGATTAGAAGTTAACATTTAAACCAAAAGTGTATGTTCTTGAATTTGGATAGTCGAACATAGCTTCTCCGTTGTTGTCCTCTGGATCAAAGCCTTTCCACTTAGTCCAGGTAACCAAATTACTTGCCAGAGCAAATACGGTTACACCACTAATAAATTTAGTGCCTGCCAACAATGATTTTGGTAATGAATAATTTAAGTTTACATTTCTAAGTCTGATATAAGAAGCATCCTGAATGTCTTTTGATGAATAGCTTCTTTTGGCATCATACTTTGGTAAAAGAGCATTATCGCCTTCTTTTTTCCATCTGTTATAAAGCATTCTTACCGACTGTCCACTGGTTCCAAAACTTGGATTTTCATTATAATAATCTTCGTTATTATACCTATACACATGATTTGCAAAGCTGAACAGCGCAGTTAAATTAATTCCTTTATAGGTTAAAGAGGTATTAAATCCTCCTGTAAATGGTGGATAAAGGCTACCAAATTCGGCAACACTCATGGTTGTAGCATTGTAATCTGAGGTTTTAGTTCCGTCAGTATTATAATACAATGGGTCGCCTGTTTTCGGATCTACTCCAGCCCATTTAGGTGCATAGTGAGATCCATAAGGCAATCCTTCTCTAACAATTTCAGTTGTATTTTTCTCAAAGCCCTCAGATCCGGCCAACGAAGTAATTTTGTTCTTGTTATAAGCAAAATTAAGTCCTACGTTCCATTTAAATGATTCATTCCTAACCACATCTACTCTTAGTCCGGTTTCGACACCCCTGTTGCGCATTGAACCTGCATTTAGTGGCAATGCACCAACGCCTGAAGTAAGGGATACCGGTAGATCTAAAAATAGATTCGCCGTTTCTTTGTTATAAATATCGGTTACCAAATGGATGCGGTTATTCCAAACATCAAGGTCAAAACCAATGTTTAGATCTTTGGCGTACTCCCAATCATAATTTGAGCTACCGTAGGCAAAAGGATAAATTCCACCGTTACCACCATAAGAAGTAGTCGCAAATGTTGGCAGGTAAGTAAAGTTACCAGGGAATGGGCTCGCGGTAGTTCCATAACTTGCACGGAACCTTAAATCGTTGATGAACTCGTTGTTGGCAAGGAAGTTTTCTTTTTTAACATTCCATGCAAAACCTACTGAGTAAAAGCCATGCCATCTGTTTTTAGCAGGTAATGTAGATGAACCGTCGTATCTGTAACTTGCATTAACGGTATAACGATCATCAAAAGTATAACGCCCTAAAGCTATATAGGAGATTAGCGCGTTTCTTGTTCTGCCTCCATTAAATTCAGGGATAAAAGAGTTCTCATCAGAACCCGGAGTTGCACCTGCAGGAGTTTCAGGTAATCTTGGATCTATACCGTAAGCGGTATAGCCAAAGCTTCTGAAATGTTGTTTGGTGATCTCATAAAGTCCGCTTATTTCGAAATTGTGTTTATCAATAACCTTAGCATAAGTTAATCCAGAGGTAGAGATCATAGAGAAGTTACGTCTTAAGTTTTCACCAAAACTTCCCTTTTCTCCGTTTTCATTTGATCCGGAGTATGAATCAGGTCTAACAAAGCGCTCATCAGCAGATTCTCTAAAATCTATGCCTAGTCTGGTTTTAACAGTCAGATCATCGGTTATTTTATAATTTAATGCCCCGCTTAATATTGTTTTGTATTGATTGGTTTTATTTGTGGTATTTAACAATCTTTCTAAAGCGTTACTACCTTCACGCTGGTCGTAGATTTCATAGTCATCAGAATTACCATAGTGAACCAATGTTCCATCAGAAGCATAGGGAGCCTCGTATGGGAGCGCATAATACACTGCTGCCAATGGATTAGCTCCTCTGCTGGATCCTTCACGCTCAATAAAACTTGATTCAGAATAGCCAAGGCTTGTGTTAATTGAAGCAGAGAATCTGCCTGCATTAAAATCTACATTGTTTCTTAAGGAATAACGTTCCATCCCTGATCTAACAGCTATACCATCTTGCTTATAGTAATTTAAAGAGCTATAAAAGCGTACATTTTCATTACCTCCGCTTGCATCTACCTGTTGTTCCGTAAACTTGCCGGTCCTAAAGAAAATGTCTTTCCAATCGGTGTTTATCTTTCCAATACTATCCAAAATAAAATCTGCTCTGCTTTTTTCGGCAGAACTCATGTCGGCGTATTCAGGATTCTTTTTAGAGAATGTCCAACCGGGTCCAATTTCTGATCCTGTTTCAAGTCCTATCTCNTCGTCAAACTGCAATCTTTGTGCAGTATTCATCATATTAAATTTTGGAGAGGTCAACTTAGAAATACCGTATTGAGATTTATAGTTAAACTGAACCTTTCCTGATTTACCCTTTTTTGTGGTAATCACAATTACACCGTTGGCACCTTTTGAACCGTATTGTGCTTTCGAAGTTGCATCTTTCAAAACAGTTACACTTTCAAAATCCGATGGATTCAGGGTTTGAAAATAAGCGTCCTCAANTGGTATCCCGTCTAAAACATATAGTGGAGAGGTGTTGCCATTGATGGTTCCTATTCCTCTTAAAATTACCTGAGCACTGGTACCCGGCTGGCCGGAACCCGAAGACACCTGCAATCCGGCTACTCTACCTTGCAGAATCTGGTCGAAAGTTGAAAGAGGAACCTGACTCATGTCCTTACCTGAAACTACCGATGATGCACTTGCTGATTGCTCTTTAGTGTAACTTGTATAGCCTGTTACTGTTACTTCCTGTAAATTTTGGCTATCTGTTTTAAGTGTTACATTAACTACTTTTCGGTTGCCAACGCTAACAAGTTGCTTGGCATAACCTACAAATGAAAATTCTAAACTTGATGAATTATCCGGCACACGTATACTATATTCGCCATTGGCATCTGTTACTGATGCAATTGCTAAACCGGCAACTTTAACTGAAACTCCCGGAATTGGAAGCCCTGTATCGTCGACAACTTTACCACTTACAACAATGTCTTTTTTATTGGCCAATGCCGTTGGATAAATCACAACTAGATTGCTTTCCTTTAAAGCATAGGTAAGTTTGGTATCTTTTAAAATCTGGTTCATTGCCTCGTCCAGAGATACATCCTGAACATTAAGGGAATTCTTATCGTTACCTGAAATTGAATTGCTACTATATACAAAACGGTATTCTGTTTGCTTTTCAACTGCTTTTAGTAGTTCTTTAATGCTTAGTTGACTTGCATTAATGGTAATTTTCTGTTGCGCAAATCCTGCGGCAGAAACCTGCATACATAAAACAAGCAAGATAAATCCTGTAATTTTCATACTCAATAATATCCGGTCGGTTAAAGAATACTTACTACAATGTTCTAAAAGTACATATTTTCTCATATTTGTTGGTTTAGGTTGTTTTCTGTGTTGGATAGCCTGGTTACAGCTATTTTGTTATGGTGATTTTATTGTTCTTAATCTCAAACTTAAAGGGATAAGATAATTGTAGCGCTTCGAGAGTTTTAATAATGGTCTCATTTTCAAATGTTCCTGAATATCTATAGGCCTTTACTTCATCATCTTCTATTTTAACTTCTATGCCATACCAGTTTTGCAATTTTTGAGCGATAACTGATAAGGGCTGGTCATCAATATCCAATCTGTTTCTTATCCATTTGGTTTCTTCCGGCTGCTTGGTAAGCGAGTCATTTTGCAGTGAAGAAACCTTGTATTCCTTATTAACAGGTATGTCAGCAATTTCTTGCTGATTGGTACTTATCACTTTTTGATTGGGCTTTAGAATCACAAAATGACCCGGGTTATTTTTTGAGTCTACACGAACGCTTCCGTGTATTAGTGAGGTTTCCGTTATTTTTGAATCAGGATAAGCCTTTACATTAAAAGTGGTTCCCAAAACGCTTACATCATTAAAAGAAGTGTGTACAATAAATGGATGAGCGGTGTCATGTTTTACATCAAAAAAAGCTTCGCCTGTAAGCCATAGTTCTCGTTTTCCTGTGTTAAATGACTTATCTAATTTGATTGAGCTTTCCTTTGCCAGCGTAATAACCGTTCCATCACTTAGTACTATAGTTTTGCGAATGGACTTTCCGGATGAGAAAAGTTCAGAAACATCGGTCGCATTTTTATCTTTCGAATAAGGGTTTAAATAGAAGTATAAAAATAAAACAGCTAAAACAGTGGCTGCTACCCCTACTGCATATTTTAGATATGACGGTTTAGGGTTAAGCTTGACTTCATTATTAAGTTCAATTTTCTCAGCAAAAGCGCTTCGGTTTTTTATTCCCTCTTTTAACTCCTTTACTTGAATTAAACGGCTTCCTTGCCTAACGTTTAATATATTGACTATTTTTTTTGCTTCCTCGAAATCAGCTTTTCTATGCGGGATTGTTGCTATCCATTCATCCCACAAAATCTGATCTTCAAGGCTACTACCCAGACAATACTGTTGAAAAGATTCAGTACAAATCAATTCCTCAATGTAAAAATCCTCTTTAAGCCCAATCATAGTAATTACTTTTACTATACAGACGAAAGAAAAGCTCTCTTTTCCTAAGGAAATCCTTATTATTTTTTTTTCTAAAACTTCTTAATTTTAAGTACAATAAAACTTATCCTATGAGAAAGCTTATTTATGGTATTAACATTAGTTTGGATGGTTGCTGCGATCATACCAAATTCAGTGGTGCAGATGATATTCAAGACTATTTCCGGGAACTGCTGGAAGGTGTTGATCTAATCATTTACGGCCGGAAAACTTATGAACTGATGGTGCCTTTTTGGCCGGAGGTAGCTCAAACGCAATCAATGAACGAGGCGGCAAATGCCTTTGCTAAGGTTTTTGCTAATCTTAAGCGTGTTGTCGTTTCGCAAACTATAGACAGCGTAGATGAACAAGCAACTATTATCCGCGATAACCTGAAAGAAGAGGTCCTTAAGCTAAAACAGCAACCAGGTAAAGCAATCTCCACAGGTGGCGTGGAATTACCGGCCAGATTGATCGAATTGGGTTTGATAGATGAATTCCATATGGTCGTTCACCCTGTAATTGTTGGCCAGGGGCGGCGCTTGTTTACCGAAATGTACTTACCGGAAAACCTGGGTTTAAAACTAGTGTCGTCACAAACACTGAGTACCGGTTGCATGGCACTGCGGTATGAAAGGGTTGGCAAGTAATTACTTTAAGAGTTTCTTTAGCGTCTTAATTGCATCGTAAATAGTATTATAGGCTGTTTTTACTGTTTGCGAATTGCGCTCAGCTATCTGTTCATACGTTAATCCTTCAAAAAATTTTAACTGTATCAATTCCATTTGTCGCGGAGTTAATTGTTTAATTGCCAGTTGCAGTTTATGTTTTAGTTCATCATCTTGCTGAACTGCTATCATGATTTCTTCATATGATAGTTCAGCACTTTCTTCTTCTGCCCCCATCCTGCTTACAGCCGTATTCATTTTATCTGTATATGCCAATTGATCAAGCATACATCTTCTTAAAGAAGTCATTAGATATGATTTTACGTTATCTACAGCATTTAAACGGGCTCTTTTATCCCACAAATTCAGAAATACCTGATTAACGCAGTCCTTTACCAATTCATCATCTGCATTAATTTTTAATCCAAAACGAATTAAGTGAAAGTACATGTTATTGTACAACTCAAATAGCGCTTGTTTATCGCCAAGACGCATTTTCTCCCAGTAACTTCTAACATCTTCCTCGAACAGCATATTCAAGGCTTAATATAGGGAATTTATGGGCAATAAGCTTTAGGAAACTAAAAATCTAAAGGCCCTAATCTTCTCATATTTTTCATAATGAGAAACTGTCTATGTCTTATATATTGGGTAGCTTTTTTAGGAGTCCACCTTCTGGGATTAGGGAAACATGCTGCGATTAGAGCTGCCTGCGATTTAGTAAGCTTAGTACAAGATTTACCAAAGTACGATTGCGCTGCTGCTTCTGCACCATAAATACCATCACCCATTTCAATTACATTTAAGTATACTTCAAGTATTCTTTCTTTGCTCCAAAGCATTTCAATCAATAAGGTGAAATAAGCTTCAAATCCTTTACGTACCCATGAGCGACCAGGCCACAAGAATACATTTTTTGCAGTTTGCTGCGAAATTGTGCTTCCGCCTTTTATTTTTTTACCTTTCTTATTTGTAGAAAAAGCCTTTTCAATAGCTTTTAAATCGAATCCAATATGTTTAAGGAATAGCTGATCTTCCGCAGACACTGCTGCGCGTTTCATGTTATCGGAGATATCTTCAAAATCGACCCATTTCTTTTCCATTTTAAATGGCTTATCATCAGAGCTACGCTCTATATTTCTTTGGATCATCAGAAGCGTAATGGGTGGATTAACAAATCTGTACACCAATACCCAAAGTACTGTGACCATTAAAAACCAAAGAAATACTTTGGTAACGATATTTGTGATTTTCTTAAGTAGAGGGGATTTTGAGTTCGTTTTACCGGTTGCCCGTTTGCGCTTTGCCATCGGCCAAAGGTAAGGCAAAGGCCGATAATTTTAAAGCCTGCATAGAAGATTGTATGCAAAAAAAAAGCGTCCCGAAATGGGACGCTTTTTATAATATCAGAAGATAGATGATTACTCAGCTACAACTGCGAAAGGAACTTTAACTTTCACTTCTTTGTGTAAGTTTAAGTTGGCAACATATTCACCAACAAATTTAGGTTCAGTTTCGAAAGTGATACGGCGACGGTCAACATCAAAACCTTGTTGTTTTAATGCATCAGCAATCATAATGGTGTTTACTGCACCAAAAATCTTACCAGTTTCACCAGCTTTAGCACCGATAGATAACTTAACGTCAGTTAAACGTTGAGCAATACCTTCAGCATCTTTCTTAATTTTATCTTGTTTAAAAGCAGCTTGCTTTAAGTTTTCTGCTAGTACTTTTTTAGCTGAAGGAGTAGCTAACTGTCCAAATCCTTGAGGGATTAGGTAGTTACGGCCATATCCTGGCTTTACAGAAACGATATCATCTTTTTCCCCTAGGGATTTGATATCTTGTTTTAAAATAATTTCCATCTCTCAGCTCCTATTTTAATTGGTCAGCAACGAAAGGCAAC
>Ga0065714_10002539_pt1 | contig 27117 bp, 23 predicted proteins | sample MisRhiReplicate2_FD_59101 | JGI IMG/M metagenome (GOLD analysis project Ga0065714, IMG submission 59101) | Miscanthus rhizosphere microbial communities from Kellogg Biological Station, MSU, sample Rhizosphere Soil Replicate 2: eDNA_1 v2... | ecosystem: Host-associated > Plants > Roots >... | reverse complement strand
GGAGTGCTTGTTAGCGATGCGGGTAATACCCAGGTCCACCCCCGTCGTAATGGCGATCATGGTGTCCGCCGCCATGGGGCAGGAAGATGCAACCGCCAAGGGAGAGCAGGGCCAGCAGGGGAATCAGCAAGGTGATTCGACGTAACATGGTAAATCCTCATGGTTATCGCCGTGATAAAGCTAAAAATCTTCATCGGCTGTAACATGAGACCCCGTTTGCACGCGTCCATCCCCGCAACAAGGTAGGGGCTTGGCATGCAGGCGGATACAAAGCAGATACATTTTTCAGGTTCAGGAATTGCCAATGACTCAGTCGCAACGTTTGAAATACTCGATTCTGATCTCCCTCGTGGTACTGGGGACCATGTTCGGCCTTTCGTATTTGCAGAACACCGGCGTCATCAGCGAAAAACTCTTCCAGTACATCGCCATTGGCGTGGCGGTGGTCGTGGTGGTCATCAACGGCGTGATGCGTCGCAAGGTCAAGACCTGAGCGGCACCCCGGGCTGGGCGGGTCAGTCGGCGTGCAGCAAGGCGACGGCGCGAGGGTGGAGGCTGTAGCTCTTGTCCGGATTGAGGACAATCACGCCTTCGCTGCACAGGCGTTTCAACACTTCGCGCACGCTCAGGAACGACAGGGGAATATCCAGTTCCAGCAACTGGGTGTGCACGCCGCGCACACCCAGGCTGCGCTCGTTCTCGGCGGCCGAGAGCAAGGCGTCGATGACTTTCAGACGAATCAGACTGGTTCGCAGGCCAAAGCTCTTGAGCAAAATGCGGATCCGCTCGTTGCCGTGGCGCTCGGTACGCTGGTCGAAAACACCGACCCCAAGGGAAGTGCCCTTTGGCGCGTTGCTACCGTCCGTTGGCAGTTGCGAGTTGTACATTGCGAAAACTCCTTTTGCAGAGCCTGATCGGAAAAAAATGGGCGCTCTTACCCAGCAAGACGTATGAGCGTCACAAATCATGAAGACTTGAATGTAGAAATTTCGTCATCATTGCGTGATCGCTATGTAAGTTGCCGCTGCAACCCGGTTGGGCGTCGCCATCGCGTTGCCTAAATTTTTCTCGTTTGCTTCGTCCCTAACAGGATGCGCAGTGCGCGTCAGTACGCACAACTGTGACCCTCGTTTTTCGATCAGGAGCGAATGTGATTATTTCCAGCCAGTTGACCAGGTTGAGCCTGGCGGGTGTGTTTCTGGGGCTGAGTCTTGCGGCGAATGCGCGCAGTCAGCTTGAGCACGCCAGTGCCGATATCCGCCGGACCAGCTTTGGTGTGCCGCATATTCGCGCCGAGAACGAGCGTGGGCTCGGTTACGGCATCGGTTATGCCTATGCTCAGGATAACCTGTGTTTGCTGGCCAATGAGATCACCACGGTGAACGGTCAACGCTCGCGGTTTTTCGGCCCGGATCAGTTCACGGTAGAGGCGCGCGAAAACCGCGTCAGCGATCTGTTTTTCACTTGGTTGAACTCGCCGCAGGCCGTCGACACCTTCTGGCAGGCGCAAACCCCTGAAGTGCGCGAGCTGGTTGAAGGTTATGTGGCCGGTTACAACCGTTCCCTGGCCGAGCGTCGGGCCCGGGGGCTGGCGCAGCAATGTCAGGGCGACTGGGTGCGGGACATCACCGCCATGGACCTGGTCAAGCTGACCCGTCGCCTGTTGGTCGAAGGGGGTGTGGGGCAGTTTGCCGAAGCGCTCGCGGGTGCCGCACCACCGGCTGCGGTCGCTGGGAATGGCGGCAATCAAACAGCGTTTCAACTGGCCGACCTGCGTATGCAGCGTTTTGCCCTGGATCGCGGCAGCAACGCCGTGGCGGTGGGCAGCGATCGCTCCTTCAATGGCCGCGGCATGTTGCTGGCCAATCCGCATTTCCCTTGGGTCGGCGCAATGCGCTTCTACCAGATGCACCTGACTATCCCTGGCAAGCTGGATGTGATGGGTGCCGCGTTGCCTGGTTTGCCGCTGATCAACATCGGATTCAACCAGCACCTGGCCTGGACCCACACGGTGGATTCGTCCAAACATTTCACCCTCTATCGCCTGCAGCTGGACCCCAAGGATCCGACCCGCTATTTGCTCGACGGCAAGTCCCTGCCAATGACCAAGCAAACCCTGACAGTTGATGCCAGGCAAGCGGATGGGTCGGTCAAGGCGGTTTCCCATGTGGTCTACAGCTCACAGTTCGGCCCGATCGTACAGTGGCCTGGCAAGCTCGATTGGGACCAGCAGTTTGCCTACAGCCTGCGTGACGCCAACCTGGACAATGATCGGGTGCTGCAACAGTGGTACGCGATGAATCGTGCCGGCAGCCTCAAGGAATTCCAGGCCTCGGTGCATAAAATCCAGGGCATCCCGTGGGTCAACACGCTGGCAGCGGACGATCAGGGCCAGACGCTGTACATGAACCTGTCGGTCGTGCCGAACGTGAATGCGGCGAAGCTGGCCCAGTGCAGCGATCCGCGGATCGGCCTGCAGATGATCGTTCTCGATGGCTCCAACAGCGCCTGTGCCTGGGACATAGACCCGCAGGCCGCGCAGCCGGGTATCTTTGCGGCGCAGCACTTGCCGCAACTGCTGCGCAAGGACTTCGTGCAGCACGCCAACGATTCGGCGTGGATGGTCAACCCTGCGCAACCGCTGACCGGCTTCTCGCCGTTGATCAGCCAGGACGGCCAGCCTTTGGGCATGCGCTCGCGTTTTGCCCTGGATCGCCTGGGCACGCTGGCCAAGGCCGGTCCGCTCGCAGCGGCAGATTTGCAGCACATGGTGATGGACGACCAGGTGTACCTGGCGGCACAAGTGATGCCCGACCTGTTGCAGTTCTGCGCGGCAGACCTGGGTACCGATGGAAAAAAACTGGCACCGCTGTGTGCCAGTCTCAAGGCCTGGGACCGCAAGGCCAATCTCGACAGCGGCCTTGGCTTCGTGCACTTCCAGAATGTCATGGAGGCTTTGGAGCAGGCACCCGATGTCTGGCGCGTGGCATTCGATCCTCTGGACCCGCAACATACCCCGCGCGGCCTGGCGATCGACAGTCCCCAGGTGGCGCAAGCGTTGCGCCAGGCCATGTTGGCCTCGAGCGAGCAGGTCAAGGCGTCAGGGCTCAAGCAGGACAGCCGCTGGGGTGATATCCAGGTGGTCAGCAGCGGTGGCCGGCAGACGCCGATTCACGGCGGGCCGGGCACGCTGGGGGTGTACAACGCCATTCAGAGTGTGCCCCGGACCGATGGCAAGCGCGAAGTGGTCAGTGGTACCAGTTATCTGCAGGTGGTGACCTTCGATGAAAAAGGCCCGCAGGCCAAGGGGCTCTTGGCGTTTTCCCTGTCCAGTGACCCGGCGTCGAAATACGCCCTGGACCAGACGCTGGCGTTTTCGCACAAGCAATTGAGTGTGTTGCCGTTCACCGAGCAACAGATCAGGTCCGATCCGCAATACCAGGCGCAGACGATCCGCGAGCAGGATGAAAAGCCGGGGAAGGTGGCCGCGAAATAAAATCGCTGGTGCATGAGAACCAAAAGAAGGCCGCACCCCGCCAGGGAGGTGGCCTTCAGCTTTTCGGCGGTTGCTGCGGGATGGAATTGAGGACCGGGTTGCCGTCTTTGTTGCGGGTCAGGTAGACCGGCAGCACCCTGGGCAGGGACGCCACCAGGGTATTGAGCTCCCGGATGTTGTAGATGCCGCCGATGCGGATCGCGCCAGTACCGTTGTCGGCCACCTGTACCGGCGTTTGCAGATAACGATTGATCAGCGGCAGCGCTTCGCTCAGCGCCAGGTCATCGAGTACCAGTTTGCCATTGAGCCAGGCCAGGGAATTGTCGTTGTCATAGGTCTGATTGATGCGCGGAATCAGGTCGCCATGGCGAAAGCTGGCCTGCATGGCCGGGTCCAGCCGTAGACCGTCTCCCGGCAGGTCATCGTTGCTGCTGACCAGAACGGAGCCTTCGACCAGGTTCACTTTCACCTGGTCTTCATACATCCAGACGTTGAATCGGGTCCCGGTTACCCGGATCTTGCCTTCGGCGGCCTTGACGATGAAAGGGTGGCTGGCGTCGTGACTGACGTTGAAGAAGGCCTCGCCTTTTTTCAGGGTGACTCGACGCTGGTCCTTGTAGTGACTGTACGTCAGCTCACTGCCCAGGTTCAGTTCGACCTTGCTGCCGTCTTTGAGGGTGACCTGCCGTACGTTGTCGGTTGCCGCGTAATGTTCGTATGAGTCGGGCAACCACCCCATGTTCCACCCGCTGTAGGCTGCCAGCGGCAACGCCAGCGCGCACAAGGCGGCGGCCATGCCGAAGGTTCGCCAGGGGGATTGCGGCTTGGCCCGAACCAGTGGCGCGACCGTTTGCGGACGCGGCAGGTCGCCAGCCACTTCCCAGATTTCCAGCATGGCTTCGTATTCGACCGCATGCAGCGGATGAACGTCCAGCCACTGTTCGAATGCCTGCCGCTCCTGGACCGTGCAGTCAGGGGCATGCAGGCGCATGCACCAATGCGCTGCGGCATCGGTGATGGCGTCAAATTGGGCTGGTGAGAGAGGGCTGTCGGTCATTGACTCATCCTGATTTCGCGCATTCTAACCCGAGCGAAGTCTGCGCGAACATCCGTCATGGCAATTACCCATCAATCTGTGTTTTTTTCTCCCGGCTCATGGGGTCGTGACGTGTAATTGCCGGCCCAGATGGCAGATCAGCCAGGCCACACTGTCGGCGTTTGCAAGTTGCACGGCCAGCCTGGTCAGGGCGTTTTTCTTGAAGACAGTGCGGGCGCCACTCAGGTTTTCTGCACCGGTCTCGGACAGGACTCGCAGCGCTGCGGGGGCTGTGGCATCCATATCAGCCCGTTCGCCCGTATCCGGATCATAGGTCATGAACAATTCGATATACGGTGTTTTTGTCGAGAGGGCGGTGTCCTGCAGTTTGCTCAATTCGTTCTTCATATCGCTGGCGGTGGCGCTGGCTGAGCCAATCAGGTCGACAAAGGGCCTGCTCGCATCGAGATAGGCAATGTCTTCGGTTTCACAGGCAATGTGCGAAAGCTCATGGACAAGGGTCGATGCCCTGGCGTGTGCGCTGATTGGAAAAGCCGTGTCGGTGAGATGCGGTTTGTAGAGATCGAATTGGGGGGCAAAGAAGCGCTCAGCCAGGTAAATTTTCCGCTTTGCGTCCCTTGGAACCGTGAAGGCGAAGGTACCGTCCGGATCGGTGATCACTCTGCCCAACGCAAAACGCCGGGAGTCCTCTTTCCTGAGTGTGGGGTCCAGCAGGGCCGTGAAAATCTCGCCGACGACTTTTTCAAGCATCTCTATATGCTTGGGTAACACCTGCGACACATCGATAAAGTCCTTGACCAGCCGATGCACAGGTGTGTCCGTACTACCGGACGTCTTGAGCAATTGCAGGTTGCGAAAGCTGTTCCAGGTATAGGTCGTCGCCAGGTCCAGGGCTTCTTGTATCTCGCGCGCCTTTTGCGGGTATCGACGACGGATTGCGGGCATGCCATTGGCGTCGACGTTCATGCCATCCCACACCGAAACCAGGGTCTCCAGTCGCCTGAGCAAGCCGAAACGGGGTTTCGTGTCCTGAGCCACAAGCCACTGTCTCGATGCCGCCAGGCGCAGCTTGGGACCAGGGGTTTGCTGGGGCCCAATGCGCCACTGGACCTTGCCCTGGGTGACCGGGTAGACCTTTCCGGCCACCGGCGCATAGTGGTTTTTTGTGGTTGGATGCTGGTAGAGGTGAAGCTTTGAGTCGAATGTCAGCGATCCCAGGTCGACATCGTGGCTTTCGTAACGCTTCAGGTGCGTGCGTTCGGTGGCGGTGATGTCGATGTCTTGCCATTGGGTCGCGGCTTTGGGCTTGACAGGTGGAGTGGCGCCGGAGGGCGAAGGCGCCGTGACCTCGGGTTCCAGCGACTGGCGCAACGTAGCGAGTTCTGCGATGCCGCTGATGAACTCGGTTAAAGCCTTGCCCCAGTGGTGGGTTTGCAGGTCTTCGGCCGATTGCTTGATGTCGCGGTAGCTGCGCCACACCGTCAAGGGGTAGGCGAGCCTGCCCATGCAAAACGTAGATGCCGCTTGCAGATCTTCGCCCATGACCTGTTTGATGGTTGCCCATTCGCTTTGCTTTTTGTCTTCGGCCTGACAACCGAGCAATCGCCCCAGTAACGCGACATTGTCCTTGAGCAAGTGTTTGAGCAGGTTGCCCTTGATCGGACGCGAAGCCAGCGTCAAGCCATCGGCTGGAGTGGCTTTGGGGGCGGGTTCGGAACTGGCGGCACGTCGTTGACGGGGTGCCAGATGGCTTTCCAGCAGCGTCCGGTCAGTTTGTGGCAGATTCGTTAGTAGCCAGTCGAACAATGCCCCGCGGGTCTTGAGTTCTGCCAGCAGTTGCTGTTCGTTTTCATATTCCTTGAGCCCGTGCCGGGGGCTGTGCGGCGCCAGTAAAACCTGACGCGAGGAGTCGCTGGCGCTTGAGCCGATCAGGTAGACGCCTGGCACTGTGGTTGTCTGGCCTTTGCTCAGGCCCATGAATTCGAGCGGGCGAATCATGGCGTGTGCACCATCGACGGCGGCACGGGCAATGGCGTCGGGCATGTCCATCACTTGCCGCACCAGATCAAACGCAGATTCGCTGAGGCGCTCCTGCATTTTCTCGCAGTGGGCGTAATGCATCAGTTGCCACGGCACTTGTCTGAAGAAGCGTTTCCTGCGTTCGGCGTTCGCCGGGGTGTCGGCAAGGGACACTGTGATTTTTCTCTGTTGACGCTTGCCCACATCCAGATTTTTTATCAGGTCCTTGATGTAGCGTTCGTCCATCTTTTGGGGAATGACCGTTGAATCGAGCGACACGGCAGTCAAATGGATTTGCTCGAGATCCTTGAGGTGTGTAAGGGCAAAATCGGTCAGGGTCTGGGTGCTGGCCGCAATCATGGGTCGAGCGTTGACGTGAATCTGGATCTTGTCCGGATCGATGTTGAAGGTGTCGGCCTTGAGCTGTTGTTCAAGCGCCACGCGCGCTGTTCCCCGCAGCGAATCCGTGCCCGTGAGGTAGTCCTGATCGTCTTTGACATTGTTGAGGTATTGTTGGAGCAATTCGCCGTGTAACCGCAGATCCTTGATCGATGCCTGGCCCAGCCATGCGGGCAGTCTTTGCCGGGTGGTCAGGGATCGGGCGATGTCCATCGCACGGTGCAGGCCTGTCAGTGGTTGGCGCAACGCAACGAGACTCAGGAGACTGGCCTTTGACGCGGCGTCATTTAGCGTAGCCAGGGCACTGACCACGCACGTCTGGTCCAGGTGCACATGGTTTTTCTGCACTTCATCGAGAAAGTTACCGTCGATGCGCTGCGGCGGCGCGAGCGTGTAGTGCTTGCCAGGATGTCGCTCGCCGCGGCCGAGGTTCTCCAAGAGGGTCAAGCGCTGGCGGTGATCACTGAGTCGTCGAGCCAGCTCGCTCAACAGTGCCGGCAGCGCCTTGAAGACTTCGTACCCGAACGCTGGCGTCCACAATATCGTCTTGCCGGAATGCGCCGGGTCCAGGCCACCACGCTCGGTCAGGACAAAACAACTGGCCAGTTTCAACGGGGCTGTGGCGTCGCTTGCCTTTAACGCCAGGGAAAATACGTCCGGTAAAAAGCCGTTCAATGCCGCGCGGTGCAAGCGCACGGGGGTATCGAGCAGCGTTTTGATGATGGTCTGTTCCGTCTCGCCCAAAGTGCGGTCGACGGCCCGTAGCTTAAGCTCACTGCGCAAGGCGATGGACAGGGTATTGCTGAAACTTGATTTCAGCTCGGCCAGTGACGGGTCGACTATGCGCTGCGCCTCGGTAACCGTTTCAGTTGTCGCCGCGATGGCGGGGTAATTGTCGAGGCGTTGGCGAAGGGCCTGTGCAACGCTATCGAGCGATGCCAGTTGCTCTTTCGCCGACTCGGCGCGCACCGTGGCCGGTTGTGCATTCCAGCGCAGATCGGCGTGGGTACTCCAGCGTCCTGCGGCGTTGGCAGCCAGCAATCGATCGTCGATCAAACCCCTGACATCGAGGGTCTTGTCGAGCAAGGCATGGGGATTGAGTGTGCCTTCGCTTGCACGGTACAGACTCAACGCGTAGCTCAGGTTCTGCCGTTGCTTGGCGAGAATGTCAGCCATCAATTGTTCGAACACCGGACCTCGGACCGGTTCTCCGGTGATGACGCGCTCTTGCGGATCCTGCGCAAGGAAGAGGCCACGCTCGTCCAGCGACATGACATTGAGTTGCGCGTCTTCGTGTCCCTGGCTTTGCAGCATCTGCAGCACGATCTTCTTCACCGCGGCCAGATCAGTTGTCGCCTCGATGCCTCTGGATTGCGTATAGAGAAAACCCAGGCTGTCGCTGCTGCCGATCATCAAGGTCGAGGCCAGTTCCACATAGGGTTTGAACGGCGCACTGACCCGCACTTTTTCAATGCGCAGCGAAGGGGACGTGACGGGCGCGTTGTCGAGATTGGCCAGCTGTGCATATTCCTGCGTCGTGACGACGCCGTTTTGGCGCTGGAGCAAAAGCTTCACCTCATAGGTGTCCTGCATGCCCTCGGTAAAAAGCGTCAGCGGCGATAGCTGACCGCTGACAGGGGTGTTCCAGAATGATTCGAGCAAGGCTTCGAGGTGAGGTGTAAGGCTTTGCGCGATTTCTTGAACCACGCTTTCCCACGCCTGATTATCGGCATCACTGCTCACCGCGAGTTCTGGATGGGCGAACACTCGCGAGTCGCCAGCGGGCCATTGGTTGGTCAGGTAGACGTGCAGGAGTGCATCGCTCAGCGAGATCGAGGAAATGATGTGCTGATGCTCGGCGCCATCGACAGGGTCCGTCCTGACAAAGCTTTTCAGGCGGGTCAGGCGTTGGTCCAGGTTTGGAAAGGATTGGCGCAAGCTGATCTTGAGCAATTCGTCGAGCATCGATTGCAAATGTGGCAACTTGACCAAGGCCCCGATCATCGAATCGATATTGTGTTGCTGGTTCAGGTCGAGGATGCGTTCCTGATCCTGGAACACTGCACCGTCGATATCTTGCGTGGAAATTTGCGCTTCGCTGGCCGCCAACACAGTGGCGCGTTGCTCGATGGAGAGAAAGCGCAGCAGTTCAAGCTTGCCGGTGTGATGTGCCAACCACTGCTTCAGCGTGTTTTGCAGGTCGTCCATGCCCGTGAACTTGATCAGGCCTTTGTACGGTGTATAGAGCGTGACTTCGCCATCGTCGGGGCGGCTCATGGCAAAGGCGCCGGCCAATGGAATATCGTCCTTGCCGGCCAGGCTCAGGAGCAAGCGTTTGACGTGCATGGGACTGGTTGCGCTTACGCGAGCTGAATCGGTGGCCAGGTAAACGTTGTTCAACCAGTTCAGGTCAGCCATCGTCATGCCCAGGGCTTTCTCGCGATCACCGGGCTGCCTGGCTTTGGATGCAAGTAGTGCCTCGTCGAAAAAATAAGGCAATGGGGCGCCAATCATGGTTTTTCCTCAATGGGGCTGCGAGCAGCGCTCGCAGGTGTCGGATCGAGTAAAAACAGTACGGTTGGCGCAACGCCCAGGTGCGGTACATATTGCTTGGCGGCCAAGTTCGCAGTTGACAGGTTGCTCGCCCCGCGTTGTTATTCGGCGGTCTACCTACGCTGTTGCCCCCTCCAATAATTAGTCTGGAGCTTCAGATGTCCGCGCCACACGATCCTGTATCGACTGTTGTCTCGCAAAACCTGTCCCTCGATGAGCTGACGGCATTGCTTGAGCAGATATTCCTGCGCCATGGCACTTCAGGCGACGTCGCCCGGGTGCTGGCGCAAAACTGCGCCGGCGCCGAACGCGATGGTGCCCACAGCCATGGCGTGTTCCGCATTCCCGGTTATGTCTCGACCCTGCAAAGCGGCTGGGTCAATGGCCAGGCCGTGCCAGTGGTCGAGGATGTGGCGAGCGGGTTTGTCCGGGTCGATGCCGGTAACGGATTTGCCCAACCGGCCCTGGCGGCCGCGCGCCCGCTGCTGGTGGAGAAGGCCCGTAGCGCCGGTATCGCGGTGCTGGCGATCCGTAACTCCCATCACTTCGCCGCCTTGTGGCCGGACGTCGAGCCCTTCGCCTATGAGGGGTTGGTCGCGCTCAGCGTGGTCAACAGCATGACGTGCGTGGTGCCCCACGGCGCCGATCGACCGCTGTTCGGCACCAACCCGATTGCCTTCGCCGCCCCCCGAGCCGACGGCAATCCAATCGTCTTCGACCTGGCCACCAGCGCCATTGCCCATGGCGATGTGCAGATTGCCGCACGCAAGGGCGAGCGGTTGCCGCCGGGCATGGGCGTCGACAGCCTCGGTCAACCGACCCAGGACCCCAAGGCGATTCTCGAGGGGGGCGCATTGCTGCCGTTCGGCGGGCATAAGGGCTCGGCGCTGTCGATGATGGTGGAGTTGCTCGCGGCGGCGCTGACGGGGGGGAATTTTTCGTTCGAGTTCGACTGGAAAAACCATCCCGGCGCCAAGACGCCCTGGACTGGCCAGTTACTGATCGTGATTGACCCGAGCAAGGCGGCCGGGCAGGGTTTTGCGCAACGCAGCGAGGAGCTGGTGCGGCAGATGCATGGTGTGGGGCTCAAGCGCTTGCCGGGCGATCGGCGCCACATTCAACGCGCCAGGTCGCAGGCCGACGGCATTGCGCTGGAGGCCTCGGAGTTGGCGAACTTGCGGGCGCTGGCCGGTCTCTGAGACGTAAGGCAGGAAGCATGGCCCCTGTAGGCGCCAGCGCCTACAGGGGCACAGCGGGTCAGCGGCGCGCCAGCAGCATGCCGACCACCAGCCCGAATCCGGCAGAAACCGCCACGGTTTGCCATGGGTGGCCACCGATGTAGTTTTCGGTGGCATCGACTGCGGGAATGGCCCGCTGCCGAACGTTGGTGACCGAGTCCCGGGCCTGTTGCAGCTTCAGGGCAATTTGCCCACGTAGCGTTTCTGCTTCCTCACCGACCAGTGAGGCGCTGCTCTTGAGCAATTTTTCAGACTCTTCGATCAGGGACTGAAGTTCGCTGAAGGCTTGATCCTTGATTTGATCTTCGGCGGCTTGCAGGGCGGTTTTGCGGGCCATTGAAGTACTCCTTGCGGTGATTGGACAGTGAACAGTGGAGTGCCTGGCGATTGAAAAAGTTGCAGGGATTTTGCCCGGAGGCTCAATCCGCCAGAAAAACCACAGCAGGACGATTCTTTCTACAGTGTAAGATGTCGCCAATTTACACAGCAGGAAAATTCCCATGAGTTTCAATCTGGCCGACAAACCCCTCGCCGAGCGCGCCGCGCTGGAAGATGAGAAATCCCGTCTGTTCGAGCTCTGGCAAAACAATCTGGGTAAAGCCAAGGGCGAAGCCGCACGCCTGTTCGGCGAACGCGCCAAGCGCAAAGGCAAATGGGCCGAATGGGTCCGCGCCGAATTGGACGGCATGTCGCCCCCTGAGTTTTCGAACATGGTGCGCAGCGAAGTCAATCGCTTGATGGCGGCCAAATAATCTCCCACGCTCGACCTCGTTGTTTGGTGTTACGCGCTCCCTGTAGGAGCTGGCTTGCCAGCGAATAGGCCTTGTAGGAGCTGGCTTCCCAGCGAATAGGCCTTGTAGGAGCTGGCTTGCCAGCGAATAGGCCCGAAAGACTAGCGCAATCCTCAAGGCCGCCTTCGCCGGCAAGCCGGCTCCTACAGGAAGCAGGCAACAATCGCTTCGCGCACCTTCATGACCACCGGGTCAAGCTGGGCACCGGTCCGCCAGCCCATTTCGATCGGATAGCGCGGCAACACCAGGGGGCAGGGCAGCAGTGCCAGGCCGCTGAGTGCCGCGATGCTCCTGGCCGCATGCGCCGGGATGGTCGCCACCGCCAGGCTGCCCTTGAGCAAATGCGGTAACGCCGCAAAGTGGGTGGTCGAGGCACAGACCCGTCGACTCAAGCCCAGCGCCGCCAACCCTTCATCGGTGATCCCGATAAAGCCGCCTGAAGACACCAGGATGTGTTCGCGTGCGACGAACTCCTCGAGACTGATGCTTTGTTGTCCATCAACCAGGCTGAGCGGGTCTGCCAGGCACAGATAATCGCCTTGCCCCAGCACCTGGCGGCTGAGCAGGCGCTCGGCAAATCCACCGGCGGTGATCGCCAGGTCGATGCTGCGGTCCATCAGCGCCTGGGCGACGATTTGGCTGTGGGTCTGACGAAAAATCAGCCGCAGCCGGGGGGCGCACCGGGCAATTTCCTCGATCAGGCGCCGACCGTAGGCGATCTCGAAGTCATCCGAAAGCCCCAGGGTCACGGAGCGGCCGTCGTATTGGTTGGCCGTCGGATCGACCATTGCCAGGCTCTGCCGGCATTTGTTCAGGGCCTCGCTGAGCACCGGCTTCAACTGGTTGGCCCGCAGCGTTGGCGCCAGACCGCGGCCGGTGCGCACGAACAACTGATCGCCATACACCTCACGCAAGCGCCGCAATGCCGCACTGACGGCCGATTGCGTCACCCCCAGGCGCAGTGCCGCGCGGCTGGCACTGGATTCCTCGTGCAGGGCTTCGAATACCTTGAGCAGGTTGAGATCGAGGGTGGCGATATTCATGGGATTCATATCATTCAGCAGTGAGTTGGGCTTTATTCATGATCCGATGAGGTTCGAGAATGAGCAACACCTGATGCCAATGGAGTCACCGCAATGCCCAAGTCAATCGTTGCCGCCCTGCAGATCGGAGCCTTGCCCGGTGGCAAGGCCGATACCCTCGAACTGCTCTTGTCGTACGAAAATGCAATCGTCGAATCCGGCGCCGCGCTGGTAGTGATGCCCGAGGCGTTGCTGGGCGGTTATCCCAAGGGGGAAGGGTTCGGCACTCAACTGGGGTATCGCTTGCCACAGGGGCGCGAGGCCTTCGCCCGCTATTTTGCCAACGCCATCGACGTGCCCGGCGTGGAAACCGAAGCACTGGCCGGGCTGTCGGCGCGCACCGGGGCCAATCTGGTGATCGGCGTGATCGAACGGGCTGGCAGTACCCTGTACTGCACCGCGCTGTATTTCGACCCCCAGGCTGGCTTGATCGCCAGGCACCGCAAGCTGATGCCAACCGGCACCGAGCGGCTGATCTGGGGCATGGGCGACGGGTCCACCTTGCCCGTGCTCGACAGCCAGGTCGGGCGGCTCGGTGCGTTGGTGTGTTGGGAAAACATGATGCCGCTGTTGCGCACTGCGATGTACGCCAAAGGCGTGGAGGTGTGGTGTGCGCCGACCGTGGATGAGCGCGAGATGTGGCAGGTGAGCATGCGCCATATTGCCCATGAGGGACGCTGCTTCGTGGTCAGCGCGTGCCAGGTACAGGATTCGCCGCAAGCCCTGGGGCTGGAGATCGCCAATTGGCCGGTGGACCGGCCACTGATAGCCGGCGGCAGCGTGATCGTCGGGCCGATGGGGGATATCCTGGCCGGGCCGCTAAGGGATGGGCCGGGTCTGCTTTGCGCGGAAATCGACACCGACGATCTGGTCCGCGCGCGCTACGATTACGATGTGGTCGGGCATTACGCGCGGCCGGACGTGTTCGAGTTGACCGTGGATGAGCGGGCCAAGCCTGGCGTTCGTTTCACCACATAATCCCCTGGCTCGCTCCCACCGGGATTTGCGTCACGAAACGCCGGGCGCCGAACAAGCCGGCGCCCAGTGTGCGAAGTGGTCTACTGTGCGACAGCTGCCTTTGCTGCGGGCTCAGCCTTGGGTGCAACCTCGGGGTTCTCCATGACCTGGAGAATCGACGCTTCCGGATCGAAATCGTCCTCTTCCAGTTCGATGAATTCCTCGGGCAGGAAGATATTCAGCACGATAGCGCACAGTGCACCCACGGTGATCGGCGATTCGAAAATGTTGTGCAGCGCCTTGGGCAGCTCGCGCAACACTTCCGGCACGGCCGCCACACCCAGGCCCATGCCGATGGAAATCGCCACGATCAACATGTTGCGACGATGCAGTCCGGCTTCGGCGAGGATCTTTATCCCGGCCACGGCGACGGTGCCGAACATCACCAGCTCCGCACCGCCGAGCACCGGTTTGGGCATCAGCTGCAACACCGCGCCGATCATCGGGAAGAGCCCGAGTACGACCAACAGCCCGGCAATGAAAAATGCCACGTAACGGCTGGCCACGCCGGTCAGCTGGATCACGCCGTTGTTCTGCGCGAAGGTCACCATCGGCATGCTGTTGAACACCGCCGCCATGGCCGAGTTGAGGCCGTCGGCCAATAGGCCGGACTTGATCCGGCGAATGTACACCGGGCCTTTGACCGGTTGACGGGAAATCATCGAGTTGGCGGTCAGGTCACCGGCGGCTTCCAACGGCGACACCAGGAATATCACCGCCACCGGGACGAACGCGACCCAGTCGAAGGCAAAGCCATACTTGAACGGTACCGGCACGCTCATCAGGGGCACGGCGGGCAGGCTGGCGAAATCGACGTGGCCCATCAGCCAGGCGGCGACGTAGCCGAGGGTCAGGCCGATGACAATCGCCCCCAGGCGCAGAAACGGTACGTCTACCCGGTTCAATACCACGATGGTTGCGAGTACCAGCGCGGCCAGGCCCAGGTGACTGGCCGCGCCGAGGTCGGGGGCGCCGAAGCCGCCGGCGATGTCGGTCATGGCGACCTTGATCAACGACAGGCCCATCAGGGTGATGATGGTGCCGGTCACGACCGGGGTGATCAGCATCCGCAGCTTGCCGATGAACTGGCTCAAGACCACTTCGATGAAGGCGGCGAAGAAGCACACGCCGAAGATCGTCGAGAGGATTTCATCGGTGCCGCCGCCCCGGGCCTTGACCATGAAGCCGGCACTGAGGATCACGCTGATGAACGAGAAGCTGGTGCCTTGCAGGCACAGCAGGCCCGAACCCACCGGACCGAAGCGCCGCGCCTGGACGAAAGTGCCGAGGCCGGAGACGAACAGCGCCATGCTGATCAGGTAGGGGATTTCACTCTGCAGGCCCAGCGCACTGCCCATGATCAGCGTCGGGGTGATGATGCCGACGAAGCTGGCGAGCACGTGTTGCAGGGCGGCGAACACGGTGGCGGTCAGGTGCGGGCGGTCGTCGAGGCCGTAGATCAGGTCGTTGTGGCGCAGGGTTTTTTCTGGGGAAGTCATGGTTTGCGTGCCGGAAGGCGGGGCCGGGTCAGAAAATGGAGGCGCAGGATGCCAGAACGATCAAGCCACGGCAAAAAACCGATCAAAAGATCTTAGGCAAACGCTGCGAGCAGGTCCTCTTCAAACGCCTTCTGCGCATCCCCCGGCACTTGCGCACGATGGCGAGCCAAATGAAACGCCACCTCGAAACTCAAGCCAGCGCGCCGCACCGGCCGCAGCAGACCCTTGTCTTCCCAGCTGCGGGCAAAGTGACTGGGCAAATACCCGACATGCTTGCCGGACAGAATGAAGGCGAGGGTACCTTCGACCTGCTCCGCGCGTGCCGAACACAGCTTTCCTTGAAAGGGTTCGTCGCTGCGCAGGAAGCGGTAGGGGTGATCGACCCGGTCGCACGCCTGCAGTGCCTCATCATCCGGCGCCTCATCGGTGAACAACGGATGACCCGGGGCGCAGTACAGGTGCTGGGTTTCGCTGAACAGTTCGTGGTAATCGAACGCGCTTTGTATCTGCGAGAAATAACCGATGGCCAGGTCCAGTCGCTGCTGCAGCAGCAAACGCTCCATGTCGCCGGGCATGGCGCTCATCAACTCGATGCGCACCGACTCGTCGCGCTCGCGAAAGCGCCGGATCGCGTCGGCCACTCGCTGCAGCACCGATTGATCCAGCGCTTCGGACAGACCCAGGCGCACCTCGCCGATCAGGCGCCCGGCCACGCCGTTGGATTGATGACGGAACGCTTCGATGGATTGGAACAGGCTGCGCGTCGCGCTGAGCAACTGTTCGCCTTTGGGCGTGATCCGGAATCCGCCCTTGCCACGGCTGCACAAGCGGTAGCCGAGTCGGGTCTCCAGTCTGGCCATCTGCTGGCTGATGCTCGACTGGCTCAGCCCCAGTTCACCCTGGGCTGCGCTGAAGCCGCCGCACTCGACGACGCTGACAAACAGACGCAGCAGTTGCAGGTCCAGATCATGCAATTGACCCAGCATCACACATTACTCCTGGATAATGTCAGCGTAACAATCTTTATATTTTACCAATGTAACCGAGGACGCATCCTGCAGCCACTTCCCCTGGTCAGGTGATCGTCATGGTTTCTGTGTTCAAGATGTGTGTCCCCACGCTGTTCCTTGCCATGGCCGCCGCGGCCCAGGCGGAGGACAAAGTGGTCAACCTCTACAGCTGGGCCGACTACGTGGCCCCCGAAACCCTGCAGCGCTTTGAGCGCGAGACCGGTATTCACGTGCGCTACGATACCTTCGATGCGCCGGAAGTCCTGGAAACCAAGCTGCTCACCGGCGGTAGCGGCTATGACGTGGTGGTGCCGTCCTCCAGCGTCCTGGCCCGTGGCCTGGCCGCCGGTGCGTTGCAAGCCATTGCCCACGAAGGCCTGAAGGGCTACGCCAACCTTGATCCGGACCTGCTGGAAAAACTCGCCGCCGTCGATCCCGGCAACCAGTTTGGCGTGCCTTACACTTGGGGCACCCTGGGGCTGGGGATGAATGTCGCAGCAGTGCAGCATCGCCTGCCGAACGTGCCGCTCAACAGCCTGGACCTGCTGTTCAAACCCGAATACGCCAGCAAGCTCAAGGACTGCGGCATCGCGATCATTGATTCGCCGCAAGAGGTGATCGGCCTGGCGTTGCACTATCTGGGCAAGGATCCGTACAGCACGCAAAAAGACGATCTCGAAGCGGCCCAGGCGTTGTTGCAGCAATTGCAGCCTTCGGTGCTATACGTCGCCAGCGGCCGGCAGATCAACGACCTGGCCAACGGCAGCGTGTGCCTGGCGCTGGCCTACAACGGCGACGCCAGCATGGCCGCCGATCAGGCGCGCAAAGCCGGCAAGCCCTATGAAATCGCCTATCGGATTCCCAAGGAAGGCACCCTGGTGTGGCAGGACAACCTGGCGATCCCCAAGGACGCCCCGCACCCCGAAGCCGCGCGCCAGTTCATCGAGTTCATGTTGCGCCCCGAATCCGTCGCCGTGCTGACCAACACTCTGTTCTTCGCCACCGCCAACCAGGCCGCGACGCCGTTGGTCGACGAGGCGGTGCGCACCGACCCGGACATCTATCCACCCGCCGACGTTCGCGAGCGCTTGTACGCCGACCGCAGCATGAGCCTCAAGGACATGCGTCAGCGTACCCGCGTGTGGACCACCTTCCGTAGCCGCCAATAACAAGGAACCTCAAATGGACGTCCCCGTTCAAAACGATCAGGCCATCACCCGTGCAAGCCTTTATGGCACCGCCGCCGAAAGCACCTACTCCGGCATCACCAGTTTCATGCGTCGACGCTACAGCCGCGACTTGCGCGGTGTCGACGTAGCGGTCAGCGGCGTGCCGTTCGACACCGCGACCAGCAACCGCCCCGGCGCCCGCTTCGGTCCACGGGGGATTCGCGCCGCTTCCACCGGGATCGCCTGGGAACGCCACTGGCCGTGGACCTTCGATCCCTTCGATCACCTGGCGGTGGTCGACTTCGGCGATTGCGACTTCGACTTCGGTTCGCCGCAGTCGACGCCGGAAATGATCGAAGCCCACGCCGAGCACATCCTCAATGCTGGTAGTGCGATGCTGACCTTCGGCGGCGATCACTTCATCACCTATCCGTTGCTCAAGGCCCATGCGCGCAAGCACGGTGCGTTGTCGCTGATTCACTTCGACGCCCACAGCGATACCTGGCCGGACGAGGAGGGCAAGCGTATCGACCACGGCACCATGTTCTGGCATGCGGCCAAAGAAGGGTTGGTCGATCCGTCGCGTTCGGTGCAGATCGGCTTGCGCACCACCAACGACGATCACCAGGGTTTTGCGGTGCTGGACGCGCGGCAGGTGCACCGGCGTGGCGTAGACGCGATTGTCGAAGCGATTCGCGCTCGGGTCGGTGACCACCCGGTGTACCTGACGTTCGACATCGACTGCCTCGACCCGGCCTTTGCACCGGGCACCGGAACGCCAGTGTGCGGCGGCTTGAGCACGGTGCAGGCATTGGAAATCCTTGGGGGCTTGCGCGGGATAAACCTGGTGGGGATGGATGTGGTGGAAGTGGCGCCGGCCTATGACAATGCGGACATCACCTCATTGGCGGCGGCGACGCTGGCGATGGAAATGCTGTGCCTGTATGCGGCCAAACACAAGGTCGACCAGTAACGCGCACCCCTTGTAGGAGCTGGCTTGTCAGCGAAGGCGGCGCCACAGTCAACATCGTGGTGTCAGACAGGCCCTCTTCGCTGGCAAGCCAGCTCCTACAGGTAACGGGGTCAGGCGACCGGGATTTTCGGCAAATCCAGGGTCACCCCCCCGCTGAACCGCGCAAACGACCCGCTGATGGATTCATGGGGCACGCCTTTGGGCACGTCGCTGACTCCATCGAGCCGTGCCAACTGCCCGGCATCCAGCTCCACATTCAAAGCCCCCAGGGTCGCATCCAGCTGCTCACGGGTACGCGAGCCCAGGATCGGAATCAGCGTCGTGGTCGAGCGCCGGGCCTGTGCGCGCAGCCAGGCAATGGCCACGTGGGTCGGACTCACACCCAGTTCCGCGGCGACGGCCAGGAGGGTGTCGAGCAGGGCGGTTTCCCGAGCGCTTTTTTCGGCGTGAACCAGCATCCCCAGTTTGCTCGCGCGGTTGTCGCCGTCGCCTGTGCGGTACTTGCCGGTGAGGAAGCCGCCACCCAAGGGCGACCACAGGGTCGCGGCCAGCCCCAGGGCTTCAGCCATGGGCAGTTGTTCACGTTCGGCAGTGCGTTCGGCCAGGCTGTACTCGACCTGGATCGCCGCAATCGGGGCAAAACCGCGCACTTCGGCCAGCAGGTCGGCGCGGGCGATGCGCCACGCGGGAAAGTTCGACAGCCCGGCGTAATGGATCTTGCCGGCCCGGACCAGATCATCGAAACCACGGAGGATCTCATCCATCGGCGTCACGCCGTCGCTCATGTGCGCCCAGAACAGGTCCAGGTGATCGGTTTTCAGCCGTTTCAGGCTTTCTTCAACGGCGCGAACCATGTTCTTGCGGTTGTTGCCAGTGTGGGAAATGCCTGCGTCCGGCGTCGTGCCCAGCGTGTATTTAGTGGCGATGACCAGGCGATCGCGTTCCGCGGCGATGAATTCGCTGAGCATGGCTTCCGACTGGCCAGCCTGGTAACCGTTGGCGGTGTCGATGAAATTGCCGCCGGCCGCCAGGTAGCCATCAAAAATGCCCTTGGCTTCCTCGCGTTCGGCACCATGACCCCAGCCGGTACCAAAGTTGCCGGCACCCAGCGCCAGTTCAGAAACCCGCAAGCCGGTTTTTCGGCCGAATACTTTGTAATGCATGGGAAGACTCCTGGAGGAACGTCTGCTGAACATAAATTATGTTCGTCATGTATTAAATATGATGCGAATAATATATTCCGTCAAGACACTTTTTCGCTGCACGGAATAGCGCAGGCATGTCACGAAATTTCACAGAAGCCGGCGTCGACGGATGGCATACTGCCGCGCATGAAAGTCGACTCTCCCCTCAGTGCCTGGCAGCACGCGATCGAACAGAAGGGTTTCGTCCAGGACGAGGCCCAGGAACATGCTGTCTGGGCTTTGCAAAAGTGCCATGAAGCGCTGCATGAAGGCCGCAGGCCGATCAAGGGCGTCTACCTCTGGGGCCCTGTCGGGCGTGGCAAGACCTGGTTGATGGACCAGTTCTATCAACACCTGCGGGTGCCGGCCAGGCGTCAGCACTTTCATCATTTCATGGGATGGGTGCACCAACGCTCATTTCAGCTGACCGGTACTGCCGACCCGTTGCAGGCCTTGGCCCGCGAACTGAGCGAAGAAGTGCGGGTGCTGTGCTTTGACGAGCTGTTCGTCAATGACATCGGCGACGCGATCATTCTCGGACGCCTGTTCCAGGTGATGTTCGAACAGGGCGTGGTGGTGGTCTGCACCTCAAACCTTCCCCCAGACCAGCTGTACGCCGACGGCTTCAACCGCGACCGCTTCATGCCGGCGATCGCCGCGATCAAACAGCATATGTCGGTGATCGCGGTGGACGGTGGGGAAGACCATCGCCTGCATCCGGGGCAGGGCTTGCAACGTTATTGGGTGGCCGCGCCGGGCCAGCCCAGCGCGCTGGACGAGGTTTTCCGGATGCTGACCGTTGGCCAAGCGGTTTCCAGCGAGCCGATCAAGGTCGGTTATCGTACGCTGCCGGTGGTCCAGGCCAGCCAGGGTGTGCTCTGGTGCCGTTACGCCGACCTCTGTGAGCAGCCCTTTGCAGCGATGGATTTCATGGCCCTGTGCGACACCTTCAGCGCTATTCTTGTAGGTGATGTGCCCAGCCTCAGCGCACAAAAACGTCCAGGGCGTATTGCCCGGGGCACTGAGGACGGGGTCGAGCGTGTGGTGGCAGGTGATCGCGAGTTGCCGCAGTTGTCGGTGCACGACGACGGGGTACGGCGTTTCATCGCGCTGGTGGATGAGTGCTACGACCGCAAGGTGCCGCTGTACCTCGAAGCCCAGGTGCCCATGGACTCGCTCTACACCGAGGGCTACCTGGAATTTCCGTTCCGCCGCACCCTCAGCCGCCTGCAGGAAATGCAACTGCAACGTTTTGCCGAGGCGTGAAGTCCAGGAGGCGTGAAGATGAATCAACCTCTGTCGCACCATTTGCTCACCATGGCTTACCAGAACGCCTGGGCCAATCACCGACTGGCCAAGGCCTGGAGTCAGTTGAGCGAAGATGAGCTGGCGGCACCCCGGGTCAGTTTTTTTCCCAGTCTCGGCGCCACCCTCAACCACATCCTGACCTGTGACTGGTTCTACGTCGATGCCCTTGAGCGCGAATTGCGCGGTGATGATCCCCATCCCGATTGCTTCGTGTTCTTCCAGGCGGACGAGCCCTTTACCCATGCCATCGATCTCAAGCGCGAACAGGCGCAAGTCGACCGGCGCCTGATTGCCTATTGCGAGCAAATGCGCGACGCCGACCTGGGCAAGATCGTGACCATCGCCCGGGACACGCCGCAATACGACAGCCGCCTGCGCCTGCTGTCGCATCTTTTCGAGCACCAGATCCATCATCGCGGGCAGGTCCACGCGATGCTCAGCGGCACTTCGGTCATGCCGCCGCAGCTGGACGAGTTTTTCTGCGCTGGGGAGTCGCACCTGCGGGCGGAAGATTTTGCCGAGCTGGGATGGACTGAGGCGTTGATTTGGGGGCATTAGGATCAAAAGATCGCAGCCTGCGGCCGCGCCTTGAAAGGCTGCGATCTTTTGAACTTCAGGCTTGTCGCCACAACCGCGCTCGCGATATGTTCGCCAGGCCTTCCAGCGCGAGCAACGCACTGGGGCAAGTCATCGAGGATGGAAATGGATTCCGCAGAAATTCTTGTGCTTCAAGCCAGCTACACCAATGCGCTGCATGCCGAGGCGATTGGCCTGGTGTTGAACAGTTACGCCGAAGATCCAATGGGCGGTGGGCACTCCCTGCCAGCCACCGTACTGGAAAATCTGCCGGGTGAGTTGGCCAAGCGCGCCCATGCATTCAGCGTGCTGGCGTTTGTCGGCGGCGAGCCGGCCGGGCTGGTCAATTGCTTTGAAGGGTTTTCGACCTTTGCCTGCCGGCCATTGGTCAACGTGCATGACGTGGCGGTGGTGCCGAAGTTTCGCGGCCTGGGGCTGAGCCAGCGAATGCTGCACAAGGTCGAGGACATCGCCCGTCAGCGCGGCTGCTGCAAGATCACCCTGGAGGTGCTGGAAGGCAATGCGGTGGCGCAGGCCTCCTACGACAAGTTCGGTTTTGCCCCGGGTGAGTTCGATCCGGCCCACGGGCGCATGATGTTCTGGATCAAGCCTCTGTAATCCTGACGGTCATTGTGCGGGAGCGAGCTTGCTCGCGAAAAACTCAAGGACACGAGGGGTACCTGGTGCCCCTCGTTATCGTTGATGGCCATCGTCGGAACGCCGCCCGGAGCAAGCTTGCTCCTGCAGACGGGCAGGCAGGCAGAGGTCAATCTTTCGGCCGATAGGACTCGGTCATCTGTGCGGTTTGATCGTCTGGCACCCGCAGCTCTTTCGCCTGGCCTGGGGTGATGTTGCCCAGCGCCACTTGCTGGTTGTAGTGCAAGGTTTCGTAGTAGTAGCGCATGCGTTCGGCCCCGCCTTCGGCAAAGGCGCTGGTGGAGCCTAACGTCATCAGGATTGCGAGGATCAAGGTGGATCTTTTCATGGTGTGCCTCCCACTTGCAGATGTCGGATGCCGTTCGTCCATGAGTCGATGAATCAAAGTCGAGCGATCATTATCCGCCGATTCCGTTAAATGGGAATTAATACCTCTAGAGCTTCCAGTCGAGGCTCAGGGTCACCGTGCGCGGGTCACCCCAATACACGCCGTTGTAGAACCCGACGTTGTCGTAGTACTTCTTGTCGAGCAGGTTGTTGACGTTCAACGACGCCGACAGGTGCCGGTCGAATTCGTAGCGCGACATCAGGTTGACCACGGTGTAGGCCTCCTGCTGGATGTCCGTGCGTTCGCTGATCAGGCTGCCATCGGCGCGGCGTCCGACCGGGCGATTGGCGCTGCGGTAGATGTCGCTCTGCCAGTTCACCGCGGCGCCCACTGTCAGCGCCTGCCACTCCCCGGGCAGGTGCCAGGCCGTCGAGAAGCGCAGCATGTTCAACGGCTGAACCGTATTGGTCCGTTGTTTTTCACCGTCGACCGAATGGGTGTAGGTGTAACCGGCGGTCATGTTCCAGCCCTCCAGGACTTCGCCTGACAGCTCGGCTTCGAAGCCTTGCACCTTGTTGCCTTTACCGCTGGATTTGTAGAACTCCTCGCCGGTCACCGGATCCGGTGGTACCGCGTCGTCCAGTTCCGCGACGTTGTCCTGCTTGCTCCAGAACAACGCGGTGGCCATGTTCAAGCGTTCTTCCAGCAGGCCGCCCTTGAGGCCCAGTTCATAGTTACTGCCGACCACCGGTTCGAGGTATTTGCGATTGCTGTCGCGGTTGGACTGCGGTTTGAAAATGTCGGTGTAGCTGACATAGACGGTGTACTCCGGGGTGAGGTCGTACAGCAGGCCGGCGTAAGGCGTCCACATATCGTTGTGTTCTTGACTGCTGTGATCGACCGCGCTCAATTGCAGGTTGGCGTCGTAGCTGTTGGTGGTGCTCGACGCTTTCCAGCTGCCATAGCGGCTGCCGATTACCGCATGCAGTTCATCGGTCAGGGTCAGGCGCGTGGCCAGGTAACCGGCTTTTTGCCGAGTGCTGTCTTTTGCGCCTGTCAGGCCGGTATCGGTGTCGCTGAACTTGGCGATGTTGCCCATGTATTTCCAGTCGGGGATGATTTCGTAATCCGCCGCCCTCGGGCCAACCACCAGGTAAGGCGAGTCTTCGCGACGCTCAGCCTCGCCATAACCGACCATCAATTGGTGTTCTCGACCGAACAGCGAGTAGGGGCCTGAGACGTTGAAGTCATAAGCCTTCATCTTTTGCGTGCCGAGCATGTGCCCAAGGTAGGCGGTCATGCCGCTGCGATCGGCATTCGGGAAACCGCCACCGCCGTAATAGATCTTGCCGTCGGTGTCGCTTTCGCGGTGGGTATACGCCGCCTTGAACTGCCAGCCGCCGCCCAGTTGATGATCGAGGTTGGCAAACGCGGTCTTGTCCTTGAGTGGCCAGGAGCTCCAGGAGGTGGCCATGTTAGTCGAGCGCCCGAGGTTGGCCTTGCTGCCGTCAGAGTTCCAGTACGGCACCGTGCCCCACGACGTGCCTTGCACATGTTTGTTCTGATAGTCGTAGCCCACCGCCAGGAGGGTGTCGTCGGTCAGGTCGGCTTCGAGCACCCCGTACCCGACTTCCCGTTGCTGCTGGTATTTGTCCCGGTAGGAGTCGCTGTCGCGGTAGGCCACCACCCCACGACCGCGCAGTCGCCCGTCGAAAGCCAGCGGGCCGCCGACGTCCAGGTAGCTGTAGTAGTCGTCATAGGTGCCGCCGCTGACGCCGCTCCTGGCTTCCCATTGTGCGGTCGGTCGCTTGCGCACCATGTTGATGGTCGCCGAGGGATCGCCGGCACCGGTGGTCAAGCCCGTCGCACCGCGGACTACCTCGATGCGGTCATAGATGATGGTGTCGGAATCGGACTTCATGTAGCTGAAGGTATTGAGCATGCCATCGATCTGGAAATTATTGATCGTGTAGCCGCGCGAGGAATAGCTGACCCGGTCAGAGTCGTTGTGCTGGACCACAATGCCGGTGGTCTGGCTCATCGCTTCGGACAGGCTGCCGAGTTTGAAGTCGTCCATCTGCTGGCGCGTGACCACGGATACCGATTGCGGTGTTTCCTTGATCGACAGGGGCAGCCGGGTGGCCGTACTCATGGAACCGGTGGTGTACGAGTCGGTATTTTCGGTGGTGCTACCCAGGCTCTGGGCGGTGACGTTGGTCGCTCCGAGCATGAGGGTTGGCGCCAGGGGCGCAGTCTCGGTATCGGCTTCAGCGAACAGGTCCGGGCTCAGTGCGGCACCGCACAAGCCCAGGGTAAAAGTCATGGAACGGGTGATAGGCGCGAACATCGCGGCCGACTCCTTGTCGTCGAGGGAAAAATCCGTTGATTCAAAGACGAAGGAGGAGGGGGGGATTTAGGGGTAAACGAGAATTATTATTATTTTAGAGGTGTTTCCTACAGCGAAGAACAACGGTGGGAGCGAGCAAGCCCGCTCCCACAGGTTCTATTACTTTTGCACGACTTCGTGCACGGCTGGCGCCGCTTTAGGCTTGATCAGGCTGAAGTCGATCAATGGTCGCTGTTGACGCTCGTAAGGGTTGCCGATCAGCAAGGGGCGTGGCTTGAAGCTGTCACTGACCAGGCTCTTGCTGCGATCGAGTTCATCGAAGCTCAGGCCTGCCAGGTCTGCCCAGGTATGAATCAGGTGTGAGCTGCTGTAGGGGCGCCCCAAGTCCGCGGCGAAGTTCCAGTCGTGACTTTCGCGCCATTTGGGCGAGGCCCACGCCATGAACGGGATGGTGTACATCGGCGCTGTCGGCTTGCTCTCGTTGCGTCCCAGGGTGCCGTGTCCAGGGGAGTCGAAGACGTCTTCGCCGTGGTCGGAGAGGTACAGCAAAAAGCCGTTCGGATCAGACTTGGCGTAGTCCTTGATCAGGCTCGACACCACGAAGTCGTTGTACAGCACGGCGTTGTCATAGCTGTTGTACGTCGGCAGTTGATCGTCACGTACACCGACTGGAACACCATTGCGGTCCTTGAACTTGTCGAAGGTCGAAGGGTAGCGGTACTGGTAGCTCATGTGCGTGCCGAGCAGATGCACCACGATCAGCTTGCGCGGTGCCGCGTCGGCCAGGGCCTTGTTGAACGGCTCGATCACGTCACCATCGTACTGGGCGGCATTCTGATTGCGGTTGTTGTTGAGGTACACCTGTTCGTCGGCCTGCTCGGAGAAGGTCGTGAGCATGGTGTTGCGCTTGGTCATGGTCTGCTGGTTGGTGATCCAGAACGTCTTGTAGCCGGCCTGTTTCATCATGGCGACCAATGACGGCGTGGACAGGTACAGCTCGGGGCTTTCTTCGTCGGCGAAGGTCAGCACCTGTTGCAGCGCTTCGATGGTGTAGGGGCGCGGCGTGATGACGTTATCGAAGACCGTCAGTTGATCCTTGAGCTTGTCCAGCTCAGGGGTGGTTTGCCGTGGGTACCCGTACAGGCTCATGCGCTGACGGTTGGTCGACTCGCCGATCACCAGCACGAGGGTGGCCGGCTGGTTGGCCGTCGAATCCTTGAAGTTATGCAGCGGCGCCACCTTGCTCGCGCTGTGCAACATGTCCTGCATGCCGGCCAGGGTATCGAGGTAGCGATGATAAGCCACGGCCATCTGCCACGGCACCGCCGGCTCGATGCGGGTTTCGAATTTCTCGAAGCCCTCGGCGAAGCTGCCGGTACGCATCGTCTGCTTGACCAGCGGATAACCGACCACGGCAACCAGGATGGCGGCGGCTGCCACCAGGGCCTTGGTGCGCGGCAGGTACACCGGGCGCAAGCGGGTCCACAGGAAATAGCCCACTGCAGTGTGCGCGAGGAAGGCCGGTACCATCCACCAGGCAAAGTACTGGGTCATGTACTCGCCGGCTTCGGACACGTTCGATTCGAACATGATGAAGATGACGCTTTGGGAAAATTCCTGCTGATAGATGAAGAAGTAACCGAGGCTGGCCATCGAGCACGCCCACAGCACCACACCGATCACGGCGGCCATCACCCGGGTTTGCCGGGGAAACAGCAGCATCGGCGCCAGCCAGATGGCACTCATCACGAACGCCTGGCGAAAGCCGGTGAAACCGGAGGTGCCGGTCAGCTGGATCAAGAGTTGGGTGATGCCGGAGAAATACCAGAAGAACAGGAATAGCCAGAGAAGTCCTGCCCAATCGAAACCTTTCGCAGACGTATCGCTGCGTTTAAACCAAGTCATTCAACGCTCCAGCCAGTCAATCACTACCACCGCCAAGCCACGCAGCCACCAAGACAACAGCGGCCGCGCACAGTCCAGGCGGCGCACATTGCGCCGGAGTATCAACAGGCGAATGTGAAAATTTCGTGAGTTACCGCTGGTAAGGAGGGGGTGGTGCGTCGGAAGCAGTGCAATGCTGCTTCCGGTTTCGGCGAGGAGGTCAGGCGTGCGGTGCCCGTTGGGGCAGTGGCAAGGGCTGCTGGCCCTGGATCAGCAAGCGCAGTTGCGCCAGCTCCTGTTTCAACTGGTCGCGCTCGTCTTTCAACTGACGCAATTCCTCGCGACGGATAGTGACGTAAAGAGTTTGTGCTGGCAGTGCGGTGTGTACTGTGCCCATTGCTCACCTCGCAAATGGCGTGTCTCAACTGTAGGTTTGCCCGCCGAAATCGGTGGCTGATCTACTATCGGCGCCAATTTTGATTTCTTTTGCCCCCAAAGGGAACTTTTTTATTTTTCATGGTCGTTGTGTC
>Ga0065714_10002294_pt1 | contig 27234 bp, 25 predicted proteins | sample MisRhiReplicate2_FD_59101 | JGI IMG/M metagenome (GOLD analysis project Ga0065714, IMG submission 59101) | Miscanthus rhizosphere microbial communities from Kellogg Biological Station, MSU, sample Rhizosphere Soil Replicate 2: eDNA_1 v2... | ecosystem: Host-associated > Plants > Roots >... | reverse complement strand
CACTTACTTTAATACAGGATGCTGCTGCTTTAATGATGGAGATATTACTGGCATAGAATTAGAAGATGGAAAAATCAGACTTATAGAATGGAAAAAGGACATCAATGGAATTCCAAAGCGTATCGTACTGGAAGAGACNCCTTTAGAAAACCTACTTGATAAACAAATATCAAAATTCACATAATTTTTATATTTTCGGCGCACACCAACTTTTGAAAAANACATGAAACCTGCTCTTAAATGCCTTTATTACTTGGAAAACAGTGAACATTGTATCCTGGAGATCAAAAGAACNGATCTTGCTGACAATGCCGATATCTCTGAGATATTCAGATGGNTGTTTCTCGACAAAAAAACGCAGGAGATTCAGTCTCTCACCTTCCGCTCTATGGACTCATCGGGCGAGGTGCAGGAACGCTTCTTTGAACAAGGCTACCTAAAATTCAATGACCAGACGGCAACCTACATTGAAAAATTCAATTCCGCGCAACACCAGCTGGACAATCATACAGGAACACCATTGCCAGCCGAAATATTGGATATCCTAACAGCTTATCTTCATCATTAAACCCAGATGCTGAAACCGATTTTTCTAGAAAACGACAATTTACTGATCCATCCCTTCCGCCCTGAAGATTTAGGACGATTTCAGGAATTGACCAGCGATATCTTTTCTATTCTATCGGATGATCAGACACTAAAGTTTATTCCAGGAAAGCGACTGAAGAATTTACAGGAAGCGGAGTTGTTTTTACAGACCATGGTGGTTAATTACCATTCAGGCCACAATTATATTCACTTCATTACCCATAAACAACTTGATAAAGTAATCGGTATCATTGATCTGATCTCCCCGCAGGTGGCGAGGCAACATTATCAAATGGATCATTATCCTTTTTTTATTGAATTTTACCTGAGTGGCTTTGCCAGTGGCTGCTATATCATGACTGAAGTTCTTCCGCTATTGATAGACAACCTATCAGATCAGGGAATTTCTAAGATTGGTGCAGTGATAAATAGAGAGAACATAGCAGCAAGAAAGGTCCTTGAAAAAGCAAATTTCACTTTTATAGATCGGTTTGACCTATTGCAGGATTTGTACGAAACATCCTAGTTAATACTAGCGCCAGTAGTATAAAAAGAAAAAGCGGAACTCGTCAGAAGACAAGTCCCGCTTTTAAATTAACGCTCTCGAGGTCTAAGGTAAGAACTTTTTATTTAAAACCAAATAAAACTTCTTTTTTTTATAAAAAAATATGGTGTGATACTCCCTGGAAGTAAATCAGGTTCAAAAAATTATCTCATTCTAATTATGACAGTTAAGCCATCAGCTCGGTGAATATGCAAATCAAAATTTGTAGAATCAGTTTAGATTCCTACTTTCGCAGCGGAGAGCTGGCAGAGTGGTCGAATGCGGCAGTCTTGAAAACTGTTGACTGTCATAGGTCCGGGGGTTCGAATCCCTCGCTCTCCGCTGGAAAGAAATAAAAGCCTAAAATCATAAGATTTCAGGCTTTTTTGCATTTTAAAGAGTGCCAATTTTCGCAATTTGTTCATAAAGTCTAATTATATTTACCATATTGAGATCGGTTTAGATTATTTTCATAAGAAAACTTATCTGGGCTGGTATACCCTGCGGACTTACGGAAACTTTTAAACCTTAAACCTATTTTCTTTAGCTTAACTGGAAAAAGGATCTTTTGCTTTTAAGTTCTTAATTCTACCCTCAACACTCCCCCATAACTTGAAAAAGAAGACTTCCTCATTACAAATATTGTTTGTTAAAATATGACTCAAATGATATTTATAGAATTCATCCAACTTGACCTCATCAACACCGTTTAATTTCTTCAAGAAATGATTGTCTTCATATTTCTGCCATAATCCAATTATATTACCAATATCATAAGGATGGGGAAAAAAATTAAAATGTTTATGGGATTTAAAGTAGCCTACTCTCATATTATCAATTTAAGACCCTAAAAGTTATCTGGTTAATGAAGTAAAACATTTAAAATAAAAAATATGCTTTCACATATTTATTTTTCATCCAAGTTTTCCGATTTAAATAAAATTACTTTTTCCTTCATAGAATAGCTGATCAATTCGAAGATCATATCTGCTATTTATGCTGATCAATAAAAACAGATCTTGAACTTACCGCCCCTACTACCTGGCCATTTTTAAAAGTGGTAGCCTTAATAGTAACCGGTAATTTAACCTCAAAAGGTCGTTTGTATACCAAAGCATTAATACCGGGGTCCGAGCCATTCAGGGTATATCGCACTTCCGGCTTATAACTACTGGTTTTAAATGAGATAATAGCTGTATTCGCCACAGTATCTATAACCGCGGTTTGCCATACATTATAAGCACTTTTTGCGTATTGGATCCCCCTATCATCGTAACGCTGGTATTGCTTTTCAAGCCGGCGGCTGAAGTCTGTCCAGTTTTTTTTCGACGGTGCAGTCCATGCAATCTCCGCCAGCGCCGAAGCGCGGGGAAAGGCCATATATTCTACCTTTTGCTGCGAATGGATATATTCTGCCCATACATTGCCCTGCACACCTTTTATAAATTTTGCCTGCCCGGCAGTTAGTGCAGCGGGTACAGGCTCATAATTGTAAACCTTTTCCAAAGGAAGCATACCTCCAATCGCTTTTGGTTCCAGATAAGGTTCCCCCTGATAATAATCAAAGTAAAGGTAATCATAAGGACTCATCACCACATCATGCAATTGCTTAGCTGCAGCAATGCCACCCTCAGTGCCTCTCCAGGACATCACAGCTGCATTAGGTGCCAATCCTCCTTCCAGTATCTCATCCCATCCAATGATACTTTTGTTTTTAGTGGCGAGGAATTTTTCAATGCGTCTGATGAAATAGCTTTGTAGCTCGTGTTCATCCTTTAGGTTTTCTTTTTTCATTCTTTCCTGGCAGCTGGCACACGCTTTCCAGCGGTCTTTTGGACATTCGTCACCACCTATGTGAATAAACTTACCTGGGAATAATGGCGCAACTTCCGAAAGGACATCTTCCAGGAAAGTGAATGTTTCTTCTTTTCCTGCGCAATAAACATCCTTTTGTATGCCCCATGATACCAGCATTTTAAACGGTCCACCTGTACAGGAAACATTGGGATACGCCACCAGGGCCGCCATCGCATGGCCTGGCATTTCAATTTCGGGTACCACGGTTACATATCTTTGCTTTGCATAAGCAACAATCTCACGCACCTGATCTTGTGTATAAAAACCTCCATGAGGGTTATTGTCTACCTGATCATGTGCAAATTGAGTTCCGTTTCGCCACGCACCCACCGAAGTAAGTTTGGGATATTTTTTGATCTCAATGCGCCAGCCATGGTCTTCTGTTAAATGCCAGTGAAACACATTTAGTTTATGAATAGCTAGATTGTCTATATATTTTTTGATAAATTCAACGGAATAAAAATAACGGCCAACATCCAGCATCATTCCCCTCCAGCCAAAACGTGGTTTATCAGTAATTTTTACTGCAGGTATAAGAAGTTCAACAAATGCTTTGTTTTTTAGACTTACAGGCATCAACTGGTATAACGTCTGAGCGCCATAAAATACACCATTTGCTTTTTTACCAGTAATTAACACACCATTTAATTGGGCAGATAAGGTATAACCTTCATCCCCTAAGCTATCAATGGCATTTTTTGTAGTCAGCGAAATGGTATTGTTACCAGCTTTTCCAGTTGCAGCCGATACTTTTAACGAATACCCTGTTAGCTTTTTAACCTGATCAGAAAGTTGAAAAGCAACAGCTTTTAAGTCGTTATCCCCAGTATCAAAAGTAATTGTAGTTGAGACATTAATTTTAAACTGCCCCCGAAGTTCCTGAATGCTCAAGGGTTCAGGGATGATGGAGGGCCCCGTTCCGGATACATGAGCGCTTGTGGATTGTGCAGATACGGCAAAAGGAGCTGCAAGACCCAACCAGAGTAGGTAAGGCAATAAAAACTTTATGCTTGTCATTATTTATTTGAGTTTTATAATCGGTTTCCATATTTGTTTTAGATTTTATCATCAGTAGCAGGATTAGACAGATGCATCATGGTGGTGTGCGTGAACGTGTTCTGCCTGGCCCCCTTATACCCAACTTTCCAGCTCTTCGATTATTTCAAAACTGCAAATACTTTCTTCGCTACTGCTATAGTATAATCGATATCTTCTTCAGTATGAACGGCACTTATGTACCATAATCCTCGACCAATAATTCGTACTTTTTGATCATGCATTGCTGCAATAAATTTAGAAAGTTTAATTTTATCGTATGTAAAAGTATCACGATAATCATTTACTGCCTCAAGATCAGTGAAACCCGTATTAAACATTGGTCCAAGACCCTGCACTAGTAGATTATGTCCATAAGTTTCAGCAGCCTCCCGTAGTCCGTCCATGAGTTTCTTGCCAAGATAAAACATACGACTGTACGGATCGTCACGCTCCAGCACATGAATTGTGGTTAACGCAGCAGCTACAGTAGCATTGGAAGAATTCATGGTACCTGCTTGAATCACACCATTTTCAAGCATTGTCATCCATTCTTTTTTACCAGCAATAGCGCTGATGGGGTAACCACTGGCCATTGCTTTTGCGAATATTGATAAATCAGGGACTATATTGAAAAGGCTTTGCGCACCACCCAGCGAAGTCCTAAACCCAGTGATCACCTCATCAAAAATTAACGCAATACCATAAAGGGTACACAATTCTCGCATACGCTGTAAAAACCCTTGATGTGGGAGAATGCAACTACTGTTACACATTATCGGTTCAGTAATCACTGCTGCAATCTCGGCATGAAATTCATAAAGGGTTTTTTCAAGCAGTTCAGCATCATTCCAGGGGAGAATAATAAAATCTCCAGCAGACGATTCTGGTAAGCCCAACGACCAGGGAAATACCTCAGGATTTTCTCTACTGCCGAGCGTATCGACCGAAGGTGTGGAAATCCCCCAGCATACGTTATCCATCCACCCATGGTAATGTCCTTCAAAACGTAGGAATTTGGGCCTACCTGTCTTTGCCCGTGCAACGCGAAGGGCAGTCTGTACAGCCTCAGACCCGTCAAGACAGAAACGCATGAGCTCTGCCGAAGGAATGATACGCGAAAGAGTTTCTGCCAATTCGACCTCACGTATGTGTTGTCCGGCAAACAGCTGACCTTGTTCTGAGTATTCCTCCACCGCCCTAAGTATCTCCGGATGCGAGTGACCGAGAATGAGCGGTCCTTGACTCAAAGTAAAATCAAGATATTCGTTCCCGTCAACGTCAGTTATACGACTTCCAAAAGCGTGTGAATAAAATAACGCGTGTGGATGATTGTATTTTCTAAACTCAGACGACACACCGCCAGCAAGAACTTTTTTTGCCCGGGTTAACAATTCAGCAGATTGGGAATAAACTTTTAAATTCATATAGTTATTTTTCTGATATCTCTTCCACCTGTTTTTCCCGTACTATATTTCAAAAGGGGCTGGAAAAAGGCAAAGAAATAAGGTATAAGTCTTTCCCTATTCAACAGGTTTAGATTGGTTGCTTACAATATGTAATACTTATTAATATCAAACTTATGCTTAATGAATCAAAAAAACAAGCAATCTTAAATAAAAATATGTAATACTTATTTTTTTTATTATCGCTAAAACTAATCGAGGGTCCCGGCATCCAAAAATCTTCAACAGGAACAACCATTTCACATTTTTCGCTCTAGACAAATTCCATATACAGTACATACATAATACTTTACAAAAAAAAATACAACATTATTTAAATATGTAATACATATTAATACTATATTTAAATAAAGAAACTGTGAGAACAGCATTTTAAAACCCTTAATCAAAATCACTGTATTATGAAAGAAAAAAAATTACTCTATTTGTGCTTATGCACAGCACTATTGTCCGTTACTAGTTGCAAAAAAGAGATGCAACAATTATATCAAAACCAAACGAAGTCTTCGGAATCAATCGCCTCTGCCTCCATTAGCCTTGTCAACACATCGGTAAGGGGGGACGTAAACGGAGACGGCAAGGCAGATCTCGTAACCTTTCATTCCAATGGCAATGTGTACACTTACCCTGCCGGCACCGGCGGTGTTTTTTTACCCGGTATTCCCTGTTTTGACGGCACCATGAACAGTGCCATACACGATAATACCGGCCACCTGGGCATTGATGTTACAGATGTGAATGGCGACGGCCGCTCTGATGTGATCACCTCCAATACGAATGGAACGATCTATGTGTACACGGGAAAAACAGATGGATCTTTCAATCTTGCGGTAGGATCTTTTGACGGCACCTATGATCCGGGGTACAATGGCACCAGCGGTTACTGGCCCATAGCGGTTGGAGACGTAAATGGAGATGGCCGGGGCGACCTGGTGAGCGAACGGGATGGCTCCATCATTGTGCATCCCGGTAATGCGGATGCTACCTTTGGATTGGCGGTGTTCTCGTTTAATGGATCCTATAACTCGGCTATGCAGGATGGATACGGGCACTATGCTGTGGATATGGGAGATGTGAACGGAGATGGCTACGCCGACCTGGTGACAATTCACACCGATGGTACTGTTTATACGTACCCGGGACAAAGCAATTATACATTTGGCGGTGCTACGTCGAGTTTTGACGGTACCATGCAATTGGGCTTACTGGATGGCGGCGGACATGAACCTGTTGGTTTGGGCGATGTGAACGGAGACGGTCGTGCAGACCTGGTCACCCATCATTCAAGCGGTCTGGCTTACGTATATTTCGGACAGACAGGTGGCGGTTTTGCAGCGGGCATTTCCAGTTTTAGCGGAGGACCGATGGTGTCGTCAATATACAAAGGCGTTGGTCACGAAGTGGCCTGTGTAATGGACGTAACCGGCGACGGAATGGTCGACCTCGTGACCGCGCATACAGATGATAATGTTTACGTGTACCCGGGACAAAGCAACGGGCAGTTTGGAAGCGGTGTCGCTAATTTTGGCAGTTTTTATTCAGGCCGCTTTGGTGTTAACCCGGGGCACGAGATCGTTATGGAAAAGTCGGTTATCAGAAGGCGGGGCACCCTTTTACGGCCGATCTTTAATAACCCGTTCGTAACTACAGCGGATACACCAGATCCTTTTGTGGCACAAAAGGACGGCTTTTATTATTTTACCTATTCGCAACATTCAAGGATCGGCATCCGGAAAGCAAAACATATGTCTTTAATGAGTCTATCAGGCGAAACGAATATCTGGACAAATGCCGGAACAAGCCTTACCCAGGTTTGGGGGCCGGAGCTGCACTACCTGAACGGGTCCTGGTATGTATATTTTACAGCCACACCGGATGGAAGCGATTTCGGTCACCGGATGTATTATATGAGGAATACGGATACAGATAATGACCCGACCACCGGCTCCTGGACGGCCCCTGTCAAAGTGGTTAACGGGCCTAATTATTATGCCATTGACGGCACAATACTTACAGCATCAGGCGGAGGTTCCGGGCTCTGGTTTATCTGGTGCGGAAGAACGTCCGCCGGGGTTCCATCAAGGCTTTATATTTCCGCTATGTCCAGTCCTACAACGCTTACGGGTTCCACAGTAATGATCTCCGAGCCGGAGTATTCCTGGGAAACACAGGGCTACCCCGTAAATGAAGGGCCTATTGCATTGAGGGAAACATCTGGTGGGTTAACTTATGTGGTCTATTCTGCAAGCGCAGCCGATCAGCCCAGCGGCTATTGTTTGGGCCTGCTGGCATTGAAAGGCGGGGGAAATCCTATGGTGGCCTCTGACTGGGTAAAAAAACCGACACCGGTATTCAGTTCCGCCAATTCTGTGTACTCACCCGGCCACTGCGGCTTTTTTACCAGCAGCTATGTAAATTCCAGCGGCACCACGCTGAAACAGCATTGGATCGTTTATCACGCAAAAGCCGCTTACAACCTTGGTTATGCTGGGCGTACCGCAAGAATGCAAAGCTTTGGATGGAACAGCAGTACTCATGAACCGGTATTTGGTACACCCACCAGTTTGGGCACCAATATTCCTGTGCCTAAGAGCGAAAACTTTAATTAATTGATATATCCACATATTAAAAGATCTCGGCAAAAAACCGAGATCTTTTTACTTAAATTCATTGGATAAACCTCAACTAGAGCTACCTACTTCCAATCGGTTTCCATATTTGTTTTAGATTTTATGATCAGCAGCAGGATCAGGCAAATAGCCATAATCAATGCTGCAGATTGGTAAATGGTACTGAGGTTAATTTCTGCGTCTCTCAGAACGCCACCGGCATATAACCCTATTCCACCAACAACACAACTGAAAAGGTTCAAAATCCCGTAACCGGTTGCGCGGTAACGCGGATCTGCAACCATACAGAGGATAGGCATCATATTTACATCGCTAAATGCCTTTGTAAGCGCATAAATGATAAAACAGAAAATAGCCAATGGTAATATGGCAGTATAACTGGCAAAAAATATGGCCGGGGCTGCAATACAAAGCCCTATAACCGGAACAAGAATACGTGCTTTTGGATTGTTTTTACTCCATCTATCGGCCAGGAAGCCCCCGAAAAGCACCCCTAAAACTGATGCAGGATATAGGTACCCCGTGGCATATAAACCGGCAACAGCTTGGGAAAGACTAAAATGCTCCTTATAATAAGTAGGCAACCAGCCTACGATCATCCAGCTTACAATGCTGAGCAGACTCCAGAACAGAAGCATTAAGATAAAAGCTCTTCGACTAAAAAGATCCGCTATCCCTTTGAAAAAGCTAACTTCATTTCGGGTTGTAACCATTTCTTCTGTTCTTTTTTCTTTTACATCCTTCAATGTAAAAGAAATAACTACTGAATAGAATACGCCAAAGATTCCAAAAACACTAAAAGAAGCTGTCCAATCATGTTTTTCAGCAATCCAGCCCCCAATAAAACCAAGGCTTTGTCCGGCCATAACTCCAGCCATATGTATGCCCGTGGCCAAAGATCGTGTAGAACCTCGATGGTAATCAGCAATTAATGCAAGTGCGGCAGGAATATAACAGGCCTCGCTGATTCCCATTAATGCCCGGGTAACCAATAATTGTTCAAAAGTTGTTACATGTGCCGTTAACCAGGTCACCGCCGACCATACAAAAAGACTGATGATGATTACCCTGCTTCGGTTAAACCTATCGGCTAGAAAGCCGGCAAAAGGGCTTAATAAGCCATACACCCATAAAAAAACAGAGGTCAGCAGCCCAAACTGGGCGTCAGTCATGGGCATTGCACCAGTAATTGACGCTCGCATCGTGGTAATCATTGTGCGGTCGAGATAATTTAGGCAGCCTACAATGCAAAGCAAGCCCACAATAAGCCATGCGCGGGAAGGTAATTTTGGTTCTATGGTCATTATTTTCCGGTTAAGTATAAGTTTGATGATTACCAGTTTGTCCAGCCACCATCAACAAGCAAATGGTGTCCTGTAATATAGGCTGAGGCTTCAGACGCAAAGAAAACAACAGGCCCCTTAATGTCGTCGTCCGCGGCGAACCTTCCTAAAGGGGTCATTTGCTTATAATTGCTAACAAATTCAGTTTCGCCAATACTTTCTGCTACACCTGGGCCATAGCCCCCGGGGCTAATACAATTTACCCGAATGTTATGCTTGCCGTAATAATTTGCCATCCATTTAGTGAGCCCTACCATTCCCCATTTGTCGTAAGTATAATTTACCGGACTTGTCATGCCTGTGCTTCCATATACAGGAAAATTTGGCCCGACAGCTCCTTGTATAGAACCAATATTAATGATGCTTCCGAAATTTTGTGCAACCATGACTTTTACAACTGCCTGCGACATTAGCATCAATCCTGTAGAATTGATTTTCTGCGACTCTTGCCATTCCGCTGCAGTCATCCCTTCCAGATTCTTAAACCCGGCGCGCGATACTGCATTGTTAATCAGCACATCAATTTTACCGTATTTCTGGCAAACCAATTTTGTAAAATCCTGAATTGACTGTTCATTGCCCAGATCAAGTTCCTCCCCCTCAACCAATAATCCTTCAGACTGCATTTCCGTGGCAAAGTCCCTGCATTTCTGGCCATCTCTTGAAGCCACAATAACCAAAGCCCCAGCTTCAGCAAGGCCAATAGTAATAGGCTTACCAAAATATCCAGCGCCACCCGTTACGATTGCAACCTTACCCTGAAGGTTAAACATTTTCAATGTGTTCATATATGTTAATTATTTAAACAGACCAAAGGCCTGGAGTAATCAATTTTTCCGGGACCTCGCTAAAAAGGGTTTCTATAGCCGAGCGTGTAGCTGCTGGAACTGCCGGGCCATTTAACATAGCCATATTTTGTTTTACCTGATCTGCATTTTCCGCACCAATAACCAAACTGGTCACCCCTTGTGTATCTCTTACATAGGAAAAGGCAAGCTGAGCAACGTTCATCCCACTCTCCATTGCAAGTGTATTAAGCTGTTCAAGATATTTTCTAGCCCATACAAGATGTGGAGGCAAGGCATCTGCCCGCATTAATAGTAACCCTTGTAAAAAAACACTGCGTATAAATACAGCTGTACCATTTTGCTCCAGACGCTGCAACAAGCCATTTTTTAATAACCTGAGATCGAATACATTCATCGGTACCTGAACAGCCTGTATAGAATCCCAGTCTGTTATTTCATTTAATTCTTCCGGGTAATATACAGAGATACCTCCGATCTTAATTAGCCCTTCTTTTTTTAACTGAGTTAAGATGGCCGGTAATATTTTGGCCACAAGGCCCATGGGGCTACCCTTGTCCTGATGAAAAAGACAAACAGGCAGCGCGTTGATATTTAAATCTTTACAGGAAGACAGCACACTTCTCCTTGCTTCTTCCAAAGCGAGTTCCAGGGATTGTAAATGTGATTCATTCAGTTTAAATTTACTCACAATAGTAAACTGACCAGCCAAACCGGATTCACCGATCACTTCTTCGGAGCCATAATGTCTTGCCGTATCCAGGGTTATAGCACCTGATGCTAAAGCACACCTTAGCAAGGCCCAGCTTTCTTCTTTTTGAGGCTTCCCCTTTTTATTGGCAATCCCATAATCCATGCCAAGCTGTACGGTACCAAGCGTAAGTTTTGATATATACAGGCCTTTATATGCTGAATTTTCCATTATCTAATTGAATAGTTTGTGTTTGTTCTTACTCCTGGTCTGATTTCTCCACTAACATAGATCCACTGGTTGTTCCAGTTTACCACCGGCAGTGTAACTCTTGCCGGGCTGGTCGGGAGATTTTGCAATATCTTCCAGCCGTCCTTTTCCGGGTCATAAGAAATAACTTCTGCCGAGATTCCCCTGTGTGAGGCTGGATCCTTCCAAAGAGCTGTTACCCCATCTACTCCTCCCCAAAAAACAAAACCTGTATCTGGGATGAATGGTGCCGGACTGGGCCCTGCTGAGATACCTTTTGGCATTGCAGCCAGCTTTTCCCATTTGCTTGCATAGCCATTTGAAGACTTAACCACAGTCATACAATAAGCATCCTGTAGAATATGCCGATACTTTTCACCTGCGCTATTGGTTAGGGTGGTTTCTCCGCTAAAGACATAATATTTGCCATTATGAGTGGCACACACAGGTAACAAACGACCTGGGCCAGGCATAAGGCCTAACTCAAACCAGCCCTTTTTTAAATTGTCAAGATCGAGTGCCAGACACGTATTAAGCGGAGCAGATGTTGGAGAGCTATGCCCTCCACTTACAATCATTAGCTGACCAACCAACGTACCACACATGTTGGACAGTGGAAAGGGCAGACTGGGATAATTTTCCATTTTTAACTTTTCTCCATCCCACTCATAACCGATTACCTGATTGCTGTATCTATCCTGGTTATTACCGCCGGCAAGTATAATTTTATCCTGATAAGACACCGAAACTCCATAACCATTTTGAATCGGAAGGGTTTGAGGTAGCTCGGACCAACTACCTTCCTTAAACATAAATATTTTATTATACCAGCTCTTCTTTCCACCTTCCCAAGGTTTTTTACCGGTAAAATTTGCTCCGCCCATACAGAAAATATGGCCTTTACTTATACCGGCAAACATACCGGCAAATCCTAAACTATCGGGCAATTCAGAGAACGTCCCCCAAACGGGGCGCTGTGCAGATACACTCATAGACAATAATAAAAAACAGGTAATAGTTAATACTTTATAAATTCTGTAAACATTTCTCATCATAGCTTAGGGTAATTTTAAGGATAGCACCCGGACCGGGCTCACCATATCCACCGGTTATTATCACTTCATTATCAACCAGGCACAAATTACTGGTCAGAGGAATTCCAGTTTGAATGGTCTGTATTAGCATTCCTTCTTTATTAAGTATCTGCACAGCGCTCATTCCATAATGAGCAACCCATAAATTACCGTATTTATCAATTTTAATTCCATCTGGCAGGTTTTTGGACACATCCTTTATTGCATTCCCGGGAAGATTCGCAAAAACGTTAAAGGATCCATCACTTATGCCAGGAGCCTTTAAGCTAAAAATAAGTATTCGGTTTTTATAGCTTTCGGCCACAAAAAGAAATCTTTCGTCATCCGAAAGTACCAGCCCATTAGGGTAATCCAGGTTTTGTGCAAGAATGTATTCCTTTCCGTCTGGCCCCTTATACCCTACCTTCCCGCGCGCTCTTATGGAATCAGTAAAATAAACGCCACCATTACGATCTGCGATTACATCGTTGGGGACATAAACAGTCATGCCAGCACAGCTGCCTTCAATATCATTTTTCAGGAAATCACCGTCAGCATTAAAACGGCTTAGTGTGGCGAGTTTACTGTCACACACCAGATGATCACCATTTGGCAGGATAACCTGCCCATTAGGACATACGGCTTTTGTCCATTCAGAAAGGACGTCCCTTCTGTTCATTTTATAGATCAGGCCACCGCTAAGCGTGGTAAAATAAAGGTTTCCTTCTTTATCGGTTACCGGCCCCTCAGTATAATACGGAATGGATGTTAGCTCGGTAGTCACGATATGATAAATTGCTTGCTCCATGGCACTAATGTTCAAATGGGAATAAAGGTTTTCTTCTGTTGTAATAAGTAAAAAGTGTCATATCAGCCTGAGTCAAACCGGCTGTATCCATCTGTATGATACTCGGACAAACCGGAGCATATGCCGCAATAGGAGCGTTTACACCCTTTGCGATAATAACATCGAAATCATTGGGAACAATTCCAAATGATGTGAGCTGTGCGAGGCTAAAGGGTGCAATCCGGTTGGAGGTCAGCATTACAACATTTCCACATGGTGTTGAGATGATTACCGTTGGTCCCATATCATAGTTAACCTGGCCCCCATGTCGCGGTTGCAGTTCTTTAAACTTTCCATCTGTAACTTGCAGCAGTGTAACCTCAGAAAAATAGGGTTCAGGATTTGTTGGAGTATAACTACGTCCGAATGACAGATTAAACCTGCTATTTAAGGTATGCTTCAAGGATTTTTTAACTGCTACAGGATCATAAATGCAGATAAAAGTTTTGTACTCCCTTTTTTTATCCAGGGCTACGAGCAAATTTGTGCTGTCGCCATCAGCACCGCCACCAACGTTATCCCCCATATCCAGCAATAAAACTGGCCTCGGACTCCCGGCTATCTTTTCCAGCTGTGAATTGACACTCTGCTTTTCACCTACAAAACGGCCTCGGTTTTCCTGGATATAATTCAATATTCCCTCAGACTCGTAGGCAGATTCTTTTCTTAATTCGTCAGAAATGATAATAATAGAAGTACCCATTTCGGCTACATCGGCATAAGGGAAGCCTAATACAATACTGATCGACAACAGCTTATTGACTTGCATTATTGTAGCAGCATAATTATAAAGGCTTTTACAGGGTTCCGCCGATGTATTCTGTTGTTCAATACTAATTGCCAGCGGTACCTGTATAAGTTTCTGTGTAGGTTTAACGGCTCCATTGAGCATCTTAACCAACAACGTTGCCGCCTTTTTACCCGTTTCACGCTGATCCACATGAGGGTTTGTAGCATAAGCGATGAGCACATCGGTAGCTTCAATCATTTGATGACTTACATTTGCATGGGGGTCTATCGTGCCCACAATCGGGATCTGTCCCAGATGTTTCCTGATGAGTGATAACCAGTGTCCATCCATATCTTTAAATTCTTCGGAAACCGCAGCCCCATGTGGTACTACCAGGCAGGCATCAACTGGTCCAGCCTTTTCAAGTCCCTCCAGCATATCTTTTAATAGGGCATTGAACGCTTCGGCTGCAATGATCCCACCCGGGGTCGCTTCTGCAAAAAGAATTGGAACAACCTCAACAGCATGCTGATCAAGCACCTCCATCATCCCACCAATTTCATGATAAGCCGCTGCATATTCGTCCCTGATCTGCATTCCTTTGAACAAATGACCGTTGGTAAAATCGGCCAATGTAGTTCTTTTGGGAAGAAATGTATTCGACTCATGATAAATACCCAGCAATGCAACTCTGAAGTTTGATTTATTTCCCTGCATATGCAATTACATCAACCTCAAACTTTAACAAAGTACCCAGACACCCCATTATGGTTGTTCGTGCGGGGAACGGTGCTGAAAAGAATTCTTTATACACCTGGTTAAAAAGAGCGAGATCCTCCTGTCTGGCCACGTAGTTTCTAACCTGCACTACATCTTTAAACCCTAAGCCGGCGGCAGAGAGTATGATGCGGACATTTTCAAATGATCTCCTGCATTCTTCTTCAAATGATCCTGCTACGATGTTACCCTCAGCATCAACAGAAGCTTGCCCGGATACAAAAACAAAGTCACCTACTTTTACCCCAGGACTGAATGGTAAAGAACTTTTAGGAACATTTATCCCATTGATATATTCAAAACTCATATTCAGATCTATCATTAATTATGTTCGACCATCTGTTTCATTTTATTGGCTATATGTTCAAGCTCATTTACTCTTTCTAATACCTGGGCATCTGTCCATTTTAAGGGAGGGGTTAACAGTGGAGCTTTGGCATTACCTATATCGATATTGTGTTTAAGGATCATCGCCCTACGGAAAAATGTCCAGATAACAGGGATAATCTCTTCTATCAGATTTTGCAGGGCCAGCATAAATTCTGTCCCCAGCATTACCTGGCCATTTAAAAATTCCTGTCTGACTAATTTACAGGTACTACCAAGCAAATTATACGTTGTACCTATCGCTCCGGCAGTTCCACATAATGAGGCATGGCACATGAGTTCGTCGGCACCGCTAAAAAGCTGCCAACCTTTCTCGACAGAAGCTCCATGAACACTACTAATTTCCAGCAGATTTACCGTGGTGAGCTTCATACCTATAATATTTTCTATCCCCATAAGTTTTTTAATCAATCCACCGGTAGCCGCTTTTCCAATCTGGTAAGGAAAAAATGGTAGTGTAGTAGCACCCGCAATCTTTTTATAGTGTTCAAAGGCCATTTCTTCTGAGGCCCCATAATAGATCGGTCCGACTGAAGATATAGCATCTGCCCCGGCCTGAGTAGCATGCTTTGCCAATCTAACGGATTCGTCGGTGCTCAATGAGCCTACCTGTACCATCACCGGCAACCTTTTATTGGTAATTTGAATGGCTATATCAGCAATTTCCTTTCTTTCCTTTTCATTGAAAAGAAAGCCTTGCCCTGTAGATCCAAGCAGATACAATCCATCTACTTCCTGAGCAATTAGTAATTCTATCAATTTCTCTAATTCTTTAGCATTCAACTCCCCGTGTTCATCAACAGGTGTAAAGAGTGCCGGCCATAATCCTTTTAGTTTTTCAGACATTTCTATGTGTGTTTAATTATAAATCATTAAGTGTTTTTATCATTTCCCCGGCATCGCCCAAGGTGATGTAATCTGGAATTTGAAACCTGGATTCCAGAGATGACATATCTTTGAAACCTGTTCCGGTAATGAGGCAAACGATTTTATCTGTTCTTTTTATTTCATTTTTATGAATAGCATCCATAACGCCGGCCAGACTTACCGCTCCTGCCGGCTCACAAAAGACACCCTCTTTTTGAGCAAGTATGCGCTGGCAGTTAAAAACATCAGCATCCCGAACGAGGTAGCCATTTCCATGGAGTGTTTGACAGTGAGAAATAACCTGATCTCCATCCAGAACATTAGGCACCTGCAACCCGCTTACCTGGGTGGTGGAAGAAAAAACCTGTTCTGCTTTGTGTTTCCCTTCTCTTAATGCCCCTGCAATAGTATTATTTCCTAAAGGTTGCACGCAGTTAACTTTTGTAAATCCGCCTTTACCTGCTTTGTGATAATTGATAACCCCTTTTGCAATAGCCAGGGTTAAGCCCCCACCGCCCGCAGGAACAAAAATATGATCCGTACTTCCCTGCAGTTGATCCTGGATTTCATAGGCGATAGTTTCAACTCCCTGCATCCCATCCGGACAATAACAGTAAGCGCTGATTGGCAAAGGAATGTTTCTTTCAGCTGTTACCTTTTCTAATGCTTCAAATACCTTTGCGGTGGCAACAGGATCTTTTCCGAACTCCTTTATCATACCCACTTTTGCACCATACAACTGCATCTGTTTAATTTTTGAGGCTGGTGCCCCATCAACTATAGCCAGGAAACAAGGAATGCCTGCTGCAGCACAATATGCAGAAAGGGCGGCACCGGTATTCCCACTAGATGTGGCAATGCATAATTCTTGTTTTTTACTGCTTAGCAAACTTACAAATACGGCTGCAAACCGGTCTTTATAAGAGCCCGTTGGATTAAGGTTTTCCAGTTTAAAATACAGGTTATCTAATCCTAGCGCGGGACCAATTGACCTTGATTTTATTAATGGCGTTTGCCCCTCACCAAGAGAGATTCGGCTCGTTGCTGAAACGGCAGGTAAATAGTCGATATATTGCCAGATTGTTTTCAAAATTGGTTAGGGAATTGAAGTTTCTTAATTTCGTAATCATTAAAATTTTGCGAAAAGCCCCCATCAACCAGCAAGTTACAACCGGTTATGAAAGCTGCTTCCGGATTGCTTAGCCAGTAAATTGCATTGGCTACCTCTTCCGGTGTACCGGGCCTCGATAACGGGGTCATTCGATTTAAGTGATCTGCCATCACCCCGCTTAAATTATCCCCGGTCTCATTCACATAATCTTTGCTTAAACTGGTATCAATGAAACCGGGGCAAATCGCAACTACTCTTATTCCACTTCTTCCGTAAGTTACCGCCAGCTCTTTGGTTAAACTTTCTATAGCACCTTTACAACTAATGTAGGCGGGACTATTGCCAGCAGCTCTTGAGGACATAATACTTGATACATTTACAATTACCCCTGGTACTTCTCTTTCTTCCATGGTCTGTGCTACCCATTTTGATAAAAAAGCAGGCGCTGTAATGCATATTTTTAAGGTTTGCTCCCAGGTTTCAGGGGTTATGCTACGCATGGTCTCCACCGTTCTCCAGGCTGCATTATTAACTGCCACATCAATTCTGCCCCACTTTTGAATGGTCCGGTCAACAATTGACCTCACAAAAGTCAGCTCCGCTAAATCACCTTCACAGATCAAAGTTTCCTGTTTGTACTCTTCTTCGATCTGACGCGCTGTGTTTTCCAGATCTTTTACATTTCGACCGACGAGCGTAACACAATAACCCTGACCAGCAAATTTTAAGGCAGTTGCACTTCCTATTCCTCTGGAAGCACCTGATACAATAACGACTTTCCTATTATCCATTGATGATTACCTTTTTATTTTTAGTTACAGGTAAAATTCCTCCAAGCGAATCCCCCGTTTTTACATTTGCACTTACTCTAAGCAGAAAAACCAGACCATCATGCTCTGCCTTAATCTGAACCAGTTGATGATTTAAAGGGTCAATAATATTTCCTATTATGTCTCCTTTTGATATAAGCTCACCTATAGTCGCTTCTGAGACAAATATCCCACTACATGGGGCCGGCATTTTCATTTGCAGGTTACCATTATTGATGGTATGATCTTCCAGCCAAAACGGGATATGAGATTGAACCTGATCTATAACAGCTATCATTTTTAAATATTGAAGAACGCGTAGGCAACCCCGGATGTATGCCTTTACAATCTCTTTGCTAACTGATGATCCTCCCCCATACTCTACATAAATGGCAGCAACATTTGCATCCCTTGCAATTGATAAGGTCCGGCCATTAGGAGTATGTTCTGTACCCCATATGAGGGGTAAATTGAATTTTTCTGCCATTTCCCGCTGTTTTTCCAGAATATGTGGCAAAGGATGTAACAGGTATCCTGCCAGGGGGAAAATGTCATATACCTCCCCCCCTGTATGCATATCAATATAATAATCAGCCTTTTTAATTAACTCGGTGATGTGATAGGCTACGATTTCTGTAGCCATGCCATCGGCATTCCCCGGACAAGTCCTCGCCAGGTCGAGTCCATCATTTCCATAACGGGACGCCCCCTTATAGGCAGAGATATTTACAACAGGAACAATCGTCAGCTTTCCTGTCTTTAATTTATCCTTTAATTGACTGATGAGTTCCTGTGCCACGAGCATAGGCTCATATTCATCACCATGTACTCCGGCTGTAATCAGTAAATGAGGTCCGTCAATACCTGAATCTATCGTATAGATGGAGAATGGTCCACTAATTTCTTTCATATTTTTTCCATGCAGGTAAAAGATTTCGGATCGTAAATGGACAACGCTTTAAATATCATCTGCGCCATTTGCAGGTGCCCCACTCCATTCGGATGTAAAGGATCATTTAACCAGGTATCATAAATTTTGCTGTGCCTGGCAGCTTCCTCCCAGTATAGGTAATGATCAATCAGCACAACTTTATGCTGCTCAGCAACCTTACGCAATACTTTTACATAAGCTGGAAGTTGGGCTCTTTCCTTAGCCAGGGCAGAAACGATCGGATTAGGTGTCTGAAGCAGTGGAACCGCGCCGGCCTCCCTGATCTTTTCTATCAATTTCTCTATATTTTTTTCAAAGGTTTCTACACTAATATTTTTATTGATTGCAGCGTCATTCGTCCCAATCATCAGCGAGACAACATTTGGTTTAAAATATGCAACTCTCCAGTCAAAATCGTTTATAACATCTGTTGATGTGTTTCCACTTACAGCTGTATTAATGATAAAATCCCTTGGTCTCCCCATTTCCCAGCGAACCCTTTCCGTAAACACCTCGGAATATGACCGGATGCCTTTTGTGTGTTTCGCACCCTGAGTTATGCTATCACCGGCAAACACCCAGATAGACGGTTTTTTAGATTTAAGCAGGTTCTTTATGGCTTCCAAATCAGTAAGATTTTCCTTTAAAGATTCAGCTTTCACCGGACCAGCTGCCAGGGCGTTATTATTCCAGGCCTGCATCAATACAGGCAGGGCAAATCCTTTAAGCGTAGCCTGTATAAACCTTCTTCTGGAAAATGAGCTAAGTTTATGTATCATCTGCTTTTATATAGAGACTTCAATTTTATCTTTGTGATATCTGTAACTGAGAGGTGGGTACGGGCAGCTTGGCTTCCTGCGCAATAGCCAAGCAATACGTTTCCTTTGTTAAAATGAATTGCGATGTAACAATACCAGCCATCCGGATCATTTACTACGTTGAATATGTTTTTCCATGTTTTACCGTCATCATCAGATATTGCTGCATGCAGCGGCGTACGTTTACCTCTGATTGCAGGAATACTGCCATCATTGTTGTTCCATACCAGTAACAGATCTCCCGATGAGGGGATGCGCTTAATGCTGGCCGGAGAAAGTGGAGAATTTATATGACCCGGTATTGCTGCACTCCAATTCATCCCTCTATCTTTTGAATAAGACAGATATTGTACTCCTCCACTGGCACGGATGAACATCATTATCTCCCCGCTTTTAAGTTCAACTACCCCAGGCTCCTGTGTAATGATATTTTTTGGTGTCGGCACCTCATTCCCAGCCTTCCAGCTTTTACCATTATCATCAGAATAATAACTGAACAGTTTTGCTTTTTCATACCATTTCATTTCACCCGGTGTTTTATGCAATGCAACTGCCATTAGCAAACGACCTGTACTGAGTTGGATGACACGGTCATTATTCAATACAAAATATCCTTTTTTATCAGTAATGCAGGTCACAGGATCACCCCAGGTTTCAGCTTCATCCCTGGAGATCCTCATGATTGGAATGCAATCAGAATCAGAATTTTTCTTTAAGTAAAAAAGAGCAATATCACCATTTTTTAACCTGAGCAAGGACACCGACATGACGTTCATCGCACCTTCCTTTTCAATGACTACCTTATCCTCAGCAGACCAGGTTTTTCCACCATCTGCAGAAGTACGGCTTGCAAGAAAAGCCGGATCATGGTCGCCACTTGCCTTTCCAGTATAGTGACTATATATGAAAAGTATATTCCCATTTTTAAGGGTAACAAAAGCACCTTCACTGTTTCTTGGGTTGTTATTACCCGGGCTCAGTTTAAGTACTACCTCCGGTAACCGCCCATCATTTTGGGGCGACTGTGCGATGCAGCCAAATGCGCCAAACAGCAACATGTAAAGCAAGGATATGTTAAATGGTTTCATCGTAAGTTTGTGTTATTTTTTACCGGTGGTCAGTTCTTTAATCAATTTCACTTCTTCTGGTTTGTAGGCTCTCCCATCTGCCTTGAAAATATCATGAAACCACAATGGAGGTTCAGCCTCGTATTGCTTTACCCAGCTGTCCCAGGGATATTTAGTCTGCGTCTTTCCATCAACCAACCCCCAGTTATAAACAGCTGTATTGTACTTTTTCGCGATCGGCAAAATGGTAGCGAACAAACTTTCCGAAGGTCTGGCCATATATTCTGTACAGATTATTGGTCTGTTATATCGCTGCAGTATTTTAATATGGTTTTCAAAACTGACAGCATTAGAATAATTATGAAAAGAAATAACATCCGATTCTTCAATGGCCAGTTTGTCAATTGGTTTCAACTTCTCATGTTGCGACCAATCACCCGACCAAACACCAGAGGTAAGTGGTTGAACAGGTGATGCTGATCTTGCCCACATAAAAGCCTTTTGCATTAAAGGATAAACATATTTCGATTTATCGGCCAACTCTACTTTTACATAAGACGGATTGTTTATGTTATCAGGTTCATTCCAGACATCCCAAGCCAGAATCCGCTTATCATTAGCAAACTTTGAAACTACTCCCTTAATATATGCTTCCAGTCTGGGATACTGCGCAGGATCTTTGAGCGCGGCATATCCCGGACTTTGTACCCAACCGGAGTTGTGCACATGTGGTTTTGGAGATCTTTGTGTACCCAGAACCGGAAAGGGATCCCAGCAGGAATCAAATAAAACAAACATAGGTTTGATTCTATGCTTTGCAGCAATCCTTAAAAAAACATCGATACGCTTAAGAAATCCTTGCTTATCCTGCTCATATAGTAGATCATGGAGGTATACCCTTACAGTATTCATTCCTAAAGAAGCAGCCCAACCCAGTTCTTTGTCTATCGTTTTCTCGTTAAAAGTAGATGCCTGCCACATTTCAAGTTGATTGATGGCATCCCCAGGAATATAATTACAGCCAACCAACCAGCCTTGTCTGGCATACCATTCATTTGCCTGTTTAACAGACCAAACCTCACGACCCTTATTAATTCTGGTGGCAAACGAATTATTTTGAAATAAGATGGCAAAAAAAACGAGTATTGAAAGATGTTGTATTTGTTTCATCATTATAGTTATTTACGTATGTTTTTAGTGTATATCGATATGAAGTATATTTTTCTATTTACTTCACTTCAAAAAAGGAAACCTCTCCGATAGCCATATCAGCGTCGGTACTGCTTTCTCCAGTTGACCAGGTAGCTTTAACAACATAGCGGATATATCTTACAGGAGGTGCAACAGTCGACACGATAAAAACTTCACCTTTGGCAGCATAAGCTCTATCCTCATCTGTAACATTTCCACCAGCTGCGCTTGACCATGGCCTCCCCGAAGGTTTGGTTGATTCAAAATCTCCCAGTTTAACCCAGCCAGAAAAATCAGCGGTTACATTTGGTGTATTTGAACCCCATACTTCGAATTTTCTAACATTCTGAATTTGATAAACAACACCGCTTGTTAATCTTTGCCATTGCTTAAACCTATTTAGCTTCACTGTCTGTCCTAAATCAAATGTAAAATTATGGGGATTAGTTGGAACCAGACGGGTAGGTAATTTCTGGATATACCAGCTATCTAAATTTTTATCCCAAAGTTTGGTAATGGGATAAGGTGCTGAATGCTCATTATATGGAATTCCTACTGGGTTCCATTTTGCATACTTGCTCTGGGCCAGTTCGCTTAACAATCCGGGGTTAACCGACTGGGCTTCTGTATAGAAAGTGTCTATCGCTTTTGGCTCAGGAAGAAACAATGTCTTATATTTAAGATCACCTGCCAGATCCGATATAGTGGTAATCTCCTCGCCAATAGGCACAAATCTTTTAACTTTCTTACCCAACTTGCTGGTATATTCCAGATCCGTTCCTAATGCTTTTTCAACTGCGCCTAACCACCTGATTTCTGCTTCGCCTGTTGGCATAAAAACTGCTGTTCTGATCTGCCGCGTTAATATGCTGGCTTGAAATTTTGCCCCATATACGCTGCCCCCCTTTTGAAAAACAATCGATCTGTTTTTCAGCTCCTGGTTCATCGTTATCATCTCAAAGAAATAATTAGTTTCTTCCAGATCATTAATGATAACTTCTACCGGATCCTTTCCGGATCTTTCCGGGATATCCAACAACATAGAATCAGTTCTGGAATTCCAATACAGCATTAATTTTTTAGCTTTTGGGTCTGAACTCCAGAAACGGAGCAACGCGCGTCCATTTCCTGCAAATACCTCTGCAGAGTCTACTCTCCCAACATAAACCGATTCCCCTCTTTTTAAATACACATCATGAAAGTCGTTCATTTTTGTACAGGATGTGATCAGCAGGAGGATAAATCCTAAGCACACCAATTTATATAAGTAAGTCGTTTTCATCAGGTCCTATTATTTAATTTCACCAAAAAACTTCAATTCCATGATCTGAGCCGCGACATTGCCACCCCAGGTCTCTTCAATTACAAAACGGAGATAACGAACAGGAGGAACATCAAAATCAACATTAAAATCTTCTCCCGTCACTGCTGCAAAGGCCAGATCCTCTGCTGTTGTTTGCCCAAGGGGCAGCCCGGAAGGCTTGAATGAGGTGTAGTCGCCAATTTTAACCCAGGTAGCAAAATCAGCTGTTACATTTGGGTGGGTTGACCCCCAAACCTGAAACTTCTTAATATTCCCTCCACTATATAGCTGATTTACTGATGAACGGTGAAAGAGTTTAAAACGACTAAACTTTGCTGTTTGTCCCAAATCAAGCGTGAAACTTGCCGGTAAAGATGCAGTTAAAGGGAAACTGTATCCAGGATCAGCGGTCGTATTGTTCCATAATTTCTCAATAGTCCATCCCTGACTGGCCAGGTCTATATAAGGAATGGAGTTTCCAGCAGGGTTCCACCTTCTAAAGAGTGACCTGTTTAATTCTACTTCTGGCATGGGGTGATAAGTGCCTTTAATTGTATCGGTCTTATTACCCCAGCGGTCACGAAGTGCTATTGCAAATTCAGTTTCGATTGACGGATAACCTCTAAGATTGCCCTGACCGGCTTTAGCTTTAGTGTAAAATGTTTCCGCATTAACATACTTGTTTTCAGTATTAGGTGTAAGTACCATCAACACTACTTCAGCCTCTCCAGGGTTTTCCCATCCCAGGTTAATCCCTCCAAAATCATTTCTCACCTTAACGGAACGCAATATGTCATAGATCGGAGCGTCTAAGGGATGAATGGTTACCTCCACAGACTTAGATTGATTTTTACTCCTGTCATATGCAATCAATTGTACGACCTGCTCCCGCGACTTTCCTGTTCCAACCACCTTTAAAGTATTTTCGTATGCTGATGCCTTCTGCTCCATAACCGTTCCGTCATCAAGCTTATAAATGGCCTTTACATACAACAAATCTTCATCATTTGGTATCGTATAAGAAATAATAGACCCACCCGCTATATTTTCAACAGTTGGTGATTTGATCTCTCCTGGTGCAATTCCATCCAATGGATATTGTCCTCTCTCATCTTTAGAGCAGGAATACAGGAATCCCAGAAAGAGAGCAGATAAAAGATAATATTTTTTCATGTCCTTATTCATAATTGTCAGATTCAATGATTTACCAACCCGGATTTTGCACCAGATTGTTGTTGATTGATAAATTGCTTTGCTTTATTGGCCATAACACATCCCGAATGGAATACTGTATGTTTTTTATCGTCCTTACCTGATAAAAATCATCAGGGGTTTTTCCCTGGATATTCCATCCCCTTATGGGTTCATTTAAACTTTGTATGGCCAGCTTCCATCTGCGGATATCCCAAAAATGGTGTCCCTCAAATGCAAGTTCGATCTCCCTTTCTCTGCGGATGATATCACGCATTCCTTCTTTATTTAAATACTTCTCCGGAAATCTTGAACTGCTGCTCCAGGATTCAGCCACTCCTTTCAAACCTGCGCGTTGACGTATCTGATCTATATAAGTATATACTTCTGGAGTAGGTGCAGATAACGTTTCATTTAAAGCCTCTGCATGTAACAAGTAAAGATCAGCTAAGCGAAAAATAGGAAAATTCCATCTTTTACTTACATAAGTAGTAGTATTATAAGTACTTAGATAATTTGACAACTTTTTAATAAAATATCCTGTAGGGGTAAAGCGCTCTAGATTTTGGAATCCTGACTCAGAACTTAGCTTAGTATTAACCGGCCATTGCTGTAAATCATCAACCCTGCCCAATCCATACCAAAGTCCTCCGTCGATCCCTAGACCACCATAAAAACGGGCTTCCCGGTTCATATGAAGTTTAGCTGTAAATACATTCTTCTGAAGATAAAATTTATGATTATCTGTACTTGTGGTCAGCCTGTAACGATTGTCATAATCATAAAATTTATCCTCGTTAATCGGCACTCCATTGTTAGAATAATATAGCTCTGCCATCTTTAGGGTAGGCGCTATAGCCATACGGGTAAAAACAGCATGTTCGGTTGTCAATCTTGGAATGGTATATTCTTCAGCAGTGATACTGGAGAATACTCCAGAACCCCATATCTGCTCTTTGTTCCATTTGTCGGTTACAATCTGGCTAACAGTAAGTACTGTTTTTGTAGAATCAGAAAGATTGGCAATAATTGGTAGCTTATACAGCTGTATCCCTGCCATATGACAAGTATCAATTGCAGCCTTACAGGCTTCCAGTGCTTTGATCCATTTACCTTTATCTTCGGTCTGATTAAACAATACCTTTCCGCGTTTATCAATCATAGTTGGATAATCCCGGTTGCCATTGAAAAGCGGACTGGCTGCAGTAACCAGGATTTTAGCTTTTATAGCCAAACAGATTGGTTTCGTGATTCGGCCCATTTCCGAAACTTCATTCTCAATCACCAAGGGTAGATCGGAGCTTGCTTCATTTAATAACTGTGCAATATAATCAACCACTTCATCAACAGGCTCACGAAAAACCTTTACCTGTTCAGACGGAGCGGATACAGGTATATTTTCACGGACAATCGGTATTGGTCCGTACATCTGAAGCAGGTAAAAATGATAATAGGCTTTTAAGAATTTAGCTTCGGCTGCCCAGCGCTTTTTCTCATAATCCTCCAAGTCCCTGACCTTCCCTATATTCTCTATAAAAATATTACAGTCACGAATGCCTTGCCACAAATCTTTACCTCCATTAGCCCCTTCCCAATAATCTAAATAAGGATTTGATGCATTATTACCGTCGCGTAGCATTTTATGACCGTACTGATTCAAAAACTCTACCGCATCATTACTCCATACCATGTCGCTATAAGTAGCCGCATTAGTAGGGGTATTTAAGTTTGGAAGATAAGAATAACAGGTTACCAGATACCTTTCTGCTCTGACACGATCGTCAAAAGCATAATCTATCGTGGGAATATTATCAGGAATAATATCCAGATATTTTTTGCACGACACCAGCATAATTATACACGAAAGTGCCAGATATATAATCTTTTTCATAGTTTGAATACTTAAAATGTACAGTTAATTCCAAAATTTATAATTCGCTGAATCGGGTATCCTAGTCCATTTCCTGCCATTTCCGGATCCCATAGTTTGAAATTACTGAAGGTTAGCAAGTTGGTTCCGTTACCATAAACACGGATCTTGGTAACCCTCATTTTTTTTGTAAAGGTTGAGGGCAGCGTATAACCAACTTCCACTGATTTTAAGCGAATAAATGAGCTATTACGCATAAACCAGGTATTTACCAGCCTGTTATTACTATTTAAAGTATTTGATAAACGTGGCCATAATGCATACAGATCACGGTTTTGTTCAGACCAATGGGAATCTGCATAAGCCTGGATAACAGCATTAGTAGAGCGAACCGAACCTACCCCATCAACATCAACAAAGGGAGCGGTAGCATCATGATTGATCCAGAAAGACTCCCTTCCGTTACCTTGAAAGAAACATGAAAAATCGACACTTCTATTTCCGGTGGTTAAACCCAAGCCATAATTAATCTGACCTGCTGTGGGAAAACCAATAGGAACCATATCCAATTCATTGATAATCCTGTCATCATTGATATCCTTATACTTTATGTCACCGGCCATGGCGTCTGATGTTTGAAAAGGAGAATTGGCAACTTCCTTTTCATCAACAAACAACCGTTCAGCTACAAAACCCCATACTTGTCCGATGGGCTGACCTATTCTTGACTTCCAAGGTGTAGCACTATAGTCCGGTTCTTCATATTTTGTAAATTCACTGGACGAGAAAGTAAAATTACCTCTGCCTGTTATCCACCAGCCACCAGAAAAACTTTTCTGGTAATCTAAAGAAACTTCAAATCCCTTACTTTTGGCTTCACCAACATTTGCTCTTGGTATAACCTGCAGTCCCATTGTAGTAGGAATATCTGCTCTGGTCTGAAGGATATTTGTTGTATTTTTCCACCAGAAATCTGCATTAATATCAAAAGCATTAAACAAATTTATCTCCACTCCCAGGTTTGTCATTCGTGCTTTCTCCCATGTAATATCA
>Ga0065714_10064631_pt1 | contig 27241 bp, 13 predicted proteins | sample MisRhiReplicate2_FD_59101 | JGI IMG/M metagenome (GOLD analysis project Ga0065714, IMG submission 59101) | Miscanthus rhizosphere microbial communities from Kellogg Biological Station, MSU, sample Rhizosphere Soil Replicate 2: eDNA_1 v2... | ecosystem: Host-associated > Plants > Roots >... | reverse complement strand
TTTTTAATTAAATCCAAACGATTAATTTTCCCATTTTGAGTTCGTGGAATTTCATCAACAAAGATAATTTCTTTCGGTTTATGAAAACTTCTTTCAAACTGAATTTCAGTTATTTTCTTTATTAAATATTCAGATTCCTGTCCTTCAATCACTGCAATCAATTTTTGTCCCAAGCTTTCATCTTTTAATCCTAAAAAAACAACTTCATTCTGAATTTCTTTTTTCACTAATGCTTCCAATGCTTCAGGAAATATTTTTGCACCGCCGGAATTGATCACATGATCAATTCTTCCTAAAAATCTAAATTGATTATCATTGCTAATTTCAACTAAATCATTAGTCTGCAAAATTTCTGAATTCAAATCTGGAGCAAAAATTTTCAGGCAACCTCTTTCATCTTTAGAAATAGAAATATTTTCAAAAACCGTAAAATAATTATCTGCCAAAGGAAAAATCTCTTTCAAAGCAATATGAGAAAGCGTTTCTGACATTCCATAAGTCTCGTAGATTCTAGTTATACTGTTTGAATGTCTGAGCGTTTGACTGATTGTCGATTTTAAAGATTCGGAAACAGCCGCACCACCAATAATTAAATTTGTAATCAAATGAATTTTATCTAATGAGTTTTGAACCTGCAAAGGTGTCATTGCACAGAAATCAACTGTTTCATTCAAATCTTTTAAAGGTTCTAAAGACGGATTTTTGACAATCAATTTCAATTTCCTTTCAAAAGACCGTACAATCATCATTTTCCCGGAAATATATTCGACTGGAAGACAAACTAGTGCTTTATCATCTTCATTTAAGCCTAAAAAACTGCACGTCATCCTTGCAGAATTCAGCATTTTAATTTTTTCAATTTCGAAAATTTTCGGAGCTCCGGTAGAACCCGAAGTCTGAACTTTTACTCTTTCAGAATCTGAGAGCCATTCTTCTAAAAAAAAAATCACTTTTTTTTCAAATTCTGTATGGGAATGTAAATTATTAATTTCGAGATTATTGAAGTCAATCACCATGATTATGCTGCTAAAAATATGATGTAAATTTAAAAAAAATAAAAAAACGATTTGCAAGTAAACAAAAAAACTGTAAATTTGCATCACCAAATAAAACAGACCTATAGTGTAGTGGTAACACACCGGTTTTTGGTACCGTTATCCGGGGTTCGAATCCCTGTGGGTCTACAAACCATCCTTTTCAAAGGGTGGTTTTTGTTTTTCACAAAACTCTGATTAATGATCACATTTGATCATTAATATTAAAAAAATCAAACTTCATCAACAATTACTTGCAGATAAAGAAAAAAACTGTAAATTTGCACCACCAAAAATAACACAGACCCATAGTGTAGTGGTAACACACCGGTTTTTGGTACCGTTATCCGGGGTTCGAATCCCTGTGGGTCTACAAACCATCCTTTTTAAAGGGTGGTTTTTTTTGATTAAAAAACACTGGAAACCTTCATCTTGTGATTTATATTGGTCCGGAAATTTTATTTGAGCAATAAAAAAACCTTGACTCAGGTGAATCAAGGTCATGTTATAATGATTTCAATTTAGTTCAGATGGTTGAAAGTTCTGCTCATATTTTTAACATCAGTTATTTTAACCATTGTTTTTAGAGGCTTTTCATGATCAGTTTTAATATAATTAATTATATTTTCGTCAACATTATCATCAAACTTTCTGGCAAAAAGATGGTTCCCTTTCTGAAGAAATTCCAGATCTGCTTTCGTGAAGGTTTTGGGACGCAATTTAATATCTCCGTCAGGAATCCAGATTATCGCTCTTTTATCATCATCTACCAATGTTCCCATAAATGATGTGTTCATCAAAACCGTCTGAAAGAAAGACTCATCAGGAATTAAAGTATTTAAGTAATAATCTTCAAACTTTTTTACTTCTGTACTGTTTATAATAAATTCACAACAATCTCTCGTTAAAATCATCCACTGACCGCCAATGTAGGGAATTATATTTTTCATAAAATCTCTTTTATGAGTTTTGTCTGATATTTTACCTTCTGATTCTTCAAAATAATTTTCAATTCTATTCATTGTTTCAGGTCTAGCTTTTTCCTGATTGGCAATCTTAATATAGCTCTTACCGTTATTTTTTGATAAAAAATCTTTAATGATTTTTTGAGATTTTAAAGGGTAATCCTGTCCGCTCAAATTAATAAAATAGTCCCATTCTGCATTCATGTCAAGAAGGTATTTCATCCCGTCCAGTTCAGCCTGAACCATGCTGTATCCGCCCCACACAACATTTTCATGATTGAGAATATGTACATTTGGATATTTTTCAAGAAAGCTTCTTACTTCTTCACCTATTTCCTGATTTGCTTTCTTGTCAATATGTATGAGATAAAAGTTTGTGGATTCGTAGATAGCTCTGAAAAGTTTTTTGAATTGATCAGGTAAACGATGTACTAAAATTAAATAGGCAATATTTATAGACTTCAGAGGGAGATCATTAATATTATGTCCGTCGCTTTCGCTTATGTAAACATTTTTCATTTTAATATAATTTAAAAATTATGAATGTTTACAACTTATTTTATAAAGTATTAATAGACATTTTTATAAATATACGAAAAACAAAATCAATTTATTGAAAATAATCAAACCAACCACTAAGTTATGCCGGATTTTTTACAGTAAATAAAATCCCAAAGTTCAAAATCATTGATAACTTTCAGGAATTGGAAGGTTATTTTGCTTCATATATTCAAGTAGATCATTGAATTTATCTTCATAATCATTACCCGAACATTTGTGCGAAATACTGCAGATGTCGGAGGGTTTAATTTCTAAAATGTCTGAAATTTTCGTTAAGATTTCCAGATTGATTTTCACTTTAGAATTTTCAATATCCGAATAGGCTTTCTGAGAAATCCCCATTTCAAAAGCCATGTATTCCTGGGTAAAATCTTTACTTCTTCGGATTTTTCTGATGTTTTGTCCGCATACTTTCATAGCTTTTGTTTTAGTAGTTTTTGGTATATTTTAGAAGTTTATCTATTAGCCTCAGACAAAGTTACTAAATACCTTTGTCAAAACATTAGACTTATATTATGATATTTATTTCTGTTCAACAGAAGCTTTTTGTTAAAGGGTTTTCAACGAAATAAATTCATACTCTACTACACAACTGGAATTATGGAGACGCAAAAATTTAATTATGACAATAATATTGTCAGAGCATTCCTCTATGCTACAATCGTATTCGGAATCATCGGATTTATCCTGGGACTGACTGCTGCATTAATGCTTTTTTATCCCGAATTACCTGAATTTTTATTTGGAACAGATGATACGACTATTCAGAGTTTAAAAAGCGGAAACATTCAAGGACTCATCAATTCGCAGGGAGCTTTAGGGTTTGGAAGAATCAGAATGCTTCATACGAGTGCCGTGATCTTCGCATTCGTTTGTAATTCATTTTTCTGCGGTGCATATTACAGTATGCAGAGACTTTTAAAAACCAGAATGTACAGTGATACTTTATCCTGGGTTCATTTCTGGACGTGGCAAATTATGATCATCGCTGTTGTAATCACCTTTTTAATGGGAATCAACACCTCAAAAGAATATGCAGAGCACGAATGGCCGATTGATATTTTAATTACATTTTCGTGGGTAATTTTCGGAATCAATATGTTCGGAACGATTGCCAAAAGAAGAGTAAGACACCTTTACGTGGCTATCTGGTTTTATATTGCGACTTGGATTGCAGTTGCCATGCTCCATATTTTCAACAACCTTGAAGTTCCGTTATCATTTACAGGCTGGAAATCCTACTCTGCTTATGCGGGAGTAAAAGATGCACTTGTACAATGGTGGTACGGACACAATGCGGTTGCTTTTGTACTGACAACACCGGTTTTAGGATTAATGTATTATTTTATGCCAAAAGCAGCCAACAGACCCGTTTTTTCTTATAAATTATCAATCATTCACTTCTGGTCACTGATTTTCGTTTATCTCTGGGCAGGACCTCATCATCTTCAATACACCGCACTTCCGGCTTGGGCTCAAGCTGTAGGAACAGGGTTTTCAATTATGCTGATTGCTCCTTCATGGGGAGGAATGCTAAATGGTCTTCTTACATTACGCGGAGCATGGGATAAAGTAAGAGAAAATCCTATTCTTAAATTTTTCGTAGTCGCTGTAACCTGTTATGGAATGGCAACTTTCGAAGGACCGCTTTTAGCAACAAAATCTTTAAATAAAATCGGTCATTATACAGACTGGGTTATCGGTCACGTACATTTAGGAGCGTTAGGATGGAATGGCTTCATGGCATTCGGAGTCGTTTATTATCTGATTCCGATCATGTGGAGAACCGAACTTTGGTCTAAAAAACTTGCCAACTGGCATTTCTGGATGGGAACTTTAGGAATTATTTTTTACGCAGTCCCGATGTATATCGCAGGATTTACCCAAGGTTTGATGTGGAAACAATTTAATCCGGACGGAACTTTATTATGGAAAAACTGGCTCGATACTGTAACTGCAATTATTCCTTATTTTAAATTAAGATTTTTAGGTGGATTATTCTATTTATGCGGAGCTGTCTTAATGGTTGTCAACGTTTACAAAACGATAAGAAAAGGTTCGTTTCAGAAAAATGTTCCTGCAGAAGCTCCGGCTTTGGCGAATGTTGGTTCATCAAGAAAAGAAGGCGAAGGTGTACATCTCTGGCTGGAAAGAACTCCTCATCTATTATCCATATTAGCTTTTATTGCCATCGCAATTGGTGGTTTGGTGGAGATCGTTCCGACATTGACTGTAAAAAGTAATTTACCTCAGATTTCAGCCGTAAAACCTTATTCACCATTAGAACTTGAAGGAAGAGACCTCTACATCCGCGAGGGCTGTAACTCTTGTCACTCACAAATGATCAGACCTTTCCGGGATGAAGTGATGAGATTTGACGGTAAAAACGGACAGTATTCTAAAGCAGGGGAGTTCGTTTACGACAGACCGTTTTTATGGGGATCGAAAAGAACCGGGCCAGATCTTCACAGAGAAGGCGACAGAAACCCGGATTCATGGCACTTTAAGCATATGTATAACCCAAGAATTACTTCCGCAGGTTCAATTATGCCACGTTTCCCTTGGTTGATTACCAATAAACTCGACCGCTCTCAGATGACTGATAAAATCAAACTAATGAAAAACACTTTCGATATACCATATACAAAAGCAGAAATTGATTCTGCTGATCGATGGGCAGATAATCAGTCGAAAGGAATCGTTAAAAGAATTTATGCCGAAGCAACCGATGTAAAAGATCAGATGGAAAAAGAAAAAGCAGCAAAAGGAAATGCTTTTATCCCGCTTGAACAAAGAGAAATCGTTGCTATGATCGCTTATCTGCAAAGATTGGGAACCGATATCAAAACGACAGACATCAAAACTGCAAGCGTAAAATAATGAATCGTAAAAATTTTTAATACAATGAAAACGAGAACTCCAATTTCAATATATATTGCTGTAACATTGGGCTTAACCATTATGGCATTCGAGATGTTCACGCAGGATTCAGGGTATCTTACATCACCGTTTTTCTGGGCATTGCTTCTTATTGTCACCATTCTTATTTTAATAATGAATTCAATAGAAGATTTGGTTGAAAATGAAAATTTTAAAAAGCTTTCTGAAGAAGAGAAACAATTGTTTCTAAAAGAAAAATCAATTCCTTACTTCCAAAAACTTTGGAATTCAGCCTTTAAAAAACAATCTCAGTCTGAAGAAAAAGACATTCTTATCGATCACGGTTTCGACGGGATTACTGAACTTGATAATTCCTTACCCAAATGGTGGATCGGTCTTTTCTATTTCGGAATTGCTTTCTGTGCCGTTTACATGATCGCATTTGCATTTACAGATTACGCTCATCCCGAAGCAGAATATGATCAGGAAGCTAAAATGCAGCTTGCATCCATCGCAGAATACGAAAAAAGCGCACCCGCCATCAACCTTGAAACAGCAAAATATAGTGCAGATAATATCTCAGAAGGTGAACAACTTTTCAAAACCAACTGTGTAACCTGTCATTCTGAAGGTGGAAAAGGCGGAATAGGACCTAATCTTACCGACAAAAGCTGGATTAACATCAAAGAAAAAAATGTTTTCAGAAATGTTTTCTGGATGCTCGAAAACGGCTCACCCAACAATCCTACAATGCGACCTTTCATCAAAGAAGGAACCATCACAGGAAAAGATGCTGAGAAAATAGCCGCTTACATTTATCACATCAATCAGGAAAAAAAACCTGTTACAGAAGATCAGGGCGGTGCTGCTCCACAAGGGGAAGTTGCAAAATGGCAAGAATAAATCTCTAATAAATATATCAACTATGAAGTAAAAACCTCCATCAGAATAATGTCCCTGTTGTATCCGACTAACATCTGAAAACCTATTCACTTTTTAAATATTCTCTAAATATTTAACTTCAATAGGGGCATTTTCTATCTAAAACCTGTTCTCTGAGCAGGTTTTATTTTTTAGTTATTATTCAATTTAATATGATTTAAGGTGGGTTGGCAAACATATTGCAGGTGTTTTTAACAAAAGTTTTTTTCAATAACTAAATCATAAAAAGATAATCATGAAAATATTCCTACATTCTTATTTTTCTACTGATAAAATTTAATTCATAAACACTTATAATTAAGATAGTTTTAACACTATTATCCTTAAGAGTAATTATTTACATCAGTCTAAATCATATAAAATTGAAAAGAAAAATAAACTTTAAAAAAATAATTAAAGGTATTGCGATCACGATTATTTCAATACTTGTTATCCTTATTCTCGCTATTTTCAGTCTGAGAATTCCTGCTGTTCAGAATTATGTGAAAGATAAGCTTGTGGTTTACCTTGAGAAAAAAATAAAAACAAAAGTAAGTCTCGAAAAAGTTTACATCGGTTTTCCGAACAGTCTAGTTATGGAGAACTTGTATTTGAAAGGTCAGAATATCGATACACTTCTGGCGGTAAGAAAATTTGACGTTGGTCTCGATATGTGGAAACTGATCAATTCAAAAGCGGATATTACTTCGGTTGATCTCGAAGGCGTAAGAGCCAACGTGGTGAGGAAACCAGACGGAAAATTCAATTTTGACTACATTATTGATGCCTTTGCCACTTCAGACAAAGAAGAAAACACATCAAAACCATTCATTATTTCACTTGATAAAATTAAACTGAAAGATATTGGTTTGACTTTTAATGATCAGCAGTCAAAAAATGACATCAAAGTTTATTTCAACTCGTTCGATACCAGAGTAAGGACATTTAATCTTCAGAATAATTCTTACGCTGTCAACGACATCAATCTTGACGGATTAAAATTAAAACTAAAACAGGACTTTATAGAAGAAGTTGCAGATAATGTAGAACAAAAAGTAGATTCTCTCAATCAGAAAAAACCGATGAAATTAGGTTTAAGCGGAATTAAACTGACCAATTTTAACATCGATTACGGCGACGACAATACTAAAACATTTGCTAAAGTTCTCTTCAAAGAACTAAGCACCAATATCAACGATCTTGATCTTGAAAACAAATCTTACAACGTTGGAAATGTTTATCTGACAGGCGCAAACATTAACGCAAATCTTTATCTTCCGACAGCAAACGCAAATCCTAAAGACACAAAAGCAGAATCAGATACATCAAAAAATTCAGCGAAAGAAAAAGCAATGAAAGTTCTTTTAGGAAAACTGATTCTTGATGATGTAAAAGTCGCTTACAATAATACCGCAGTCGCTCCAACCAAAAGCGGAATGGATTTTAATCATTTGAATTTTGCAAAATTAAATCTTGATGTCCGAAATTTTAAAATAGAAAACAATGGTTTTGCAGGAAGTGTAAAATCTGCCGAAATACAGGAAGCGAGAGGTCTGAATGTTCAGAAATTCAATACCGACTTTGTCTATGAAGCAAAACAGGCTTATTTGAAAAATTTGTATTTACAAACTCCGAAAACGGTTTTAAGAGACGAAATTATTTTAAATTACAATTCAATTGAACAACTTTCTGCAAATCCGGGAGCTGTGAAAATTTCAGCAGACATCCGTGATTCTAAAGTTGGATTTTCAGATATTTTAAACTTGGTTCCGAGCCTGAGAAATACTGCTCCATTCAATAAATATCCGAATGCGACTTTAAATGTCAATGCGATTTTAAAAGGAACGATTAATGATATTGCCATTCAGAATCTGAAAGTTTCCGGTTTGGATCGGTTGAAAGTTGCAGCTTCAGGAAGAATTAAAAATGCGATGAATCCTGATAATCTATATTACGATTTAAAAATTGCAGAAGTTTCTTCATCCGCTAAAACGATTTACAATTTAGTTCCGAAAAATACGATTCCGAAAAACATTACTTTACCGTCATTCTTTACAATAAAAGGAACTGCAAAAGGAACGACCAAAGTTGTGGACACCAATTTACGTCTTACTTCAACTCTCGGAAATGCCGGAATTATCGCTAAAGTTGATATGCGAAGAAAAAACCGTGAATTGTATGATGTAAAAGCCAATCTTCAGAATTTACAGATCGGAAAAATTATTCAGAATAAAGATTTAGGATCAATTACTGCGCAGATTTCTGCGAAAGGAGAAAGCTTTGACTTTAAAAATGCAAATGCCAATCTTAAAGGTTTTGTTCAGTCTGCGACATACAAAGGTTACCGCTATCAGAACATGAATCTGGTAGGGAAAATCAATCGTGGAGCTTACAACGTCATTCTCAATTCAAAAGACCCGAATGCCAATTTACAATTGACAGCTTCAGGAGTTTATAACGACAAAAATCCGACTGTAAAAGTCAATGGAAACATCAATAAATTAGATTTAAACAAATTAGGATTTTACAGTTCACCGATGATCATCGCAGGAGCAATTGACGGTGATTTTAAAAGCCTTGATCCCGATAATTTGAATGGTTATCTCAATCTTAAAGATTTTGCCGTTTCAGACACCAAAGAAGTTTATCCTATTCAGGAAGTTAATTTATTGGCTGTTTCTACGGCAGATTCCACAAAAATAAAATTCAATTCTCAGATTGCGGATGTAGAACTGAACGGAAAATATAAACTGACCCAGATTTTTGGTGCATTACAGCAAACAATCAATCAGTATTATCAATTCCAGAAGCCCGGAAAAGCACAGAAAATTGATGCAGGACAGTTTTTTACTTTCAATGCAAAAATCAAAAATGATGATCTGATCAGAAAATTTGTTCCGGAATTGAAAAGCTTTGAGACGATCAATATCAACGGAAATTACAATGCAGATTCTCAGCAAATTTTAATTGACGCACAAATTCCGCAGGTTTTGTATGGAACGAATACACTTGAAAGCACTTCACTCAAAATAACTAATGAAAATCAGGCTTTACAGTATGACTTGAGTGTTGCAGCTTTAAAAAGTGAGAGTTTTGCTTTAAATAAAGTCAATATCAATGGTGATGTTGCCAACAATATTATCAATTACAACATCACGACAAAAGACGATAAAGATGTCACCCAGTTTTTAATTGCAGGAAATGCAAAATCAATAAATGACATCACCGAGATTTCTTTAAATCCAAATGGTTTAAAACTGAATTATATGGATTGGACGGTTGCCGAAAACAATAAGATCCAAATTTTCAGTCAGGGAATTGTAGCGGATAATTTTACACTTTCCAATGCAGGAGCTGAGATTTCTTTGCAATCTGAAAGCAATTCTCCAAGCAGTCCTTTAAATGTTTCGTTAAAAGATTTTAAAATCGAAACAATTACTGAGATCATTAAAAAAGATTCTCTTTTGGCAAAAGGAACCATCAACGGAACGGCGCAACTGAGAGATTTAACCAAAAACATGACGTTCACTTCAGACATCAATGTTTCTGATCTGATCGTTTATGGAAGTCCCGTTGGAAATTTAGCTATTAAAGTCAATAATCAATCTGCTAATCTTCTGAATGCCGATATTGCGCTTTCAGGGAACAGTAATGATGTGAAAATTTTAGGAAATTATAATACTTCTTCGAGCACATTCGATTTAGATTTAGATATGAATCAGCTTCAGATGAAAACTTTACAAGGCTTTTCTATGAATGCCATTACCAATACGGAAGGCTATCTTTCCGGAGATCTAAAAATTACCGGAACGACGACTGCGCCGAAGATTTTGGGAGATTTAAAGCTGAATAATGTTGGGTTAATGATTTCACAGACTGGAAGTGATTTTAGAAATATCAACGATAAAATAGGATTTACTAACAGAGGAATTGAATTTGACAACTTCAAGATCAACGATAAAGACGGAAATTCTCTGAATATTGACGGACAGGTTCTGACGCAGACGTACAGAGATTTTGCATTTAATCTTGATGTGAATGCTAAAGATTTCAAGGTGGTAAATTCTGAAAAATCAAACGATGCAATGATGTACGGAATTCTGTCTATCGACGCAGCATTGAAGGTACGTGGAAACCTCAATCTGCCAAAAGTTGACGGAAGACTTGCAGTTTCCAAAGACACCGATTTTACTTTTGTCTTACCACAATCAAGCCCTTCTTTACAGGAAAGAGACGGAATTGTAGAATTTATTGATCAGGATCAGGTGGCTTTAAATAAAACAATCAAAGCAGATTCTATCGATACACAGAGCCCGATTAAAGGAATGGATCTGAGCGTAAACATTGAGGTCGATAAAGAAGCAAAAATGTCAATCGTTATTGATAAAGCAGCCGGAGATTTCGTCAAGCTTCAGGGTGAAGCTGATCTGACCGGTGGAATTGATCCTTCAGGAAAAACAACTTTGGTAGGAGTTTACCAGGTAGAAAAAGGAAGCTATGAAATGTCTGTAAGTGTTCTGAAGAGAAAATTTGACATCCAAAAAGGAAGTACAATCACATGGACAGGTGAACCCACAACCGCCAATCTCGATATTACCGCAATTTATAAAACCGAAACTGCCCCAATTGATCTTGTAGAACAACAATATAATGATTCGGAACTCAACCAGTTTAAGCAGAGAATACCATTCAATACATTATTAATTTTGAAAGGTGAATTACTAAAACCACAAATTAGTTTTGACATTACTACAGAAGAAAAAAACAATGCAGTTTCATCACTCGTTACTGATGCTGTGGATGCTAAACTCGCTCAGCTGAGAGAAGATGAAAATGAAATGAACAAGCAAGTTTTTGCATTGCTATTACTGAATCGTTTCATTGGTGAAAATCCGTTTCAAAGCAATTCCGGGCTTTCTGCAGAAACGATGGCAAGACAAAGTGTAAGTAAAATTCTTTCTCAGCAACTGAATAATCTGGCTTCGGATCTTATAAAAGGAGTTGATCTGAATTTTGATCTTGAATCTTCCGAAGATTACTCTACCGGAACACAAAATACCAGAACTGACCTGAATATAGGTTTGAGCAAAAGGTTATTGAATGATAGACTGAAAGTTTCTGTTGGAAGTAATTTCGGACTGGAAGGTGAAGCCCGACAAAACGAAAATACCACCAATATTGCAGGAGATGTTACGGTAGATTACAGCCTTTCGCGAGACGGAAGATATATGCTTCGTGCGTACCGTAAAAATGATTATCAGGTTGCATTACAGGGACAAATCGTAGAAACGGGAGTCGGATTTATCATCACATTGGATTATGATAAATTCAGAGATATTTTCAGAAAGTCGAGAAATAATCGAAACAGGGAAAACAGAGAGAACAAGAAAAAACAGGATAACCAAGTCGTAGAGTTTAAATAATGAAAAATAAGTTTAATATATACTGTAAATATTTTTTGGCATCGGGAATGACTGCAGCAGTTGTCTCTTGCAGCAATACTAAATTTCTGAAGGAAGGACAAATGCTTTATACAGGAGCAGAAGTAAATATTGAAAATGACACGCTTCCCAAAAAGAAAAAAAATGAACTAAAAGCTGCTCTCGAAGAAAATTTAACACCAAAACCCAATTCATCTTTTTTTGGATTAAGACCAAAACTGTATGCTTACAATGCTACAAAAGAACCGAAGAAAGAAAAAGGGTTGAGATATTGGCTGAAATATAAGTTTGGAGAAGAACCCGTTTTGTTGGGAGATGTTGACAGAGAATTCAACAAAGATATCATTGTCAATTATTCTGAAAACAAAGGATATTTTAATGCAAAAGCAAAGTACGATACGGTTTCAAAAAATAAAAAAGCAAGAGTAATTTATACTTTAAATCCCGGAGCACAATATCTTATCAGCAATGTCAATTTTGTGCAGGATTCAAGTCTTATCAATCAGGAGATCCAGAATTTAAAAGGCAAAACCTTATTAAAAGCCGGAAATCCTTTTGACCTTGATGTCATCAAATCTGAAAGACAGCGAATTGATGACGGTTTGAAAGACAAAGGTTTTTATTATTTCAATCCCGACAATATTATCGTTCAGGCAGACAGTACTGTGAGTAAAGATCATAAAGTCGAAATGATCGTCAAATTGAAAGACAACACTCCGAAACTCGCAACTGAGCAATTCACAATTGATAAAGTGGTTGTTTTCCCGAATTACAATCTTCGTGATGCTAAAAAAGGAAAATATGATATTCCGATGAACCCTGATTCGTTGAAAAAATATGAATACAATGATATCTATGTCGTTGATCCTGATAAAAAATTTAAGCCGAGAATTTTTGACCGTGCTTTATATTTTGACAAAGGCGATATTTACAACAGAAAAGATCACAATTTGTCATTGAATCGATTGATCAGTCTTGGTGTTTTTAAATTTGTGAAAAATGAATTTGTTGTTTCAGATTCTTTAAATCATAAGTTTGATGCCTATTATATTCTGACTCCGAGAGAATTGCAATCGTTACGTTTGGAAGCTTTAGGAAGAACCAATTCTGCGAATTATGCAGGAAGTGAATTAAATTTAAACTGGACTCAAAGAAATTTCTTCCGCGGTGCAGAGCAGTTTAAAGCTTCTGTTTACGGCGCTTTTGATGTTCAGATCGGTGGTCCTGCAGATGCAGAAAATATTTTCAGAGCAGGTGCGAATGCACAATTATCTATTCCTAGAATTGTTGCACCTTTCCGTTTCAATTCTTCGAGTTCATTTGTCCCGAGAACGAATATTCAGCTCGGATATGAGTTTCAGAACCGTACAACTTTATATACTTTAAATACATTCAACGCCTCATTCGGCTATCAGTGGAAAGAAAATGTAAGAAAAGAACACGAACTTAAACTAATTGATATTTCATTAATTGATCCAGCGAATGTTACTCCGAAATATACTGCAAAATATCAACAAAATCCATATTTGGAAAGAGTTGTAGATCAGCAATTAATATTCGGACCCACTTATTCTTATACCTATTCCACCACAATGCTTCCCCGCAAAAACACATTCTATTATAAAGGAATGCTTGATCTGGCAGGAAACATCACAGGACTTGTAACAGGAGCTAATGCGAAAGAAGGAAAAGAAAAAACAATCTTCGGAGTTCCTTTCAGTCAGTATGCAAAAATTGAAAATGACGTAAGATTCTATCACAAATTCAACGAAAAAACATCCTTCGCTTCAAGATTTATTGCCGGAGTTGCTGTGCCTTACGGAAATTCAGAACATATTCCGTTTTCGAGACAGTTTTTTGTAGGAGGAAGCAACAGTATTCGTGCTTTCCGTGCGAGAACTTTGGGACCGGGAAGTTATGATCCGAGACCGCAACAACAAAATGGTGGCTTTGTGTTTGATCAGGCAGGTGATGTAAAATTAGAATTAAATGCAGAATATCGGGCCAATATTTATAAATTCTTAAATGTTGCCGTATTTGCAGACGCAGGAAATATCTGGTTGATCAATGATGAACTCAATAACGAAGGACAGATTACAAGACCGGGCGGAAAATTTTCTAAAGAATTTTTAAGCGAAATTGCCGTTGGTGCAGGTGTTGGTCTGAGACTTGATTTTTCAATTTTGATTCTGAGACTTGACCTTGCAATGCCCCTGAGAATTCCTTATTACGAAAAAAGTGATCGATGGGCTTTTGATAAAATCAATTTTGGGGATTCTAGTTGGAGAAGAGACAATCTTATCCTGAATATAGCGATCGGATATCCTTTTTAAATGCTTATTGACAATTGGTTTATCTAAAAACAATTTAAATAAATATAAAGTTTGTCATTTCGCAGGAATCTCAACATTGTTATTTAATCATGATTAGATTCCTATGGAAATCGGAGTCAATGACAGAACTGTGAAAGATTGATATTATTACTAATTGCAATCATCATAATACCAATAATAAATTTCTAAAGAAAATGCTAAAAGAACTTAAATTTTTCTGGGAAACCGTGAAAGAAACCTTTGCAGAATGGAATAATTCTTCCGCATCAAATGATTCGGCAAGTCTTGCATATTATGCTATTTTTTCGATTCCCGGCTTACTGATTATCATTATCTGGATTGCCGGATATTTCTTTGGAGAAGAGGCGATTCGCGGACAAATAAGCACTCAAATCAGCGGATTAATGGGACAAGATGTGGCAAAAAGCATTCAGGATATGATTGCCGGAGCATTGATTGACAAAGAAAATATTTTTATGAAAATAATTGGAATCGGATCATTAGTTTATGGTTCTACGACTCTGTTTTTCCAACTGCAAAAATCTTTGAATAATCTCTGGGATGTAGAAGCTGCACCAAAGAAAGCTTTGGTAAAATTCCTTTTAGACAGAGCTAACTCATTGGGAATGATTCTGATTTTAGGATTTTTATTAATGATTACCATGGTTTTATCTTCTTTAATCAGCTTATTTAATAATTTTATCACAACCTATTTTGGTCTTGAGACTTATCTGATTGTTGAAATCATCAATTTTGTAATAGGCTTCGGCATCGTTGTCGTATTATTTGCATTGATGTTTAAAGTACTTCCTGATATGGAAATCAGCTGGAAATCAGTCTGGAAGGGTGCTTTGTTAACTGCCGTATTATTTACTCTCGGTAAGTTTTTGCTAAGTCTTTACTTCGGACAGTTTAAACCAACTTCGGCATTTGGAACTGCAGGAACAGTCATTTTGATTATGATGTGGATTAATTATTCGTGTATGCTGATTTTCTTCGGAGCAGAATTTACAAAAGTGTATACTTATAAAAAAGGATACAAAATAATGCCTTCCAAACACGCCAAATGGAGCAGTGCAAAACTTTACAAAGACAGTCAGTCAGAGAGTGCTATCACTTAAAATTGAATAACAAAAATCCTCCTGAAATTTCAGGAGGATTTAATTTTTACATTCTGTTTACCGTTTCTATTCCCAGTAATCGTAATGATTTTTGAATGGTCTTCGCCGTAAGATCAGATAAATTTAAACGATACTGTTTAATATTCTCATCCTCCTGAATCAAAATCGGATTGTTCTGATAGAATGAATTATAAGATTTCACCAAATCATATAAATAATTTGCTGCCAAAGCCGGGCTTAAACTTTCTGCCGCTTTAGCAACTATCCCTTTATAATTGGCAAGCTGCATGATCAGTTCTTTTTCAGACTGACTTAATTCTATGCTCTCAGTTTCTTTAGCTTCGAAATTTGCTTTTGTCAGCAATGATTGAATACGTGCAAAAGTATATTGAATAAACGGGCCTGTATTTCCATTAAAATCAATACTTTCTTCAGGATTGAAAAGCATTTTCTTCTTAGGATCTACTTTCAGCATGAAATATTTTAAAGCCCCGATTCCAATACTTTCGTAATTATGATTCTTTTCTTCTTCGGTAAAGTTTTCTAACTTTCCTAATTCTTCAGATTTGGACTTTGCAATATCAAACATATCCTGCATCAATTCATCTGCATCTACTACAGTTCCTTCACGAGATTTCATTTTACCATTCGGAAGCTCAACCATTCCATACGATAAGTGAAATAATTGATCTGCCCATTCGTAGCCCAATTTTTTTAATATCTTAAATAAAACCTGAAAATGGTAATCCTGTTCGTTTCCTACAGTGTAAATTAATTTCTGAAGATTATTTTCTTTAAAACGCTGTACAGCCGTTCCCAAATCCTGCGTCATATAAACGGAAGTTCCGTCTGAACGAAGCAAAAGTTTCTGATCTAAACCTTCATCCGTAAGGTCACACCAAACCGAGCCGTCTTCTTTCTGATACAAAACTCCCTTATCCAACCCTTCCTGAATAAGGTCTTTTCCTAAAATATAGGTATTGCTTTCGTACTGCACCTGATCGAAATTTACCCCCAGTCTTTTGTAAGTTTCGCCGAAACCTTTGTACACCCATGAGTTCATTTCATTCCAAAGATTTCTTACTTTTTCATCGCCATTTTCCCAATCGAGAAGCATTTGTTGAGCTTCTTTTATTAAAGGAGCATCTTTTTTTGCCTGATCTTCTGAAATCCCTTGTTCTACTAGTTCAGCAATTCCTTTTTTATATTCCTGATCAAATTTTACGTAATAATTTCCAACAAATTTATCTCCTTTTGTATTGGTGATTTCAGGAGTTTCACCATTTCCAAACTTCTCCCAAGCTAACATCGACTTACAGATATGAATTCCTCTGTCGTTGATGATTTGACTTTTAATTACATCATAACCGGCTTCTTCAAGAATCTGAGCTACGGAAAAACCTAAAAGATTATTTCTTACGTGTCCTAAGTGAAGGGGTTTATTGGTATTTGGAGAAGAATACTCAACCATAACGGTTTCGTTCTTCTTTTCTATAGTCGAAAATTGATCGCTTACCATTTTAAACTGGTCAACGAAAAACTGATTTTTAACTTTTACATTTAGAAAACCTTTTACCACATTGAAACTTTCAAGCAATTCAGTCTGCTCAGTTAAAGCTTCTCCCAACTCAACACCAATGCTTTCAGGATTTTTCTTCAATTGTTTAATTAAAGGAAAAGTAACTATTGTAAAGTCACCTTCATACTCAGTTTTATTCTCCTGAATCTCGAGTTTTATATCTTTTAACTGATAAACGTTAAGAATAACATTTTTCAGCTTTTGTTCTATGATATCTTTAATATTCATTATTCTAATTTGAAATACAAATATACGGAAATAAAAAAACCGCCCGAAGGCGGTTTTGATATAACTTAAAGATGTTTTTAATTTACATCCCAGAAGACTTTTGTTGATAACTTATCTCCTCCTATTGCAGATGAAGCGGTTGACCAATTGGCACCATTCACAGTTTGTTCATTGATAGGATAAGTTAATCTCGTTGGAACTTTACCATCTGCAGCAGGAATAGCATTTGGTGCAGTCAGAACAGGATAATCTAATCTTCTGTAAAAATTCCAAGATTCAAAACCTCTGTTATACATAGCGATCCAGGCTTGCTGACCGATTTTCTGTTTCCAATTGGCTGCAGAATATACTACATTTGGGTTTGCTAAATATGTAGCTATAGCTGCAGAGCTTACTCCCCATTGCTGCATAGATCTTTCAATGGCATTTTGATAATACTGTTGTGCAGAAGAACCTACTGTATAACCTCTTGCCGCAGCTTCCGCTAAATAGAAATTAACCTCCGCTGCATCAAACAATAATCCCGGTTTACTTGCAGGTAACAAAGCGTCTCCAATATGAGAATTTGCACTGTATGTATTTGTAAGCCCCACTGTTCCACCTACATATCCTCCACCGGAAACTTCTGTAAAATAAAATGGTCTTCGTGGATCATTTAAATCATTCATAACATCTACAATTCCTTCTTCGGCCACAAAGTCATTTCTGTTACTTGCAATTACTTCTGCATATAAGCGGTTAAAATTTGGTGAGGTTGCATCATATTTAAAAAGTGAATTCTCAGCATTGGTTAACATTACCCCACTCGCATAAGCTGATTCTACTGTTTGTTTAGCTAAGGTAGGATTTACATCTGCAAGATTAATTCCTATTTTAAGTTTTAAACTATTCGCAAAAATTATCCATTCACCCACATCTCCATTATAAATATTATCGCCTGTTTCGAAACTTGAATATCCGGAATCTAATGTTGCTACAATAGTATTTAGTCTGCTAATCAGATTTTCGTAAATTGTTTTGGCATCATCATATTTTGGTAAAACGATTGATTCTGGTTTTGCAGCCTCAGTATAAGGTACATTACCAAAACTATCGACTAAAACCTGATAGGTGTAAATTTCAAGCAAATTAACAATTGCTAATTTATTTGCCTGTTGCTTTTCCCACGCTGCTTGTGATGTAGCAGTAGGCTTTACTTCACCTGCGATAACTTTTTTTGTTTCATTTAGATTACCCAGTACATCCGTGTAAAGTGCTAACCACATATTATCCGGCACTTTACGAGTACCTGTAAAATTAAATCGCGCATCATTTCTATATATCGTTGTTGCCAGATAATGTTGGAAAAATCTGAAAACATTTAAGTTGACACTTGGAGTTTCCATCTGATCCATAAGCTCCTTCTGAGCATTTGTGAATAAGAGTTCAGATGGTACTTCGTATGGCTGACTTTGATTATTATTGAAGTCTTCGTCGCCATTGACGCATCCCGTTAAAATCGTTAAAGAACCTATGGTAAGTATTGAAAATATTTTTCTCATTTTAATTTGTTTTAGAAGTCTAATTTAACATTGAATGAATAGATACGCGTTGTAGGCATAACTCCTGATTGAAATCCTTGAATATTACCGGAAGAGGTACCGGCTTCAGGATCGGCATCAGGTAGATTTTTATGTATTATCCATAAATTCTGACCAAGTAAACTTAAAGTCATTCCTTTAATAAAAGTATTTCTAAGTAAGTCTGACGGTAAACTATAAGAAAGTTTTGCCTCTCTCAGTTTTACATATGAAGCATCATATACGAATGCTTCTTGTGGTACCCCCGCATCCGTTCCAAATGCTCCACCAGCATATGATGCATCAATTCTGATATCATTTGGAGTACCATCTTGTTTTACTCCAGTCAAAATGACACCTCCTCCATTTTCAAGTGTATTTCTGATAGGATTTCCTAAATCATTTAGTCCTGCACTATATTCATAAATACCCGTTAATCCTCCATAGGATTGGTCAAGAGAATATACACTTCCACCCTGTCTTACATCAATTAAAAAACCTAATGATATATTTTTATATCTGAATGTATTATAGACTCCACCAATCCAATCAGGTTGTATATTTCCTAAGACTTTATCTGAAGCTACTAAATAGTACCCATCATCATCAACTACTTTATTACCATTTGAATCATACACAAATCCCGTTCCTCTAAAAGTACCATAAGGTTGACCAATTGTTGCGTTCAAAGATGTTTCCTGAAAACTTGCTAATTGTAAATTTTCTCTACCTTGGTTCAGAGACTTTACAATATTTCTATTTCTTGCCCAGTTTAGATTAATATCCCATTGAAAATCCGTACTTTTTAGCGGTACTATTCCTAAAGATACTTCAATTCCTTTATTTTCTGTTTCACCAGCATTAATTAATGAAAAGCTATAAGCTGTGGATGGTGATTGTGGTACACTAAAAAGTAAGTCTGAAGTATTTGTTTTGTATAAAGATAAATCTAAAGTTACTCTTCTTTTGAACATTGAGGTTTCTAAACCAACTTCCCAACTTTTCTGCCTTTCTGGTTTAAGATTGTTAAAGTCTACATATGTTGTACTTATATCTGCCATTGGAGTTCCATTTACAGTACCCCTATTTGAGAAGAAACCAGATCTACCAAACGGCATATCATTACCTACTTCAGCATAGCTTAATCTTACTTTACCAAAATTTAACCAACTACTTTTAAGTAATTCTGAGAAAACAAAACTAGACCCTAATGAATAGTAAGTATAATTATTATTTGCTTTTGGAAGTGCGCTAGAAGTATCATTACGAATAGTACCTTCTAAGAATAAAAATTTGTCAAAATCGAAAGATGCCTGTGCATAAATACCTGCTTTTTGTCCTCTAATATTACCTTCAATAGGCGGAAAATATGCTCTGGAATTACCAATTGTATATAAATCAGGGATAATTAACCCGCCAGTAGTTGAATTTTCCATACTTCTTTGGTGTTGATCAAAAAACTGTCCTCCTCCTACAAATATGGCATTAAATTTATCAGAAATATTCAAATTATATCTTCCGATTATGTCATAAGTTTGTCTCACGAGATTATCATCAAACACCCAATAGCCTGAGGTTTCATCTGCTTGTGCTAAACCAAACTCTTCAGCATGACTTCCTACAGCTTTTCTTATCTCTTGTTTACTATTTGTATAATCAATAGTTGCTCTACCTAAGATATTGAATTTATCTGTAACATCATAAGATAGTTCTGCACCTGCAATTAATCTAGTTTTGTCATCAGAAGAATAATTTTTATATCTATCCCAATAAGGATTATTCCAAAAGGCAGCAGATAGGTCTCCATCTAATGGAGCATTCATATTCCATGTATAATTTTGGTTAGTTCTGAAGAATTCATCCCTCAATTCCAAAATATCAACGTTTATTGGCCACCATTGTCTAAACCCGGTCATTATATTATCACCGTATCCCACAGAATTTCTTCCAACAGTTGTTTGATCATTAAATGTTAAGAAAGTACGTGCAGTAAATTTATCATTAAATTTCCTACTATAATTACCACTTAACATATTCTTGTTCAATCTACTATTTGGTAAAATCCCCGTTTCATAATTGTTTGTAAATGTTAAGTTGTATGTATTCGATTCGTCACCTCCATTCAAATTAAAACTATTTACGAAAGAAAGAGATTTTTGAAAAAACTTGCTCGGATCATTTTTAGCAGCTACCCAAGGTGTTGCCTTTCCAAAATTAGGATTTCCGGGCACAAATGAATTCCATTGATAAACCATAAGATTAGGATTAAATGCTGCACCATATGATGCATCATCCCCTGTCGGAGCTAAAATATCAACAGTACCATCACCATTTACATCTTCATTAAAAAAACTATCTTCACCTGAATATCCTGCACCATATTGTTTCTGATATTTAGGAAAAGTAGATCTGTCAATTTCTCCAACAGAAACAGTAGAATTCAATGTAAGACCTAAAGATTTACTTTTCTTTCCTTTTTTAGTTGTAATTATAACGGCACCATTAGCAGCCATACTACCATACAATGCAGTTGCAGCAGCTCCTTTAAGAACATTAATAGATTCTATATTATTTGGATCAATATCTGCAGTAGCATTCCCAAAATCAAAACCATCTCTACCTCGGGAAGCATCACTAGAATTTAAATTACCACTAATAATTGGCACACCATCTAAAACTATTAAAGCTTGATTGTCACCCGTAATACTTTTAGTACCTCTCAATACAATATTGCTTGATCCTCCAAAATTCCCATTATTTTTAATTTCCATACCGGCAACTTTCCCTGATAAATTATTGATAAAATTGTTGGTGGGTACAGAATTTACTTTCTCCGCATCTAAAGTCTGTGAAGAGTAGCCTAAGGATTTTTTTTCTCTCTTAATTCCAAGCGCAGTAACTACTACTCCTTCGATTTCTTGTGTCTTTAAGGTATCGCTCGGCTTTGTTTGTTGGGCGTTGGCAACAATAAAAGACGAGGACATTACTACAAGTAGTATACCTGATGTTAATTTCTTCATATTAATACATTAATTTTGTGTTAACAAAGTTGTAAAACTTTTTCTTAAAAAACTGTTAAAAAGTAAAAAAATTGTTATTTGCTTCATAATAGTTTTATTTTTTCTATCTTTTAAACATTTTAAAATGTTAATTTTTATTAAATCGCTAAAAAATAAGTGATATTTTTACATCAAAGCAGGTTATGAGGAGATAAATAGAAAATTTTTAAGTAAACATACTATAGAGACGAATATAATTCCTGATGAAATCTTAGGCAAAATTGAACGAATAGTTCAAGAAAAATAATTGTGAAAAAGAACTAAACTTATACTGATTTTTATGTCAGTGGAAAATTTAATAGTATTTGAAAACATTCCTACAGTAATCATAAAATACTGATTTTCAAAACACTTACAACTAACACAGCTTTAGATAAATAAACAACGTATCAGGAAAGCGAATTGGCACACAGAAATATTTCTTCTCTGATAATTTATTCATCTGTAATAAAAAGAGCAGTTCAATTGTGCAGATTATAATTATCTCAGTTTAGCTTAATTCCAGAGACTGATGAATTGACATAACGACTTTATAGACCCTCAATACCATGGTGAAATACCAAATTGTGATCTGCAACAGAAAATACTGGAAAACCCAGAAAATAATACTCTTTTGACTGAATATCACCGTGCTCATTGAGATGGAAATATATTTAGTACATACAGGCTGAAATTTATTAATTTTTCAACAATTAATGATTAAATTTAAAATGATTCTAAATAAAAAGATCAACAATAAATGCTTCTCTTTGTTATACCTAGATTAGTTCTTTTATCTAAGTTTATCCTGTACTCGAAATTATTGTTAAAATTTATCCGCTCATTACAATAAAAAAGACCACTTTGGAAAGTGGTCTTTTTTATTAACTTAATTAATTAAATTAGTTTTGATTCCAGAATGGAGTGTATTGGTTTTTTGTAAACACGGCATTCGTAGCAAAATTCGGGACATTAGCGGAATTAGCAACATATTCGGAAGTTGGATAAACTAAACGGTATGGTTTATTACTTTGAATTGAATTCGCAGCCATTGGAGTAACCGGATATCCAGTCCTATTATATTCAATGAACATTTCTGTTGGGTTAACGTTTGTCAAGGCTAACCATTTCTGAGTCATGATCGCTTCTATTTTTTGTGCATTTGTACCGGTCCAACCTAAACCTGGTTTTGTAGAAATTTGAGTTATGTAAGCATTCATCTGTCCAGCAGTTGCTCCTAGCCAAAGACCTGAAGCAACAATTCCCTGAGTGAATTCTGTTTGACCATTACCTGAGAATAATGAAGGGTATCTTACAGCTGCTTCTGCCTGCAACAATTTACTTTCAGCTAAAGACATAATTACACCCGCTCTATTGCCAGATGTCAAAGAAAGAGCCGCTGATCCTGAGAAATTACCCGCTCCTAATTTTGAAACACTGGTATTGTCAAGTGGAACCCCGGGTTGTCCTGGAGCTGCACCCTGTCTGATCCCCTTAACCTGAGATACTCCATTGTAATTTATAAGTGAAAATAATCTTGATCTTCTTGGATCAACAATTCCGTTAAACTTTGTATAATAACTCTCGGTTGCATTATAAAGATTACCATTCAAACTTATTGCAATATGTTCTGATGCAGTAACCAAATTATAATTTTGAGGCGCACTTCCAGCAGAGTTTAATCTATAAGTTAAAAAGAAAGGATTCATCGAGTCATCATTACTGCTATTATAACCTGGATTCTCTAGAACATCCTCATTAATAAAATTTGCGCCTGATAAGGTAGCCAACTGTTGATCTCTATATGTAGCAAGTTCACCAGTAACCTTAGACATTCTTAACAAATATCTTAATTTTATTGTATTTGCAAATGCTTCCCACTTATCCATATCACCATGAAATACAATATCTGCTGCACCCGCATCCTCTGCAGTAAGGTTCGCAGCTAATTTTAAAGCTATCGCTTCATCTAAGTTGGCGATAAGCGACTTATACATATCAGTATCATTATCATATTTAGGAGCCAAGTTCTGCAAGCCTTTAAATGATTCAGAATATGGAGCGTCACCATATAAATCGACAATATATTGCAAATAGAAAGCTTTCATAACTTTAGCAATAATAATATAATTATCCTGTTTGTGGTTGACGTTAGCAAATTTTTCTACAGCTGCAAAGTTATTTACATTTGTATAAATCCCATCCCATATTTCATCATAAAATGAACTATTAACAGCACTTAATGTAGATTCATCACTAAATGGACCCCCAAAAACATAACTGTTACCTGCCCAACTATTCATCATTAAATTTCCAAAGCGCATCATTGTTGTTGCCTGAATTCTATGTGTTTGAGAAATAGCACCTGGTATAATCAATGAGGGCAAAATATTTTCTTGATGAACCGCATTCGGATTTTCATTAACATCCAAATAATCATTACAAGAATTTGCTGAAAAGTAAACAGCTATAATTGATATAAAAATTTTAAATTTTTTCATAATTTTTTATTAGAAAGTTACATTAATATTAAAGCCAAAAGACCTATATGTAGGAAATTGACTAGTAGCAACAATACCACCTGCATTACCTGTCGTATTAGAATTTTCAGGATCGGCAAAGTTTCGGTTCTCTTTCGCATACCATGCAAATGGATTTCTAGCATACACACCAACAACTAAACTATTAACAAATGTTCCTGAAAGCACATCTTTAGGAACTCGATAACTTGCTGCTATCTCTCTAATTTTTAATGCAGTTCCATCTACCACAAATTCTTCTCCAATTGCACTTTGATAATTTCCTGTAAAATATTCAGTAACACCCGAATATCCTGGATCTCCCAAAACAGGGGTAGTATTAGCCGTATAAATCGGGTTAGCAGCGGTACCTGTATTCTGAACTGATCCCGGAATTATATATCCCTGTGATCTATCAAAATCGGCTGTTTTTTCTAAAGCACCTTGACCACCTAATAAACTTTTTGTTTGAGAAATAAAACTATTTCCTGTTCTATAATCAGCCACAGCACTTAAAGTGAAATTTTTAAATCTTATTGAAGTGCTAAATCCTAAAATATAATCAGGATTAACTTTTCCTAATATTTCATAATTAGAATTTGATACAGGAAGCCCATCTTCATCAACAATAATATTTCCATTAGGATCTCGCTGATACTTAATTCCTTTAATAACAGGCATATTCTCACCTAAAACAGCAACAATACTTGCCGGAATACCATATCCCGCATTTGCCAATGTTACCTCTGTAGCACCGGCAGATAATTCTGTTACTATTGATTTATATTGAGAATAAGATCCTTTAAGATTCCATTCAAAGTCTTTAGATTTGAATGGTGTCAAACCTAATTCGATTTCAAACCCTTTGTTTTTCATAGAACCTACATTATCCAAAACAGATCTGAAACCTGTAGAAGAAGGTACGGTTGCATTAGTAATTAAATCTTGAGTCTTAGTTTGATAAACTGAACCTTCTAAAGTAATTCTGTCTTTAAGAAACCCTACACTAAGATTTCCTTCAATCGTATTGTTGAATTCTGGGGTAATATCTTCTGCAACAGGAGTAGTATCTAATATATAAGATGATAAATCTCCAAATGGATAGCCTGTTGGAAAAACACCTACTTGATCTATCTCAAAAGCATCAATACCACTATTTCCTGTTCTAGTAAAAGAAGCACTTAATTTCATATAGTTCAACACATCACCTTTAAGTCCTGCAAATGCCTTTGTAGGAATGAATGATGCTCCAATTGAATAATATGGATAACCCTCATTTTTAAATTCATTGGTAATGATTGGTCTTACACTTAATGCAGAGGATTTTTCATATCTAAAAGTTCCATTCATAAATAAGAAATCTTTGTATGCAACATCAATATTAGCAAACCACGCAGTACTTCTTTTTCTATAAGATCCATTGTTTAAATCAGAAAATAAAGAAGGATTTAAAACATTTAGTATATTATACCATCCTGGAATCTGTAGATTATCACCTCCCACTTCTGTATAATCTTCTTTAGTATCTTGAATATTATTTCCAATATTTGCCTTAAAATTAATATTATCTGACAGGTCATAATTAAAGTTCAACATTAAATCACCGTAATATTTCCAACTCTTTGTTAAACGTTTATTATATGCTGATATAATTGCGGATGAACCACCCATAGAGAAATATGTTTCCCTGTCAAAATCGGTTCCTGTTCCTACATATTCTCTTGCATCTTCTTCTTTAAATTGATCATTATAATCTTCATTAACTGATGAAGTTGTTGCAATATTACCATTATATGTTAAACTAATATTTTTAGTAAAATCATAGCCCATAGATACCACACCATTAAACGTCGTAGTATTATTATTAGTCCTAAAATGATCTCTTAACCAATAAGGATTAAATGCATAACTAGTCCAATGTCCATCAATACCTGATTTAGCAAATTGTCTAATATCAACATTACTTGGTGCTTGTAGTACTTGAGCGTATAAATTTGCTGAAGTTTTATTGGTATTTTGATCTATAAAATTAAAAGTTCCATCAATTCTAAATTTATCAATTTTTTTTCCTGCTTTAAAGAACAATGTATTTCTGTTCAATTCATCTCCTTTGATTAAAAAATCATTTTCAAGCCGATTTATTGATAAAGTTGCGTAAGAATCATTACCTCCTACATTCATGGAGAGCCCATTTTGATATATAACTCCTTTATCGAAAAAATATTTCACATTATCTTTTAGAGGCGAATATCTTTGTTGTAATATACTTCCATCTGCCTGAGGCAAACCTACCGGCACAAGCTGCCCTCCCAATGCTGATGAATATGCAGGACCCCAATTGGTATTTTCATATTGTGTATAACTAGTCCCGTTATAATCTGTTGGGTCAAATGTATCACCCGGATAACCAGCCCCGTAACTGGACTGTTGTTTTGGTAATTTGTAAACGCTTGATATATCAATAGAAGAAGTTAAATTAAACTGAATTTTTTCTGATTTAGAACCTCTTTTTGTTGTTACAACAATTACTCCATTACTTCCCCTTTCACCATATAAGGCTGCACCTTGTTGACCTTTTATTACATTGACATTATCTACTAATTCGGGTGGTAATTGTTGGAATAAACTTAAAGTTGATACAACACCATCAATAACCACTAACGCTTGATTATTACCCGTTATTGATCTATTACCTCTAATAACAACACGTGTACTGGAATCAACAGCATTATTAGTAGTATTTATTTGTAATCCTGCAACTTTTCCAGTAAGAGCTTGCGCTGCATTTGGATTGGCTGCCTGATTGAGTTCACTTGTCCCAATAACTTTGTTACTTGAAACAACAGCATCTTGTCTTTTTTTCAGACCTAATGCTCCAGTTACAACTACTTCACGAATATCCTGAGTTCTCAGAGTGTCGCCCTGTGTTTCTTGAGCATTTACCATCACAATGGAAGATGTAAGAACCAAAGCTAAAATACTTGCAGTTAATTTATTCATTTATACATTAATTTTGTGTGGGCAAAGTTGTGAAACTTTCCGTTAAAAACCGTTAAAAATCA
>Ga0065714_10002441_pt1 | contig 27420 bp, 19 predicted proteins | sample MisRhiReplicate2_FD_59101 | JGI IMG/M metagenome (GOLD analysis project Ga0065714, IMG submission 59101) | Miscanthus rhizosphere microbial communities from Kellogg Biological Station, MSU, sample Rhizosphere Soil Replicate 2: eDNA_1 v2... | ecosystem: Host-associated > Plants > Roots >... | reverse complement strand
TAGATAGGTTTTATTTTCTGATTGGCCGCACGACAGGGTGTACACCAGGATGCCCAAAAATCAACCACAACATACTTCCCTTTCAAAGCAGATAAGCTAACTGGCCTACCAGACAGATCTGACAAAGTAAAATCAGGAGCCTGTTGTCCCACCAGAAACTCTGCCTGTTTCTTATTCAATTGTTCTGTTAGTTTGGTATAAACATCTGAATAGGCAAGCTTAGGAGAGAAAAGTGCCTTCATCTCTTTTAACTGCTTAAAATTCATCACATCAAAATGCGGTCGCATCACATGCAGCATAGCTAATGAAGCGGGATATTTGCGGATGTATTTATACTTAATGGCCATCTGCTTTTCATTCAGCGCATTCATTTCTTCGCCTTCTTTTACCCGTTCTTCTTTACCAAGCTTCTCATAACGCCTACCTAACTCTTGCAGCCGCATAGTTAAAGCAGCTGTTTCTGCTTCATAAGCTTTTTGTATGTCCATTTCAGATCCACCACTAATGCTATCCTTGTTTCTCCAATCTGGCTGCATAAGAATATCGTAATTCTCATTTTCAAGAAATAACGAGACCGATTTCCTGATTTTTTTAATTTGTATGGAGGCAGACAAAGGGTGCTTTACTGTACCCTTAAAATTAAAAGATCCATTGGTGACCACTGTACTATCAAGTAGATTTCGGCCTTTATCGAAACTATATAAATAGGCCATAGATGGCTGGTCGAAACCAGCCACCTTACCTTTAATCTGATAACCACTCTGGCCAAAAGCCCCAATTGCTGCAAAAATCAACACGGTTGCAAAACAAGTGCTTTTTATGCTGGTAGTAATACTCATTATCTTGGATTAGAAACTATACCAGGATTGATTAACCTAACCTTACCGGGAATCTGTTGTACAAAAATATTGGAGCCAGCGTCTAACTTATAGGAAGCCGCTGTATTGCCACGGGTATATGTTTTTCTAAAACGACTATCACTATCTAAACGTCTCATGTCAAACCAACGTAAGCCTTTACCAAACAACTCTCTTCTACGTTCATCTATAACGAGTCTTAAGGCATCATCTGGTGTAGCAGCGGTCAGGTCTGCATAATCTGCTGGTTTAAATCTTTTCTTTCTCAAATTGTTAAGCAAAGTAAGTGCAGGCGCAATTTGACCTGCTCGTGCTTCGGCTTCAGCTGAAATCAGCATCATTTCAGGAACAGTAATATTGTAATTAAGTTCTGAAGCTATGTACAAGGGGTAAAGATCCGGATTAGGCTTACCGATTCTATCTAATGTAGTAAAATTGAACACGTAACGTAAATCTTTAGTTCCAAGCATGTTTAAAAAATCAGGTGAGATAGAATGATTCGTTAAAATCGAACCAAAACCCGTTACTTTATAAGAAATCATTTCTGGATGCAAATAAGCATTTGTCGGTTTATTGTTAATACCCCCTAAAGGCATCAGCGGATTTTTAAAACTCATGGTATTGTAATCAAACAATGTACTGTTCAATTGCAAAGCCAAATTGGCATATTTTTTTGCTTCTGGATAATTATCCATACTTTGATATACCCTGGCTAACAATGCAAGCGCCGCAGTTTTATTGTTGCGATAAACATTTTTCGCTACTGATGGCAACATATCTTTGGCCTTCAGTAAATCCTGTAGAATCAAATCATAGACAGCAACAACAGTTGTTCTAGTTGGTTTCGCCTCTAAATCTGGAACAGTAACCAAGGGAACACCGAGATCTGTACTAGCCGTTGTTACTTCATAATCTTTTGCGTATAAATTTACCAAACTCCAGTAAGCATAAGCACGATTAAAAAATGCATCGCCCAATACCTCATTTCTCTGTGTTTCTGTACCATCAGTAAGCTTTGATACGGCATCAATAATTACATTGGTATTGTAAATATTATTGTACATCGGATCCCAACCTCCATCAGTCTCTGTAGACAGATAAAACTCTGACAACCACATGTACGCTTTTGTGGTGGATTGGGATAAAGAAGATGTCACTCTGACATCACTCAGAAAAACATTGTCCGATAACTTTTCCAGTAGAGCATTACTATTGGTCGCATAGGAAGGATTAGAAGAAAGATCTTCATAATCTTGAATAAATTTTGGAATAAACTTTCCCTTTGGGGTTACATCTATGAACTTTTCACAGCCAGAAATCAATAAAACTGCCGCGAATAAAATGATATATTTTTTCATCGTTATGTATTTTGATGGTTTCATTTTCTTTTATTGAAATAATTAAAAGCCCAGATTGAGACCAAACGTGGTGGTAACCGGCTCTGGCAAGGCATAAATAGATGCCGTCCTGGCAATAGAATTCATACCAACCACTGCTTCTGGGTCAATACCATATTTATTTTTCTTAAATAAATAAAGATTGTTCATCTGCGCCACAATTCTGATCGTTTTAAAAGGTGTAGATTTTAGAAATTTAGCATTAAAATTATAGCCCACCTGGACTTCCCTTAGGCGAACAAATGAAGCATTAATGATACTGTTGTTAGACAAAGTTGCCGCCCTTGTATAATCATCACTAAGGTATTTTATATCTGCAATTGCAGGGATATCTGTTTTCAGTTCATCACCCGGTTGACGCCAGCGCTGGGCAATTTGGTTGTTGTAGGCCCCAGTCCAGTCGTATCCATACATATCTGGCATCTCCCTGCGTACCACATGACCATAGTTAAATACCAGAAAAGCCATTGCTTCAAAACCTTTATATCTAAAAGTATTGCTCCAACCACCAGTTAATTTAGGCCTGGCTGTTCCACTATAAATCAATGAGCCTTCAACAGGAATATAAACTTTTTTACCATCACCATCATATACCTGTGGGCGTCCTTCGTTGTCTAATCCCGCCCATTTATAACTCCAAACTGATTCGCGCGCATACCCTGTAAGAAAAGGAACACTAGCCTTAGGGCGGTTAATTGCCGGATTCGTATCTGTAATTCTATTATAAGTTATCTTATTTTTATTATAGCCCAAATTTAAAGTGCTATTCCAGCTAAAATCAGATGTACTTATAATTCCTGCTTTAAGCGCCAGTTCCATCCCTTGATTTACCATACGTGCAGCATTAACGCTTGCATTGGTCAAGCCTACCGTAGGATCTAGATCCTGGTTGCCTAATAAATCATAACTATACTTGCGATAATAATCTAAGGACATGGTTACGCGTCCCTTTAAAATTCCCACATCAGTTCCTAAGTTAATTGTCCTGGAACGTTCCCATCTCAATTTAGGATTTGGTGGAGTTTCAATACGAGCTACATTATCGTTAACAACCGTATTAAAAAATCTTCTTGCAACTAGAAAAGCTGTTGATTGATTGTTTCTATCAAAATTACCGGTTAAACCGTAGGTAACTCTCAAAGCCATGTTTGAAATTAAATCAGAGTTAAAAAACTTTTCCTTACTCAGATTCCATTGTCCCCCTATTGACCATAGCGGAGTCTTTTTAAATTTCGGGTCTGCCCCAAACAAACTGGAATGATCAGTTCTATAACTCCCGCTTAATGTATAACGCTCATCGAAAGTATAAGCAAGTGTAGAATAAAAAGAATATTCCCGAGTATCCAAAAAAGCAAAATTATTATATGAAGTCGCATTATAAGTATGAAACTTGTTATCCCACCACTCGATTCCTGGAGATGCCAGCTTAATTGCATCAATATTCTGAAAAGTTAACAGATCATCATTGTATCCTAGTTGTCTTTGCAGGTTAGACTGAGAAATGGTTTTACGTAAATCAAAACCACCTACTACATTTAAATAATGTTTTTCATTAAATGTATTGGAATAATTGAGCTGATTACGGAAAGCATAGTTTTTATAACCTGAATTACTCAAATCCAGAATATCGCCCAAAGGTATATTCCTAAATGCATTCCCTTTTGCATCCAAAGATGACATATAGTTAACTAAATTTCGCACATAATATCCATTCTTGGAATTCAAATTTCTATTTTCAGAAGTTGTTTTCTCAAAAATGAAGTCATTCGACAAACTTAATCCCTTAACAATCTTCCAATCTGCACCTACTCTTGACTTCAAGCCCCATCCAGATCTTTTGATATTTGCAATTGTATTTTCCTCTAGTAAATTAAATCCATTGTCCTGAAAACCTAACCCTTTGAGCCTGTCGTTCTCAATTTTATTAAAACTAGAATAATCATAAACATAATTACCTGCACCGTCTAATAGCATTTGGTATGGCAACAAACTGCGGGTTGCAGATTCGACACCTGAATAACCTGACTTACCTGAGGTATAAGTTGCTGAAAGATCGGTACGCAAGGTTAAAAAATTGGTTATGTTATAGTTGTTTCTAGAGTTGATAGTCAAGGCATCTGAATTATTTCCCTTAAAGCCAGTCTTGTCTGATTTATAATTAGCAGACAGAAAACTCTGTATTTTATCTGAACCCCCAGATAAAGAAAAGAAATGACTCTGACTTACACTTGGGCATAACAATAAGTTATCTATCTGCTCCTTGTTAGATAAACCAGCTAGGGCAGCTAATCTCTTATCTCTTTCTTCTAAAGTGATGTCACCACGATCAAAATCATTAAAGATGCCAATCGATTGAGAATATCCAGAGGGACTACCATCAAATATTGGCGCCATGATATACCCTTTATCATATTGTTCTTTCTGATAGTCAATCAATGTAGGTGCATCAGCGCGTCTCAATTCATTATAATCCGGTGTATTGGTAATCCTTGTATTCCCTGCATAATTAATTTGCAATTTACCTGCCTTCCCTTTCTTAGTGGTGATGACAATAACTCCATTGGCAGCTTGAGATCCCCATACAGCAGAAGCTGCAGCATCTTTCAAAACGGTTACGTTTTCAATTTCATTAATATCTGGAAAAATTGTACTGGCAAAGCCATCAATTATGATAAGAGGCTGTGTTCCGGCGCGTAATGAACTACCTCCTCTAATCTGCAAGTCATTAGCTCCATTAACCCCTTTGTAAACACTTAAACCTGGTACGGTACCTTCCAGTAGCCGGTCTAAAGTGACGTTATTACGGCGACTAATTTCTTCAGAATTAAGAACTACGATAGCTCCCGTTGTATTTTTACGTTGCAACGTCTGATAACCAGTAACCACAACCTCATTTAAAAAGGCTACATCTTCTTTTAGTAAAACATCTAATCTTGATTTACCTTTTACACTCAATTCTTGCTTTTCGAACCCTACAAATGTAAAAGTCAGAAGATCCTCATCATGCACATGTATCACATAGCGCCCGTTTACGTCCGTAACTGTTGCAGTTTTTGCAAGGGTCGCTTTTACAACTACTCCAGGAATACCATGTCCATCCTTATCGGTAACCACACCAGCAATGTCATGTGGATCGCTCTTCACATCAGTAAGCCGGTTCCCCGAACTAATTGGTTTAATCACCAAACGATTATCTATCAGCTCATAAGTATACCTGTTGTTAAGTATAACCTTCATCAGCTCATCAAGAGAAGCATTAGAAACATTAATATCTATTTTCTTAGCAGCATTAAATTCATCATTACTATAGAAAAAATCGAGTCCCTTCTGTTGCTCTTTCATCATTCTGAATATTTCAGTTAAGCTAACCTGCTTAGCGGAAATATTAAACCTAACAGCTTGAGCAAACGCACTTACTGGGAGCGCACAAATACAGGTAAGGTAAAACAGACAAAGAAGTCTGACAAGTTTAGGTAAGCGGCGTAGACGCATACCTTTAGTAAAAGTTTGATACATAATTAAAGGTTAGTTGATTGATTTTACGGTTTAGTTATATACAGCGTTTCATTTCGGATCTCAAATTTCACATTGGTGGAAGCTCCGATTAGCTGAAGTACAGTATTTAATGTTTTATCTTTTTCTATTGATCCTGTAAAGCGCAAGAGTCTGGCTTCATTATTAGTAAATACTACTTTAATGTTGTACCAGCGACTTACTTTCTCAGTAATTTGGACTAATGGCATATTATCAAATACAAATACACCATCTTTCCAGGCGTAATCACTATATACAAGAGGTGTTTTTTGAAGAGCAGGCAAAGTGTTTGGCTTTTTATTGTCGATCCTGATCTTAGATCCGGCAAGCAAACGCTGCTTATTACCCAAATGATCGCTAACATTTACAATCCCCTCTACAAGTGTAGCTTCTGCGTACGCTGCTCCTTTATAAGCAGCAACATTAAATGCAGTACCAACAGCCTCTACATCCATATGATCCGTTTTAACAATGAATGGATGCTTTTTGTCTTTAGCGACTTTAAAGTAGGCTTCTCCTGTCAGCTTTACTTCCCGAATGGCTGCATTGCTAAAATCGACCCTGTAAGTTAGTTCCGAACCTGAATTAACCCATACATGAGTTTTATCCGGCAAAATGATTTCATATTGTCCGCCCTCAGGCACAATAAGCCTATGATAGCCTTTCTGCCCAGCATTAGCACTATAAACTAAGACGTTTCCTCTGTTGCTTGCAATCACATCGTTCTTGCCTCCGGAAATATCAAGGGTAGACTTATTTTGCAAGCTTAATCGTTTTCCATCTGGAAGTACCAGCTCTGCACGACTTCCCCCCGGTTGTATAACTTGAGCAGTAAGCGATGATTCTTGCTCTTTGTTAGTAGCAACGTAGATTACCAGGCCAATAGTACACAACATCACTACTGCTGCGGCATACTTAAGCCACGACAACGATCGTTTTGGCCTTAACAAATGAACAGGAACATCAGTAATGCGATATTTAACTTTTATCCATGCAGCATCAGTATCTGGTTTTCTAACCCCTTCATTTTTAAAAAGCTTTTTTACAGCGACAAGATCGTTATACTCCTGTTGGTTTTTAGTATCCAAAGCTAACCATGAAGTTAATTCACTTTGTTCTTCAGGACTCAATACTCCTAAGGTTATACTCCTTATCATCAACTCCTGTATACGTACTTTATCGTTGCTATCCATCTGCTCCATATACCAACATGACAACTCAGTAAAAAAAAAGGGTGATGCCCAATTGAATTATTTTTTAAAATTTTTCCTTTTCGGTCTTTTTACAAGAAGAAAACAAGAAATGTGAGATCCTTAAGCTGCGGCCGAAGGGTTGAAAAAGCCTTAGTCATCTGCGTTTTAACTGTGTTTACCGATATTCCCAGTTGCTCCGCAGCTTCTTTATAACTTTTATCTTCCAGCACGCAAAGCAGAAATACTTTTCTACATTGAGGAGGGAGTTGATCTATGGCATGCATGATGCGTTGTCTCGTTTCTGCAGCAATTAATGAATCATTACCTATCTCCGCTTCTGAATGGGTGGCCCCATAATCATCTGCATAGTTTTTCCTTACCTTTTGTCCTTTGATGTAATTCAATGCGGCATTTTTTACGGACCGATACAAATAATGCTCTTGCTGGATTTCCAGATGATCAGCCTGAATAGCGGCCCAGCATTTTACAAAAACATCCTGTACAATGTCTTCTGCAGCCTCCATATCTCTGGTAACAATATTGGCATAAAAACACAAAGTTTGATAATGTTCCCGAAAAAGCTGCTCAAACTGTTGATACATGATACGCTAGAGTTATCCCTATTCAAATACAAAAATACATAAAAAACGAGGTTAACTTATCTATCCGGATTGTTCAAAATATTATTTCATCACTATAATCTTTCCTTCTTCAATTTTAAAATGCAGTCCTCCACTTGATTCCAACTGCTTCAATACGGCAGAAACATGTTGATCGCGCGAAACCTTTCCGACAAAGGTTTTATGAGGATCAACATGCTGATAAATCACTTCCACATCATACCAGCGGGATATCTTTTTCATGATACTTTCCAGTGGGTCGTTATCGAATATGAAAAATCCATTTTTCCAGGCCAGTGTTGCGGCTGTATCAGCTTTGATGGTATTCACTGATCCATGATCAATAATAGCCTGCTGCCCTGTCTTAAGGATAACCTCCTTACTTGAAGAGCCATTATTTACAGCTGTCCTTACCTTTATTGTTCCTTCAAAAAGCGTCGTTTTTACTATTGATTCATCAATATAATTATTTACGTTGAAATAGGTTCCCAGTACCTGCACTAATTGCTGATCTGTAACCACCTTAAAGGGATAGTTTGCATTTTTTACTACTTTAATGCAGGCTTCCCCACTTAGCACAATCTTCCTTTCTTTAGTAGTGCTGAAATTTATTGAAAATTTAAGTGTTGATGCGGCGTTAAGCCACACAATTGACCCGTCGGGCAATGTGACTTCATAAGTTCCACCTCTGGGTGTTGAAATGCTATGAAAACCCGTGTACTGATCTGCTACACTGGCACTATTAATTTCGCAACGCAACCGACCATTTCCGGTTTTTCGGAATATCAGTCTCCCCTCTTCTCCAAGTGTTCCATCGGCAGCCTCATTAAGGATAATCATCTTTCCACTTGCAAGCGTCAACACAGCTCTCTTCCCCCCTGGAGGGACGTCATGATTAATCAATTCGGCGGCCAGATTTTTTAAATTTACACCCGGATAGTTTTTGTGAAAAATCGCAGCTATGCCGGTAGTTATTAACGCAATGCAAGCTATAGCCAAATAAACAAAGGCCCGACGCTTATAAAAAGGAGCTTCATTAGACGATTCAGGTTGTGATGTATTATTTTCCAAAATTAATATATTTTACGGCGAAATAATTGCTTAGCTGAGCAAATTAGTACATCAATATTATATATAATTTCTCAATTAAATATAACTATCAATCATTATTTAAAACAATACCTACCAGGGTTTTGTTGTATCTTGATAAAAAACAAATATGAAAGTTTCACTTCTGGCAGCCGCATTTTTTATTCTTATTACCGCCGCCTGTACAAATGAGAACAAAAGCAAACAGGATGGAGACACTGCTGAAGTAATCGCGGTAGACACTACTTTTACCGCGACCAATCCTAAAAAACAGCGTAGCGATTGCTATGTATACATCAAAAACAGAGACACCGCGAACCTAAAAATAAACATAGAAGGTGAAGAGCTAACTGGTGAGCTTAGCTATAAGCTATTTGAGAAAGACAGCAACACAGGTAAAATTGCGGGTGAAATGAGAGGGGATACAATTATTGCAGAATATACCTTCGACTCAGAGGGCATGCGATCAGTAAGGGAAGTTGCTTTTCTTAAAAAAGCTGATGGCAATATTTATGAGGGCTTTGGTGAGGTGATGGAAAAAGATGGCAAAATGATTTTTAAAAACCATTCTGCCTTAAAGTTCGATTCAATGATATTCACTAAAACAGATTGCAAATAGGGCTGTGTTAAACCCTACTCTTACTATACCCTTAGTTTTAGTGTTTTCTGTTGCGCTCCATCTCTATAAATAGCTTGCTTTTTGGCCTTCCTCAAATCGCCACCATCAATAGCAATTCCATCATTTAATGCACCTTCCAGGCTGAGCAAAGCCTTACAAGGAGTTAAAACCCGTATAGCTGTAAACAACAGGTCTTTTGAGTTCACAACTCTTAACAAAGATTCCGCATTCATACTACCCTGTACACTTAATCCGTTGATAGCAGCATCCTCCACATTATCAAAAACAATCGCGGGTCGTGCATCATCACCGTCAAATTCAAACCGTACATTTTGTAGAGTTAATCCCTTCACATTTCTGGCGTACAAGCCATAAGCTGGCGGCCCACCAGGAGCGGTATCCCATACACCAAAGTACTCTGCTGCCACTTTTGGTACATCACGTTTATCTGCCTGCGCAACTGTACCACCACCGGCATATTTTATATGCACGTCGGTAAAACTGATATTTTCAAGGTAATGATCATCCATTCCATTTAAGGTGATGCAGGAGTTTTTCTCACCTTCCTTATAATTAAGTTCAAAATGAATGTCGGGATGTGGTACCGGCTGCGCTACAACAGAAGCTCTGATGCCATTAAACGAAACATTACGGATATAAGGTTTCGTAGTTGGCTGATTCGTATTAGAGTTGTTATTGTTATTTTTTCCACTAAACCCAATACCAATTGGGCCGGTTACATTTCTCATGATGATGTTCGAAAAGCTAAAGTTCTCGATGCTCGCCCTTCCGGCACTAATCTTTATCGGACAACCATAAGTATCGTAAATGAGGCAATTGGAAATCGCTATATTCTGTGATTCGCCACCACCAAAACGGAATATAGACCAGCGTGTGCTAAAGCTACAATTGGTAATCGTTACAAATTGGTTACTCCCAAATAAAGCGCAGGCATCGTCCTGACATTGCACATCGCAATTGGTAATGTGCACATACTGACAACTGAAAAAGTGAAAGCCATCATTATTTTTATTTACACGACTATAGATCCTTACTCCATCAATATAGACCTGTTTACATTGCAATAGCCGAATGCCGTGATAAGCACTTGCTTGTAAAAAAACATCATGAAGACGAAGTTCAGTACATTGGTGAAAAATAAAAAGATGCGGACGGTCAAAATTCCCATCAACACCATTTTGTCCCGGACCGGTATTGTCACCCTTACCATTGTAAAAGGCCAAACCATTACCATCTATTGTCCCCTTACCTTCGATACTCAATCGTGCTGCATTTACCGCATAAAGAAAAACGATGTTTCCATTCCCTGCAGGCACCCCCTTACCGGCGGTATAATCTGCTCTTCTCGGACTGCCCAATAACCTTCCGCCCGCTGATAAATGTAAAGTTACATCCGATTTAAGTTGTAAAGTCCCCGACAAAAAATCGCCCGTTGGAATCAACACTGTGCCACCTTTGGCCAAACTACAGGCATCAATTGCTGCTTGTATGGCCAGCGTATCCAGCGTTTTACCATCACCTTTTGCACCGTAATCTACCACACTAAAGGTACTTGACTTCGACTCAATACCAGGCACCCTGGCACTAATCATTGCGGCACCGGCTACAGTTAACGCAGGAACGGATACCCTACCGATCCATGCACGGCGAGACAAATGGTCTGAAGATTCTTTATTTATCATACTTGTTGAATTTGAGTGTCAATTCCGCTTGAGGAGCTTCAAGGATTTCTCCTGTATCCTTATCTTCATACTTAATGTTGCTGAAATTCGCTTTCCAGGTCATATCAGTGGCCGAGACTTCCGTAAGCTCCCATACCCTGCAATCAAAAATCTCTGTCTCACTTAATTCTATATAAATCGCTTTATTCTCCTGTTTCAAACTATATGGAGTCTTTAAAACGCCAACACTATCCTGGGTTATAATTTTTGCCTTAGCACCTTTCATGAAGCTGATGTCTGTTGCAACACTCGGCGTATTTATTGCCTCTTCATATTCCTTTTCTCCGGCCTTATCAAAATAAATCATGCTATTTGATTGAACAGTCCATTTTCCTATCAAATCACCATTGATTCTTACCACTTCCGAGTTATTCTTACAACCCATAACAGTCGCGAACATCAACACGATTAACAAACCTCTCATCATCATTACTCAGCTAGAAATAAACGAACCATCACCACGCCATGCTGGGGCACATCTGCACTAAACGCTCCTTCAAAAGTCCCAAGATCCTTCTGGCGCCATAAATCACGCACGATATATTTACCTTTAATACCCAGATCAGACCACTTTAACACCACCTTTTGCGTTCCATTATCAGCCAGATTAAACAATCCAGCAACTTTACTACCATCTTCCATCACCTTTGCCATTATTCCAATATCTCCATCCTTTGCTAATACAGTGGCCTGTTTACCCAAGGGATCCTGATTAACTGCATTTACTTCATCATTGGTTAACAAGCCGAACGTAAATTCATCTAGTTGTTCAATGTCATTACCCAAAAGCAAAGGCACCGACATTAAGCACCAGGCACTCATATGGGTATAGTGTTCATCAGGGGTTAATTTAGATGGCCATTTCTCCTGAGCATTCCAACCTACAACGCCTACAATCATCATATCCGGATCGTTCCAATGTCCCGGTCGGGCATACTTCGCCCATTTATCCTGAGTAAAAATTCTGCTTTTTAAACTTTTCCAATTGTCCTTAATGTCGCCACCGGTACGCCAGGCATTGGAAACTTTCGACAAATCCGCAATAGTTTCAAACGGGGTGCTGTTGGATAAACTATATACAACATCACGCCCGCTATTTCTGAGGGCATCATACATCGCCTTTGTCTCGGTTAATTCTATCGGATTCCAATCGTACTTTAAATAATCAAAGCCCCAATCGGCAAATTGCTTAGCATCATTATTCCAAAAGTGATGCGTCCCGATTGCATAAGGCAATAGTTTTTTGTTACGCGCCACATTCTCCTTTGTTCGTTCAAACTTTCCTTCAGAATTCATTGCTGAACCACCAATACGATGTCCGTACGACTCGATCCATGGTGTAGAATAAGTACCTATCTTAAGGCCCAGGTCATGCACATCATCCACAAGCTGCTGCATATTTGGAAAACGGCTGCTATCAGGAAGAATGGCAAAATGCTTACCTCCCCTTTTCCCCTGCCAGCCATCATCAATATTCATGTACGACCAGCCATAGTTAATTAAACCACTTGCCACCATCGCTTTAGCCTGCTTCAATACTTGTTCCTGATTAATCCTGGTGCCATAGATATTGTAGTGATTCCATCCCATCGGAGGAGTCAGGGCGATATCTTCTCCCACAATTATTTTAAAATCCCTGTGGGCTTTACCTAAGGAATTGGAAGCTTCGATATAAATGNTATAACTTCCTGCCTTAGCAATTNCTCCCGAAATCTGTCCGGTTTTCGCNTCTACCTTAACTCCTTTAGGCAACTGTTTGGCCGAGAAAATCATGGGTCTGCTACCCGACGCCGGAATCGTGAANAGAATTGGATGTCCAGGACGAACCCCAAATACTTTAGGTCCGTTTATACGGGGTATCGGCTTAGCCTTAGGTGTTAAAATTACGGCAGATGTATCCTGTGCGACTGCAACAGGCCCATAACAGCAGATAAAGAATATTGTAGCAACTAGTAGCTGCCGAACAAAAGCACACACCGAAAATCGAATCATTTACATACAGTTAATGAAAATAAAATTACATAATGCAGTAAGGAAAAAAATGTCCTTTATACGCTTAATTGTCAATCATCTTGACATGAAAAAGGACAACATGAGTGACGATGTGAATAAAAAAAGGGATTCGTTAGAATCCCTTAAATTTCTCTCAACAGCCGTCGGGCAGTAATTTTACAAAACTAAAATTTCTTATAAACTTCAAATTCTGATACATTGATATTTGCACCGCTATCAATCAATCCAATATTTACCTTTATAAATCTGGTTTTGACAGGAAGACCATTTTTATCTACGATGGCATTTATTTCTTCCTCTTCCGGAGGCCCGAATTTGATATAAGCTCTGATCCACGCAGTAGTGCCATCTTTAATCGTGGTTACTGTTGGATCGGTGTATAGCACCTCATGATAAGTTATCTTAGCAGGATCTTTTACAAAATAGATCTGAGTTTTATTAACCTCCTGCACAGAAGCAAGGTCAACATAAAACCAAACATTCAAATCACCACGTTCTGCACTGCTGGGTTGCCATACGGCTGCTTTAGAACGATCGCCATCCGTTAGGTTAGCCAGCGTTCCGCTACTTTGTCCCCCTTTCATTTTTAAGGCTAAATTAGTATTGGCAGTAGGCGGCGCAGGTGGAACATACAGGATAATATTGGTCACCTCAGTGTAATCAGTATAAAAAACGTCCATTGCCGTGGGTACAGGCTTATACCCCGTACGATAAGTAAAAGTAGTCCCGGTTTTATACCCAGGCAAAACCAGTGAGTCGAGCATCGCCGGTTTATCATTGGGCATATTAGGGTTCAGAACCGGAACTTGCCTTACCGTTTTGAGTAGTCCGTCTACACCGGTATACTTTACCTCAACAATCGTTGCCTGCTCACTTACCCCGAACCATTTTAAGACGGTTCTTTTATCTGATGGATGATAAATAGCGCTATCCAGAGGCCTGTTGAATATGGATTCTGCATAATTATCTCCATATACAGTACCGGTCACTTCTGCCTTTGAAGAACTGTGCCCCAAATTATCATAAGTATAAACTTCAAAAGCGTAAACTCCAGATGCCAGGTTGGTAATTGTATGTTTAATCGTATCCGTTGCTGCCGTTTTTTTAACGTCTATAATAGCCGAATCCCGTCTGTTGTTCCAATAAACCTTGCACTTAGTTATTTTAGGATCTGACACCAGCAACCATTGTAACTGGAGTCGGTTACGTCCCGGAAATATGCGAAGCGAATCTACTCTTCCTGTGTATACAATCTCTCCGTCTTTAACGAAATCTTTATAATTGGCATCCATCTTATCACACGAAGCCAGCAGAGAGCCTGCCAGAACCAACAGAAAAAAAGAGATACAATTGTATCGGTTTTTATATAGCATTGTTAATTTCATAATCTTATTTATTTAACCTGTCCATAAAAAGACAATTCAAAAAGATGGAAAAATCCTGTTGCACCTCCTACTGCTCCCCAGCAATCAATAGCTTTCCATGCTACATACCTAACTGCCGGTACATCTTCAGGGAATTCATATTCCTGTCCGTTAACTCCCAGCTCATTGTCTTCATTGGAATTCTGATTTAATGGTAGGCCTGAAGGCTTGATCATAATCTGTTCATCTAATTTCACCCAGCTATTTACATCCGCGGGTGTATTGGTACCCCAAATCTCCCATTTATGCGGATTTCCATGGTTAAAGGCCCAGGTACTACCCGAACGTTGCCATAATTTATAGCGGCTGAGTCTGGCATTTACACCAAGATCAATAGGCAACCAGGCTGGCTGATCCACATTTTGTTTAGTGTGAAACATACTACTGGTATTGCCATCAAATAAATTTTTCCAAACATAGGTACTATTATAATCAACAAATTCTTTTACGCCAGCTCCAGAGACGGGAACTGGTGCCATCTGGGGAATGGGATGCTTCTTTCTAAGATCAAGGAATTTCTTCTTGTCCAATTCAATCTCATAGATCGGCACCAGTTCAAACTTCAGCGTATCGGATAAATTACCCCATCGGTCCCTGACATATAAGCCGAATTTCTGGAGAACGGGCTGCAGGCCCCTAACATTAAATTTCCCGGCTTCAAGCGAAGTATAATTCGCATCTATCTGACGCCATTCTCTCTGATCTTCATTCCATAGCAAGGCTCCTATAACCATATTAGCCTTATCTTCATTGACAAACCTCGTACTGAACCCGCCAAAAGACTCTTTAAATGTCAATGATTTTCGAACTTTAATCAGCGACGATATCAGCGGTTTAATTGAAACTTCAACAGGTGCTGAAGCTTTTTCACTTCGACTTACTGCATATAATCTAACATTGTGTATGGCCGTATCGGCATAACCTTCAACAACTAATGATTTCTGATAAAACGATGCTTTGGCTTCTTTCTTTATACCATTCACCTCGTAATCAGCCCTGACATATAATAAGTTCAGATCATCTGGCAGTGTATAAGTAATTTTGGCTCCCCCAGGTATATTTTCGACCAGGGGCGCTTTTATTGCTCCTGGCGCGTGGCCATCATCGATCATTGGCGCAAGCGTGTCTTGCTTACATCCTGCTACTATCACTGATAGGGAACAGAATAATAATAAAAGTTTAAAAATCTTCATCTTTTCAATTTTTTAATAATCCATTCAATTACCAACCAGGATTTTGCACCAGGTTTTTATTTATCCGCATTTCCGCCAATTCAATCGGCCAGAAATAATCCTTCAAACCAAATCGCTGATCAAAGAGCAACACTTGCTTGTAATAAGAGACCGCGTCTTTTTGGGTTATATCCCATCCTTTGATATAATTATTCAAAACGATGTGAGCTGTTTTCCATCTTTTTAAGTCCCAATATCTCTGTCCCTCAAAAGCCAGCTCAATAGCGCGTTCCTGCTGAATAATTGCACGAAAACCACTCTTGGTTGTATATTTGGAAGGATCCTTGGAATAATTAGTCCAGGAGTCCTGAACAGAATTCAATCCTGCCCTCGCCCTTACCAGGTTTATCCACTTGTAAGCTTCATCACCCGGCCCGTTCATTTCATTTAATGCTTCAGCATACAATAAATACAAATCGGCCATCCTCATTTCGGGCCAGGGATACTGTACAGTATTACTGGTAATATTTCCATCAGCAGCAACCGTAGTTTCTATATTGACCAGTTTCTTCGGATAATAACCTGTAATCGAATAATTACTCGCTCCTTGTCTGGCGGCAGTTTCTCCAGCCCTCCCTTTTACGTACAATAGCCCTCCCACAATATTGGAATCATAGTTATTAACCCAGTTGCCATACCAAACTCCCCTATCGAAACCTAAGCTGGAATAAAATCTTGGCTCCCGGTTAAAGTGAAGCATTACGGTTTGTTCGCCCATAGCTATATGTGTCCGATCAGCAGAATCTACAGAGGTTTTTAAGGCATACCTATTGCCATAATCCCACTTTTTATCTTCATTAATTGGCACTCCATGATTGGAATAGAATAATTCCGCCATTTTCAGAGTTGGCGCAATAATACTCTTAGCATTTGAAGTACTGGTGAAGGTATTGATATTTGCCATGGAATATCTTTGTATATCACCTGCTCTACTATTGGTATTTGCCCATATAACTTCTGAACTGTTATTTCTTTCCGTAACAGCTGTCCGTAGATCAATTTGAATCCTGGTAGTGTCATTTAATTTATAACCAGTATTTTCTCTGTGTACTGACAGCGTATATCCGTTAACCTGGCAAAACTCAATCGCCTCTTTACAAGCCTTTACCGCCAGTTCCCATTTATGAACATCATAGGTTTGATTGAACAATTGCCTGCCTTTATTATCCTTTAAACCGGCGTAATCTGTATTTCCATTAAACAACGGACTTGCTGCGGTGACTAAAACTTTAGCTTTAAAAGCCATAGCGATACATTTGGTGATCCTGCCCAACTCAACATTTTCATTTCCCGCAATCCGGCTTGGTAGTAATTCATTCGCAATCGCTTCATCAAGCAGCTCAACAACATAATTAAAGCAGTCATCTACAGGCTCTCTGTATACCTGAACAGCTTCCGGCCCACTTGAAATAGGTAAGTTCTCCTTCATAAGTGGTACCGGACCATACATTCTAAGCAGGTAAAACGTATAAAATGCTTTTAAGAATTTAACTTCTCCGATCCATCTTTCTCTTTCATATTGATCCAATTCTCTGACCTTATCAATGTTTGCCAGAAAAGTATTACAGTCACGTAATCCCTGAAATAGTGGTTTACCCTGGGCCCCTCCACTCCAAAAATTACCTAGAGGGCTAGCAGAATTTTGCAGCCCTTTCGCAATATTCGCGAAATCCGGATCTACGTCTTTAATCGGATCCATATACCATACTTCATCACCAGAATTAAATGCCGGATTATCATTAAATGACCCATCCAAAGGCATATAAGAATAACAAGTAAACAGATATTTTTCAGCAGAACTNCGCAGAGTAAATGCATTTTCTATCGTTGCGATGCTATCCGGAACTACATCCAGGTATTTTTTACAAGAGCACGCCAGGCTTAAGAAAGCAATTATATAGGCGGTTTTTATATATTTCATTTTCATTTGATTAAAATCCAACTTCAATACCAAAATTAAACACACGCTGATTTGGATATTTCAAGCCATCCCCACCCATTTCTATATCCCATAATTTAAACCCTGTAAAAGTGTACAGGTTAGTCCCATTAGCGTAGATACGTAGTTTATCCATACCTATCCTCCTAATGATTCTATTTGGAAAAGTGTAACCCAATTCTACTTGTTTGATTCGTAGAAAAGCTCCATTACGCATAAACCATGTACTTTGCTGAGAATTATTTGAGTTTCTAACCGAACTAAGTCGTGGCCATAAAGCATACAAATTCCTGTTGTCTTCAGACCAGTGATCATCGGCATATGCTTTTAGTAACTGGTTATTCAACAATGCACCTGGAGGAGCCGGATCATTTTTCTCATATACGTAGGAGATAAATGGGGCCGTTGAGGAAGGATCAATCCAAAATGAAGATCTGGCTGACCCCTGAGCAAAAGCATTAAAATCGAAAGCTTTTTTGAAACTGATATGAAAACCAAATCCATAAACAATTTCCGGAGCAGTTGGAAAACCAATTGGCACCATATCATCAGAATTCAATTGTCCGTCACCATTCACATCACGGAATTTAATATCACCAGCCATTGTTGGCGTTGAACCAAATTTCTGCGTCGGCGAACTTCTTACCTCTTCTTCGTCCACAAACAACCGCTCGGCGATATATCCCCAACCTTGCTTTATTGGCTGACCAACCCGATATGACCAGGGATTAGCATATTGCGGTTCTTCATATGCGTCGAACTTATTTTTAGCATAAGTAAAATTCCCCAGTATGGAAACAAACAGATTCTTACTGATATCGTCGGAATAATTTAAACTAATATCCACGGACTTCGACCTTGCTTTTCCAACATTTGCTTTAGGTGTACTCCCCTGTAATCCCATAGTTCGCGGAATGGATGCCCTATCCATTAAAATATTATAACGTCTTTCAGTAAAATATTCCGCGATAATGTCCCATTTATTGAATAAGCCAAGCTCCAATCCAAAAGTTGAGTTCTTCGCAGTTTCCCATGTGATCGCTGTATTATCATAGCGATCAATCGATATTCCTGGTCTGCTATAACCACCGGCGGCATCTGTTCCGAAGCTGGAGCTGTACGCAGAATTGCTCATATTTACATTGGAAAGATAAAAGAACCGATCATCGGCACTACCAATAGCATCATTACCAACCAGGCCGTAATTACCCCTTACCTTAAGTTTAGAAATGACTGATTGTAGTGGTTGAAAGAATTTCTCATTAGAAACAAACCACGCTGCACCTGCGGAAGGAAAGAATCCAAAACGTTGATCTTCGTAAAACCGCTCTGAGCCATTATAGGCAAAATTAAACTCACCAAAATACCTGTTGTCAAAAGCATAGGTACCCCTTCCGCCGAGGGTCACATTTCTTGAAGGAAGTGATTTCTGCAAGGTTGTCTCATTTCCGTTCGCATCATTCTGAAGCGTAAATATTACCATACCGGTTACATTATGCTTCTTGAAAGTACGGTTGTAATTTCCTGCTACCTCTCCGTGAAACGTAGAGGAAACACTCTTAGTNCCAGGAACATAACTAATNTAATCAGAACCTCGATCCGCATTAAGATCATTTAACAGGAACGTATTATTTAATTTATCATAACTGGTCGCACTATAAAGGAATGGAATATATGCGCGTGAAATCGCAAAATCCGCACGACGGTTTGTATTAACCATTCCCCGTACCGAAAGTCCTTGTGTGATAATATTAGACAGATCCTGATTCATTTCAAACTGTGCACCCATTATTGAATTGGAAGACTGTCTGTAACCTTTAATCATCTCAGCATAAGGATTCAGATAATTACCCGTCTCCGCATTTCCAAAAAGGATATGGTTCGCGAATTGATGCTTCGTATCCGGCTCATAATATGGGAGGAACATAACCGGGTTGGTACGCATCACATTCAAGTACATGTCTGCTCCAGAGCTCAACGGACCAGTATATTCGCCAAATGATCCGAAAATACGAATTAGCGCAGTAGTAGACTTTGTGACTTTGATATTCACATTTGAGCGCAATGAATAATTCTTCAAATCAATATTGGTATTGAAATTATTCCTTTGGTCGACTTTAAGGTTTCCATGATCCTGGGTTACCGCACTGGCAACATAGTATGTGGCAATTGATCCACCTCCGCTTAAGTTAAAATTAACCCTCTGGTTCAAAGCTCTTTTACTGAAAAGATCGTCCTGCCAATTTACTGCCGGGAACATAGCTGGATTGATTCCGGATATCGTATTGTCAATTTTGCTTTGTGAATAAGGCAGTATTCCTAATGGGTTTCTCGTTAAAACCGATTCGTTATGCAGTTTCATATACGTAACGGGATCCGCGAGTTCCACCATTTTTGTTGGTTCTGATATTGAGTTTTCGACACGCAGACTAATTTTCGCTTTGCCTTCCTTTCCTTCTTTAGTGGTCACCAAAATTACCCCATTAGCACCACGCGCACCATAAAGCGCATTGGCTGTAGCGTCTTTCATGATAGAAAACGTCGCGATATCATCCACATTTAGCCGGGCCAGTTCGGAAGTTGTATATTCCATCCCATCAATCAGGATCAGCGGGTCTTTCTTATAACCAAAAGTTGTAGCCCCCCGGATAAAGAACTCAGCATTATCAGCACCAGGTTCCCCACTTCTCTGATATGCGATAACCCCTGCCAGCCTTCCGGCAAGTGCGGTGGTAAGGTTACTGGAAGGGACTCTTAATTCACCAGGTTTTATAGTGGTAATTGACCCGATAACCGACTCCTTTTTTTGCTTACCATAGGCAACAACAACAGTCTCTTCCAATTGATTATTAGCAGGTTTAAGTATTACATTTATAACCGTTTTACCTCTAACAGGGATTTCCTGCGTAAGGTAACCCACCATACTGAAAGTCACCACAGCGCTTTCATCAACAACATCAAGTATGTATTTACCATTAACATCAGTCGTCGTCCCAATCTGTGGTTTACCCTTAACAGCTATTGAGACCCCTGGCAAAGCGCCTACTGTATCGCTTACCGTACCTCTGATTTCTTTGACTAGCTTGCTAACCGGCTCCCTAAATCTTGCTGTTCCTCCTGGCACAGCACTTATCTTTTCTTTTCTGATGACCAGTGTCTTATCTTCTATAGTCCATTTGATTGCTCTTTTAGAAAAAAACTGATCAAATACATCCTGTAATGACGCATCATTGAAGTTAACATCGGCAGCAGGCGCAGAACTAATTAAGTCTCCATCACAGACGACCTGGTAGCCCGTTTGCCTGGTGATTTCTTTAAAAATAGTTTTAATGGACGCCCCCTTTTTCGAGAAAGTAATCTTCTGGGCAAACCCAGAGCCACTAACCTCTATTAACAAAGTAGTCATGATGAGGATGATCAACTTCATAATACGTAATATTTGATTAGGCCTACACACAACGTGTTCAGACCTAAATAGATCGTAAAAATTCATACATTTGGTTATTGGGTTTATATTGGTTGATTATGAGAATATTTATTCAAGTCATAAACCTGAACTTTGCCGTGGCTTCGAGGGCAATCGAAGTCACGGTATTTTGCATTAATTCAGGTAAAAATTATTTTTGCACAATGATCCTCCTTCCTTCTACTTTAAAATGAATTTCTCCTGTTAACTCTAATATTGATAGGACTTTAGAAACATTGGCATATCTGGTAACCGATCCCCAAACGGTCTTATCTGAGACATCTGCCTGATAAACCACTTCTATATCATACCACCTTGCAATTTCTTTCATGATATCTTCAATAGGTTCATTTTCAAAAAAGAACTGACCGTTTTTCCAGGCGATTTCTGTTAATGGGTCAATCTGAATAACTTGAATAGCATGCGAATTGCGCGAAACCTTCGCCTGTTGACCTGGCTTTAAAATCTTCTGATCTGTGGCAGATCCGTTGGTTGGCAAAACCTTTACCGCACCTTCAAGTAGTGTGGTCTTTGCCTCTTTATTATCGGCATAAGTATTTACATTAAAATGAGTTCCCATTACCTCGATCGTCTGCTTATTGCATTCCACAACAAAAGGCATTCTCAATTCTTTACCTTTTAAATCCGGATTTTTAATCATGACTTTAGCAACTTCGAAGTAAGCTTCTCCTTCCAACTTAACCCTTCTTTCTTTCAATTTCGAAAAACTAACAGGGAACTTGATTACCGACTCCGCATTGAGCCATACCCTGGTCCCGTCAGGTAAATTCACTTGATATTGTCCACCCCGCGGAGTTGAAATAGTATTCGTTAGTCTGCCAGCCTTATCCTCCTGCTTTCCCTGTCCTTCCTGCACCGTATAAACCAGTTTTCCATCTTCAGTTTTAGTAATCCTGATACCAGCCTGATCAGACACATTTCCTTTAACAGTCTCATCTAAAACAACCTTTGAACCATCTGCCAGGGTCAGCACAGCTTTATTTCCTCCCGGCAATATATCAGCCCTCAGAGATTTCTCATTTCTTAATGCGTCCTGGTTATCCGAATAAAAGAAAACAGCGATTCCAGCGCAGAAAATCAATACAGCTGCAATGGTAAACTTAAACCAGAGACGGCTATGAATACGACGGGGAGCAGATCTTGCTTCATTCAACTGACGAATAATTTTCTCCTTAGTCGCAGATAATGCGGTTTCAACCTCAGATGATTTTTTAAATTTTTCCTGAACTTTCCCCTCAAGTTCAGCATCAATCAGCTCTTTAAAAAAAGATTCATATTCTTCCGCACACAGCAACTCCAGAATGGCATGCTCTTCTGCTTCTGTACATTGATTTCCAATGTACTTTTTAAATAATGCGGCTATTTCCTCTGGAGTTCTCAAAATATGCGTTTTATAAGTAATACGGTTAAATCCGGCAAAGTCCCTGCTCCAGATTATATTTTTTTTAATTAATTTTTAAAGAAGGTATTTTCAGAATAATAGTCCCATTAAAATGATGGGTAGGCATTCAGAAAGTAACATCTGCGCCTTAATAAACTTATTGGATTTCAAAAGATGATCGCTAACTGTTGAAGTCGATATATGCAATAAGTCGCTCACCTCGTTATAGCTTTTCCCTTCAATTTTGCACAAGGTAAAGACCTGTTTCCTTTGCGGAGATAGTTGTGCCACAGCATCTAAAAAAAGTTGATTACTTTCTTTATAGATCAGCTCTTCTTCTATATGGCAATAGGTATTTTCCCCCACTGAAGTCAAATGGGCTTCATATTTTTTAGCAACTGCCAGCTTCCTGAAATGGTCATAAACCATATTTCTAGCAATTTGATGTAAAAACGAGCTAAATGTCTTATCAGGATCTATAGCACTACGTTTTTCCCATATTTTAACAAATACTTCCTGGAGTATTTCCTGGGCAAGCTCTGTATCCTTAACCATCCTTAAGATGTTACAGTAGATCTGTGCACTGAACAAATCATAAAGTTCATGAAAAGAACTATGATCATGATTGATTAATCTAATCAATAGCGCTTTTACAGATAAAGTATCATTGCTTTTCTCTATCATATTAACCCTTCACATCTTAATATGAAAACTGTTTACATTTGGTTTATCCATCCAAAGTACAAATACAGATAAAAAGATAAATCAACCTTTTAGGCTTAATAGTCAAGAATCTTAGCATGATCATGAATGCTAAAAGCAGCAATAATAAGAACGTAAAAAAAGACGGGGCAATAAAAAAGGGATCCGTTAGAATCCCTCAAATTTTTCCCAAAAACCGTCGACCGGCAATTTTGCAAAGATATTTACCGGTTCTTTTTTAACCGGATGTATAAACTGGAGTCGGCGCGCATGTAAGCAGATGCTGCCTTTGCGACTGCCCCTCGGATAACCGTACTTATTGTCACCTACAATCGGGCATCCCATGGTAGAGAGTTGTACCCTGATCTGGTGCGATCTGCCTGTTAACGGATCTACCTCAATTAAATAATAACCATTTAATTCGCCAATAAGCCGGTAGCTCAGTTCTGAGCGCTGACTACCCGGAACTTCCGTATTATATGGAGTAACCACATTCTTTTGTGGGTTTTTAATCAACCAATGCACAAGTGTACCTGATGCCTTTGCAGGTTTATTACGAACTACTGCCCAGTAAGTCTTTTTAACCTCCCTGTTTTTGAACAGCGCATTTACCCTTTCCAGCGCTTTACTTGTCTTGGCAAAAAGGATCACCCCACTTACCGGTCTGTCTAAACGATGTACCACGCCTAGAAAAGCACTGTTGGGCTTGTTATACTTCGCCGCAAGGTACTTTTTTACTTGTTCATCTAAAGGTTCATCACCGGTTTCATCAACCTGCACAATATCCCCCGCACGCTTCATTACGGCAATAAGATGATTGTCTTCGTAAAGAATATCTCTATCAGTAACCGGCATTAATACTGTTCTTTTTCGTTTGGAAAATCATTCCCTTTAACATCTCTGATATATGATTGTGCAGCTTCTTTAATGCCTTCATACAAATTCAGATACTGACGGAGGAAACGCGGTTTAAAACCTTTTGTTAAACCAATCATGTCGTTCACTACCAACACCTGTCCATCGCAATCAGGACCTGCACCAATACCGATAGTTGGAATATGTAAACTATCTGAAACCTCCTTACCTAATTTGGCAGGGATTTTCTCNAATACCACTGCAAAACANCCNGCTTCCTGTAAAGCAAGCGCATCNGTTTTCAGTTTNTCAGCTTCGGCTTCATCNTTTGCTCTTACCGTATAAGTACCAAATTTATATATGGATTGCGGTGTTAAGCCTAAATGGCCCATTACCGGAATACCAGCTGTGATAATGCGTTGTATAGAGTCAACGATTTCTGTTCCACCTTCAAGCTTCACACCATGCGCACCGGATTCTTTCATNATACGGATAGCAGAATTTAANGCTTCTTTCGAATTGCCCTGGTAAGAACCAAAAGGNAAATCAACCACTACAAAGGAACGTGAAGCGCCTCTAACAACCGATTGTGCATGATAAATCATCTGATCTAATGTAATAGGAAGGGTAGTTTCATGGCCGGCCATAACATTAGAAGCTGAATCGCCAACTAATAATACATCAAGACCAGCATCATCAAGGATGGTTGCCATTGAGTAATCGTACGCAGTTAACATGGANATCTTCTCTCCATGATGTTTCATTTCCTGTAATATATGAGTAGTTATTCGCTTTACTTCTTTATTTACCGACATGCTTTTATAGTTTTGTTGAGGCAAAATTAGTTTTTACAATTGAAATAAAGACTGTTTTATTCTTTTTGTGACATTCCCCTCCCTGAATGCATTTTAGCTTACACATTCTTGGAGTCAGCATTCCGCCCTACCTGATTTTAACCAGGGTCACCCAAATCATGCAATAAATTAAGGATGAGGGTGCCTAAAAATGCTTTTACGTTTTAACTTTTCAATATTCTCAAAAAAATCTTGAATAAAACACTGCAAAAACCTATCTTTGTACCCTGAAATGAAGGGGTTAATTAACAGCACATTTGTTAAAAACATAATCGGTATCAAAACCGCATCCAAATCCCCGTTTTCCTCATTTTTTACACCAATAATTTCTCATTATAACTACAATGACTAACTACACCAAGTTACCAGCTATCTTGTTACTTGCCGATGGCACCGTATATTATGGTAAAGCTGCCGGAAAAATAGGTACAACCACAGGCGAGATCTGTTTCAATACAGGAATGACAGGGTATCAGGAAATTTTTACCGACCCTTCTTATTTTGGTCAAATCATGGTAACCACTAATGCACATATCGGAAACTATGGTATACACAAAGAAGAGATCGAGTCAGAAAGCATTAAAATAGCTGGATTGGTTTGTAAAAACTACAACATCGGCTTTAGTCGTAAAGAAGCTTCTGAATCTATTCAGGATTACTTCCAAAATGAAAACATTGTAGGGATCTCAGATATTGATACCCGTGCACTAGTACGTCACATCAGACATAAAGGCGCAATGAATGCCATTATTTCTTCTGAGATCACTGACCTTGAAGAACTGAAAAAGAAATTGGATGAAGTACCTTCTATGGATGGATTAGAGTTGTCATCACAAGTTTCAACAAAAACTCCTTACTTCTACGGTAATCCTGATGCTACTTATAAAATTGCAGCTTTAGACTTAGGTATCAAAAAGAACATTCTTCGTAATTTTGATGTGAGAGATGCTTATGTACAAGTATTCCCTGCAAAAACAAGCTTCGAAGAAATGGAGAAATGGGGTGCAGATGGTTATTTCATCTCTAACGGTCCCGGCGATCCTTCGGCAATGCCTTATGCCATTGAAACAGTTAAAAAAGTTTTAGCAGCAGAAAGACCAATGTTTGGTATTTGCTTGGGTCACCAATTATTAGCTGAAGCCAATGGTATCGGAACCATGAAAATGTTTAACGGACACAGAGGTTTAAATCACCCGGTTAAAAACATCATTAAAAACCACTGTGAAGTAACTTCTCAGAACCATGGTTTTGGTGTAGTTCCTGATGAAGTAAGAAGTTCAGATAAAGTTGAAATTACCCACATTAACCTGAACGACCAGTCGATCGAAGGAATACGCGTAAAAGGAAAGAAGGCATTCTCGGTACAATACCACCCGGAATCTTCTCCAGGTCCTCACGATTCACGTTACCTGTTTGATGATTTCATCAACATGATTAAAGGTGAACTAACCTGGTAATTAATTGCCATCCCGAGCTTGTCGAAAGACAACAACTCAAAATATCATATTAGCGAAATTTTTAGGAGGTTTAGCGGAATAGCGTTTTCTATTTGGCTGAACCTTCTTACATTTATAACATGGATAACAAAAATGCCATTATCAGTGTAAAAAACCTGGTAAAAAAATATGACGATTTCACAGCAGTTCAAGGCATTAGCTTTGATGTTTACGAAAACGAAATCTTTGGGCTTCTAGGCCCTAACGGAGCAGGAAAAACCACTACCTTGGAAATTATTGAAACCCTCAGGGAGAAAACTTCAGGAGAAATTCTGGTAAATGGCTATTCCATTGAAAAGGATGCAGATAAGATCAAAAGAATCATCGGTGTACAACTACAGGCCGCAGGCTATTACCCCAACCTGAATCTTGTTGAACTGATGGAACTGTTTTCAGGCTTATACGGTGTCGACATCAAACCGATGGAAATGCTGGAAAAAGTAAACCTTCAGGATAAAGCAAAAGCGAAATACAAAGCACTTTCTGGTGGACAAAAACAACGTTTCTCTATCGCCACTACCCTCATCAATTCACCAAAAATCATTTTTCTAGACGAACCAACTACCGGATTAGATCCTCAGGCCCGCCGTAATTTATGGGATCTGATCATCGACATCAGGAACAATGGGACTACCGTAGTGATCACTACCCACTATATGGACGAAGCGGAGCAATTGTGCGACCGTGTGGCCTTTGTAGAGCGTGGTGAGATTATAGCGCTGGATACACCGGACAATTTAATAGACAAACTGGTGAGCACCGGTTTCGAAAGAAAAAAAGAAGTTAAAAAAGCCAACCTGGAAGATGTTTTTATCAACCTGACAGGCAAAGAATGGCGGGAGGATAATTAAATAATATGAGCAAACCTTACAACAATACAAAAGCTACATTGGCGCTTGCCAAAGCAAGTTTCCGTTCCATCATGCGGAGTCCATCAGCAGTTATTTTCACACTCGCCTTTCCTTTAATCTTCATTCTCGTTTTTG
>Ga0065714_10002313_pt1 | contig 27436 bp, 27 predicted proteins | sample MisRhiReplicate2_FD_59101 | JGI IMG/M metagenome (GOLD analysis project Ga0065714, IMG submission 59101) | Miscanthus rhizosphere microbial communities from Kellogg Biological Station, MSU, sample Rhizosphere Soil Replicate 2: eDNA_1 v2... | ecosystem: Host-associated > Plants > Roots >... | reverse complement strand
CCGCCAATAACCAGAAGCCGCCAGCGACCAGCAAGTTGCTGATAATGTGAAATGGCCCCCAGTGCGGGTTGACCTTCCAGCCCAGAACGGTTTCGAGCAAATGCCCTGCATCGTGCGAGAGGAAGTCGATACCGGGGAAGTTGCGAGTGAGCCAGGGCATCAACAGGTAGATCGTCAGCGGGAAACCGTACATCTCGGTAAACAGAGCCACCAGGAACGCCGAGAACATGCCGAAGGAGCGCCAATCGCGACTCGTCTTCGGCCGGACGAAGCTGAAGGCGAACAAGATAAACACCAGTGAGTTGATGATGACCAGCGACCAGAGACCGTAGGCCGATTCGGTATGGTTCATGGTAGGTACTCCTCTTTGCCGCGTGTGTTTGCTGTTCGCCTTTTGCTGATGGTCGCCGTGGTCATGGGGCATAAACAGGTGCACAAGTGGGCAGGCTCAACACACATCAGACGGGTGCGATCTGCGTTAACCCAGCCAGCACCAGCCCCATGTGATGTGCCGCAGCGCTACTGCACATTTACTTTTTTATTGGCATTTCCATCATCGACGACTGCTGCTCCATCATCTGCATCATCATGCCCATCATTCCTTTGCCTGCGCCGTCCTTAGCTCCAGACATGCCCATACAACCCATTGCACTCTGCTCCTTGCCCATCATGGCCATGCTGTCCTTCATCACTTTCATGCCTTCTTGCATGGCGGCTTGGCGTTCAACAGGCGTTTTAGCCGATGCCGCTTTGTCATGTGCTGCCTGCATTTTCTGCATTTGCTCGGTCATGGCTTTTGTCATGTCCGTCGATGCGGAGGCTGTGTTCTCGGCTGAGTCAACGGATGCATCGGCTGGATGATGCGCATCCTCGGCAGAGGCAATGAGTGCGCTGCTAGCCAAGATGGCAGCTAGAACGAATTTAGAATGCATTTGCATGGTGAGCTCCTGAGATTGTGGGAGGTAAGCAGGAATAACCGAGCCGCAAAAAAGCGACGCAGCAGGACAGAGCAATCAGTGCTCTGTCACTCTGAGGCAGGGGGGGGGTTAATCGTTGAAACGGACGAAAGTCAGGCGGGCTGGGACTTTCGGTGGGGCGGGGCGCTTCAGCACAAGAGTGGCGAAGGAGGTTTTTTTCTCAGGGGCAAGCACCCACATTACTACTGCAGCAGTTAACAGTAAAAGAACGGCCCACTGGATAGGATCCAACGCAGGAATCTGCGCTGCAGGTTTTATCGCCGTGGCAGTGTCCTCACAGTTTTGAAGGCAACCACTGGTGTGGAGAGCATGACCATCCACTACATGCTGCTCGGCATGGTGTGGCGCGGCTATATTGTGATTCGGTTGCACCAGACAACCCTGGATTGCCATCACGGCCACAGCTAGCACCCATCCCACAAGGATGAGGTGTAATAGGCTTTGGCGGTGACGGCGGAACCAGTACATGAAGTACACCCTCGACTTATTACGTCGTATTGATTTTCAGTCTAGCTAGCAAAGCCAAGGAGAGGTTGATCAAAATCAAACTAATGGATGGTTCGATGTTGAGGGCAAGGCTCGCCTTGAATCGGTGGTGAGCGGAGACTTCATGCTCAGCAGCCTCGATCAGTTCCGGATCCCAGCCATGCTCTTTCAGGATGGTGCTGGCCATGGAGCGCATGCCGTGGCTGACCAAGCGGTCTTGGAAACCCATACGTTTCAACGCCATGTTGGCAGTCTGGCTATTGGCGTGGGTACGTGGATTTCTGTCCGACGGAAACACGTACTCCCTGTGGCCGCTGTGGGACTTGTGTGCCTCCAGCAGCGCGAGTGCCTGTTCAGACAATGGGATGTTATGCGGGCGACGTTTTTTCATGCGCTCCGGGGGGGATGGTCCAGATCCGTCTGTCGAAGTCGATGTCTACCCATCGGGTGGTTACCGCTTCGGCAGGACGGGTCATGGTGTGCAACTGCCATTCGAACAGGCAGCGGGTCGTTCTTTTGATTGTGGCGTTGGCAATTTCAGCATGAGCTCCGGAAGCTCATCAGGTGATAGCGATAGATCCCAAGGTGCAACGCAACATTCAGAACGAAGCCAAGCGAGCGGAGACAGAACACACATTCGAGAACGTTGCTGCCGCTTGGTTTGAGCTGAAGAAGGACTCCGTCACCCCCAGCGTACGCCGAGGACATTTGGCGGTCGCTCACACTGCATGTATTCCGGACCTGAAAACAACGCCGCTTTCGAAAGTTTCCTTGTGCAAGTAGCTCACGTGCCTCAACGACTTTCTTTCGAGCGTTCGCCAACGAGAGCTCTGGATAAGTGCCCAGTCCCATGTTGATACGGTTCTTGGTTATCGGATCGCAGTAGTTGAAGTTCCACAGCATTGAGCCGTTGCTCCTGACCCGGAGGCGCAGGCCGTCACCATCGCTGAGGACGTAATCGTTGGCTTTAGCTTTGACTGCCTTGAACTGGCGGTCGGAAAGGCGGAGGGCTGGAGCAGGCATGAGAGCTACCTCTGACACCGTTTTGGTATCCCCCAAAAAGCACCGGATGCCTTGGAAAATCATTGGGAATACCAAACCGCCTGGAACTCAGAAACTCTCCAAAGCTCCCATAAGCGCTGAAACCCCCGTATTTACTGGATTTCAGGCACAAAAAAAGACGTCCGTGGACGTCTTTAGATGATGAAGTGGTGGGCCGGGGTAATTTGAATCCGTTCGTTAAGATATTGATTTATAATATTAATATCGATTTTTATTTTTAGCTGGAATACCAGTTGGAATACTGCACTCCACTTGAATACCCGTTTGCATTCGATCTGACTGCCGATTGCATCGGAGTTGACCAGCACACTTCGTAACCATGATCGGCAGTGAACTGCCCATAGCTACCGGTTGTGACAGGCAGAAATCGGCCCCGGCTGTGAAAAAACGTAGGCACCATTTTGAAGTCTGCGCTGAACGTAAAATCTGCCAGTTCTTGGTTAATCAGCGGACTGGAAATTCGCACAGGAACGCAAAACCATTGCCGACTTTCGCAAAGATAAGGGGAATGCCATTCGCAGCGTCTGACGGCAAATCGGTAAACACCTGTATCAAATCGTTGCGGCAACTCTAAGTGCCAACTCTGTTCGGTTTGTCACTTCTGCCTTGCGGAACAACGTATGGATCTGATTTCGGACCGTATTTGGGCTTGAGCCTAATTCCCGGGCTATCTGCTTGTTGCTGATTCCGCTGGCTACTAGCTTCAGAATTTCAACCTCCCTGGTCGTAAACTGATACCAATCCAGCCCTGCGCCTATCTGCTCGAGTGGTACACAAGGTTGGAAATCGTCAGCTGCGTGAATTTGAGCAGCGTGTTGAACCAGTACTGTGACAAGGTTTTTGGCAGTTTCAACGTTGTTCCAGCGCTTAGTCGAACTAACGACAGCAAAGAGAAGGTTGTTCTCGTCGAGTTGGGTGGCGTGGACGGCAAACCTTCTACCAAGGGTCGGCTCCTGTAGGAGCAAGCGACGTCCTATGCAAGTGCATTTGCCGAGGTCTATTAAGGAAGGGGCTCTCACTGCGGCCCATAGGGCGAGCAGCGAAGCACAGTGGCTCTGCAGAGTTTCGGGCTCTTCGTGAATTTCGCCTTCGAGAAATAGGATTTTCTTGAAGTGAACGGCGGGGCCATTCACAGAGGCGATACCAATGGCAGTGCAGTCCACGTCCAGGTCTAGAAAGGATGGCGTTCTGATGCTTGTTTGAAGCATTTGCCAGCTGTTCCTGACGCTTTCCATATTCGCTCTCCCTGCCCGATGTAAGCACATCAGATGCCCATTTTCAGGCACCTGATGCACTTTGGATTTTGATTATATGGCCAAATGGTATCCCTCGCGACAGGTGTCGGCCGATTGGTACTTGTCTAGCAGCATCCGCTTTCTGTGGAGCCGCAAGCTGCTGCCTGAGCCCCTTGAAAAGGAGCCAGCCCTTTGGTCACCTTCGGATCTCGAAGAGCAGGAGTGTTGCAATCGAAAGGCGCGGCCTGACCCAGCGGTGGTTCGTTCATGCTGCGAAGTCCGAGGAAGGCTCCTTGGTAAGGAGCACGCATCATCAGGTCATATGTTTTTGCACATACCGCGACCCGCTCACCACGGCGATACGCATGTCCATCATCATCGTGCACCTCAAGCCAAGGACCGCGATAGATAACGGCTTGTCCTAACTCCCAGCATGGGCCTTGTTTTCCTTTGTATGCCTTGACGGTGCACATGCGTACTTCAGCATCGCCTATCCTGTCGATAGCGCTTGCTGCTGTTGGCGACCAATGGAAGGTGATGCCATGGAAGCCGGCTTGTTCGAACGCAGCTATCACGGCAGTTTCTGAAGGTAACCGAAGTGGCGCTCCGGCAGGTGCGGACCTGACGGTGTGGTGCGAAGTTAAAGGTTCATCGCTTACAAGTACTGCGCAGACCACGCAACCGGTTACGTTCAGAGCGCGGAATGCTTCCCCCAATACCTGTTTTTCATCCTCCGCATCCACACGATTGAGGGTGAAGTCCATCAGGATTCGACTGGCCCAACCATCAGAAACAGCGGGCGAACGCTCAACACCAAATCGCAGTTTCTCCTCCAATGCGATGTAACCATCGATGTCACGAAGTAATGCGCCCTGGAGTAGTGGCTCAATAACGTTGGCATCACGTGACAAATCAGAAAGCGTCATTAGGCGCACGCTGCGAGCGTTGTCCATCATCGCGGCGCTTTTGCGTAGTCGTCGTGGATCGCTATCAGCGATGATCAGTTCGCCGCGTATCTTATCTACACACATAGACAGCAATTCAGAATACGCGCCTCCCCACCAAAGGATATGAGGAGTGGAGTCAGAGTGCTCATCTGTCTCGAGACCGCCGTTCACTATAGCTGCGGTGTGGATCAATTCACGTTGCCAGGGTTCCAGTCGTAAGGCTGCGGTATCAAGCATGTTCATTGGCTGGAACGTCCCAGGTATCGAGGTGATTACGGTACTCAGTGCGAGCAGGCAGGTCCGCGCCGAAGCGCTCAAGGTACCGTTGGATGGGCTGAGAGGAACGTATAAATCGATCTTGGCAGATCTGCAGTGTGCCCAATGTCGTTTCAGTGAAGTTCAGGCCACGCTGGCTCAAAACCTTGAGCCACTGACGGTCAAACTGCCAAGGGTAGGCACCGATTTCGAGGTTGGTCTGAGCAAACGTCAGGTAGCCTCGCTGGCGAATGTTGATGGCCTTTAGATCAACCGCTTGGAGGCTGTCGTAGAAAATTACGGTCTTGGGGCGCGTGACTTCGCAGAACAGCCGCCATAGGTCTTTCATCGACGGACTGGTCTGATCGTCAACGACCAGGTTGACGTATTCACCTTCGGGCACCCACCGAAATACGCTGGCGATGCTGGCTTGGAAAACGTCCTGGTGCAGGAGGTTGAGCGCTTGGTCCGTAGCGACCGTATGCAGTTCGGCGTGATGGCGATCGGAGAGCAGCCTTTCGATACCCATCCATTGTTGATAGAGGCCATAGCGCTTACCGCTGTAGCGACCATCAGCAGAGCTACCAATCACGATTGATGGTCTGACAACAAGGAATGGAATGCCACATTCAGCAACTACGCGCTCAGCTGCGCGCTTGGTCAACGTGTAGTTGGTAGGATCGCTCGGCGGCTCATTCAGCGCCGTTTCTGGCACTACACCTCCAGAGTAGCCAGCGGAGTAGGCCGTGGAAACGAAGATAAAGAAGCTCACTCCCGCTTGTTTGGCCGCGATAGTAAGCCTTGCAGTGAAATCAACGTTCAGAGCTTGCAGCGCCTCATTATCGAAGTAATCGAGGCAACCTGCGCAGTGGATTACTGTGTCCACATTTCCTGAGCGAAGCATACTCTCCAGCAGCTCTACCGATGCCGTTTCAGCACCCTGCCAGTGAACAGTGGTCACCTTTTTCTCGAATTCGTCAGCACTTCTTCCCAATGCCAGAAGCTCACGCTGCACTTCTTCTGGAATACCAACCTTATGGTCACCTCGCCTGGTCGGGATGACCAAGTGATCTGCCCAGTCATCGCTAAGCACTTGAGCGGCCATGAGTGCCCCGAGGAATCCCGTACCTCCTGTTAGGAAGACGCGTTTTCCGTGGCGTGGGGTCTGGAGAAGCGTTTTCATCGGACCTCTCCACTCGTGAGACCAAGGTTAGTTTCAGAAGCTGCAGCCAGTGCGTTATGAATCATCGCTTGGTCTGGCACTCCACCGTAGGAGACCAGAGTCTGGTCAACAATGACGATCGGGAATGCACTCAGACCATGAGCCATGAACAGCTCCGTGACTTGCTGGGCTACCGCGCCTTCTTTTGCGTTCAGCTCTGCGGATAGCTTCGGAAGGATCGATTGCGCAGTAGTCACGGTAATTGTGAGGACCGGCCAGTCCAGTTTGGCCTGCGTCAATGCGTTACGTGCTGCCGCTTCGATCTGTTCGTCAACCTGCGTAGTGCCAGGCATACAGCAACTTGCAGAGAGCACTACGATAGCTTCGGGCCCCAATGCGCGTTTGACTTGGGTGATATCTGCATCCGAAGTCTTTTTGAAAAAATTGAGCATGTCTTGCCCTCTTTGATTTAGATGGTTACAGCACGAGTGCGACAGCCAGGCCAAGGACCAGAGCGCAAACAATGACTGTTAGCGTGTGGGCTATCACCAGTGGGAGTTTGAAAAGCCTGAACAGCAGCATGATCTCTGGAGGGCTTGTGCCGATTGCCGCCACCAAAAAGGTCACAAGCGGTCCGACTGGAAACCCTTTCTCGATTAGGGCAAATCCGATTGGCAGTGCTGCTATGGGAGAGATGTACAGCGGTACGCCGACCAAGGCGCATGCCAGATACAGCCACCCGGCCGGTAGCCGATCGACGAGGCTCATCAGTGTGTCTTTCGGTACGGCACCGTAGATCAAGCCTCCGATGGACAAACCGATCAGCAGATACGGCGCGACCGTCCGCAACTCCTGCCTCGCTGCAAGCCAAGCGAATCGACTCGCAGGTTTCCAACCGGGCCAAGTTCGAATCCCCTGGCCCAGGAAGGCGGCACTGCTCTTGGGGGCAGGTGCTATCGTCACGTGTCTTGCCAGTCCGAGCCTTCCTGCTACTACACCAGCAGCGGAAGTTAGGGCCAGGCCGCCGATGATGAAAACAGCGCCAGGGACAAAACCCACAGTGAGGAACAGCAGAATAAACACACCCTCGTTCACTACTGGCGAGGCCACCAGAAAAGCGAAACTGGGCACGAAGCCAACGCCTGCCCTGAGCATGCCGCTCAGCACGGGAATCGTGGAGCAGGAGCAAAAGGGCGTGATGACGCCCCCAACACTGGCGGCAAATGCCGACCGCCAGCCCGAGGACCCAAGCAGCGAGCCTTGTGTCGCTTGAAAGGGCATACGTTGTTGCAGCATTACCACAAACCAGGTGACCAGCAAGAAAAGCCCAATGAGCAGGGCACCGTCCATGAGTAGAAACTCGAAGAAGGCTTGAATACCCTGCGTTAAGGTTGTGTTATCGGACATATGAGCTCCGCCGGTACTGATGAGAGCGGGCTGATGCAACGCGTCAGGCGTTGGCCAGCCCAGCGTTCATTGACGGGGTGCCGCCATAGGTTTGCATCGACTCGATTAGCGCCGCTGTGACAACCGGATCGAAGTTCGCCTTATCAAGGGTTTCTACGTAGGTGTCCAAAGCTTCGATGCGAATTTCGTCGATGTCGGTCTTCAGATCACCAAGTGAAAGAGCACCGCAGTCAATGTTCAGTCGGTCGCAGAGGAAGTGGCAACTGGTGCTCACCATGCTGAACAGCTCTGGCATTACACGATGGTGGGCCCATTTAAGGCTCTCATGAACACCTTCCGGGTCTTTGGCGATCAGACCACGGATACGTGCCAGGCCGATTTCCAGATGTTCCAGTTCGTCTTCCAGGATCTTTCCGGCCAGTGCTGAAGTGTCTGGATCGCCCTGGCGCTGCAGGGTGCGGTACAGCACGATGGCCATGGTTTCGGTCATCAGGTCCTGAATGATCAGGCACGCAGCTAGGTCCTTGTTTTGAACAGCAGTGCTGAAGTGGCGGCGGATATTGAACCACTGCGGCTCCACGATCTCACGCATCACGATGTAGTCGTGGCGTTTGCCCAAGCTGGCCAGCATCAGAATGTGTTTTGATTCTTCGTAAGCTTGTTTGACGGTTTCAATCTTACTTTCGGTATCTGGCATCAACGGCACCATTTCCGAATAGTTCTCTACCGCCATCACCTCTCCAGCGATTGCGTTGGAAGCGATGTACGCGATCAGGTTGAAATAACCGTCGCTTTTGTTGTGCTCAGTGCTCAGTTCTTCTCGGCGGTTTACAGCACGTAAGTCGACTGGCGCGCGCAGATTTGGCTGTGTGCCGGCAGAAACTTCGTTCATTTTTATATCCTCCCATTAGGCTCAAGGACATTCCCTTGCCGCGGCAATTGTCGGGAGGCTGCTGGCGTACTGCCATAGTACATAGCTTCTATTCAAAGTTCGGTCCGTTCCGCCTTACGATTAGTCAGATATTGACGCATCGGTCACTCGATGTGTCCCATGGAAATCGGGGAAGAAATGAATAAGAAAACCTGGACGGCCCGGCACGTTGGCGTGCCTGCGCTGTGGATGCTGGGTGCGTTGCTCTGCCTGTCAGGCTGCAATCGTGAGACGGATCAAAAGACTGAAGCCAAGGCCGTGCGTGTCAGCGTTGTGGGGGCTAGTACTATCGCACCGCTGATAAGTGAACTGGCCAAAGCTTACGAGCGAGAACATCCGGGCATTAGAATCGAGGTCCAGGCAGGCGGTAGTGCTCGGGGGATTATGGATGTGCGCAGCGGCACGGCTGTGCTTGGCATGGTCTCCCGAGAGCTCAAACCTGAAGAGCAGGATCTGCAGCATGCGCTGATTGCCAAAGATGGCATCGGCATGATCGTCAATAAAAGCAACCCGATAACTGGTCTGACAAAAGAGCAGGTTGTCGGAATATACACAGGCCGGATCACCAATTGGAAAGACGTGGGGGGAGACGATTCGCCTATCACCGTCGTGAGCAAGGCAGAGGGGCGATCTACCTTGGAGATTTTCAGTGGGTTTTTTGGTATTCCCTACAAAGATATCCGCGCCCACGTGATTATTGGAGACAACCAGCAAGGTATTCAGACTGTTGCAGGCTCTCCCGCTGCAGTCGGCTACGTGTCCATTGGTTCGGCTGAGTATGAAGCCGATCAGGGCGCTGCAATTCGGCTAATCCCTTTAGGAGATCAGATTCCATCGACAGCAGCGGTTGCGTCGGGCGAGTACGCGATCAGCCGAGACCTGAATTTGGTTTACAAAGCGCCTCTCACAGAGCCGGTTCAGGACTTCCTAGCGTTTGCCCGCTCCAATGAAGCTGCAGCCTTTGTTACTCGCATGTACTTCATTCCGGTGACGAAATGACAGCCAGGCGCTGCTGATCAGGCTCTCTTCATGACTTTATTGACAGATGAGGTGGTCGCGAAGGTCCATCCCACGAAGCTGCGTGGATGGGCGTTCTGGTCGGCCATGTCCATGCTCGCTCTACTAGGCGCGGCAATCGTGTTTTTGATCGTCGCTTTCTTGTTGAGTGAAAGTTTCCCACTGATCGCGCAGGGAGGGCCTATAAGATTCTTTACGGACGAGGGGTGGTGGCCGCGGGACGCTAGCTTCAACATGACCCCAATGGTATTGGCGAGCCTTTACCTGACCATTGGTGCGCTTGTCGTTGCAACACCACTGAGCCTGGCCATTTCGCTGGTCACGACATTCAAAGCACCCGCGCGGCTTGCTCACGTGCTGCACAATCTTGTGGAACTCAGTGCTGCAGTGCCTACCGTGGTCTACGGACTTTGGGGCGTCAGTTCGATCGTTCCGATAGTGAACATCTGGAGCCCTCCAGGTGCGAGTTTATTGGCCGGTGTCCTCATTGTTGCACTGATGATCATCCCAACGATCACGGTGTTGACCCAATCTGCCCTTCAGACTGTGCCGACAGCTTATGTCCAGGGAGCGACAGCGCTGGGCGTTTCAACCAGCCAGACATTGCTTCGTATTGTTATCCCTGCTGCCAGGCAGGGCATTTTTTCCGCAATGGTACTCGGTGCTGCCCGAGCAATCGGCGAGACAATGGTGGTGTTGATGGTCTGTGGCAACATTGTGCAGGTACCGACTTCGCTGTTTGATCCAGTACGAGCGTTGACTGCGAACATTGCCTTGGAAATGCCCTACGCGATGGGGGATCACCGCGCCTCCCTGTTCGTAGCCGGGCTGCTGATGTTGCTGTTGGTCAGCGCGTTGGTTGCTGTGGGCGAGTGGGTCGGTATGCGTCAGAGGAAGATGATCTCATGAGGCGCTTCCATGTGTTCGGTTTCGACGTTCGGGATTTCGTCTGGACCTTCGTGATGTATGGTCTGACGTTGACTGCAGTTGCGATGCTCCTGTGGCCGCTGCTAACGGTGTTCGGTAACGGACTTCAGGTGCTGAGCTGGGACTTTCTGTTGGCGAGCCCGGAAGATGCAGGCCGCAGCGGGGGGATCGCACCAATTCTCGTGTCCACCCTGGGAATTGTGTTGGTCAGCTTAACGGCCGCCTTGCCCTTAGCGTTTGGCGTCGCGGTAATGTTGACTGAAGGTTTTAATCCCGCAGGTTGGCCGGCTACGATACTGCGCTGCAGCCTCGACATACTGGCGGGCATTCCTTCGGTCGTGTTTGGATTATTTGGACTCAGCCTGTTCTGTAGGCAATTGGAATTGGGATATTCAATTCTGGCCGGCGGGCTGACCTTGGCCTGCATGATCCTGCCCACTTTGGCGCGTTCACTGGCATTCTCCTTAGAGTCCGCGGGTGTTGCCCATCGCGCTGGCGGAGCAGCGCTCGGCCTCTCGAAACAGTCAGTTTTATGGCATGTGATGGTACCGGTAGCACTGCCTGGCATATGCGCAGGTGTTGTGCTCGCGTTGACCAGAGCCCTGGCGGAAACTGCTGTACTGCTCTTCACCAGCGGTTATTCCGACAGGATGCCCGAATCGGTTCTCGATTCCGGGCGCAGCGTCTCTGTTCATATTTATGACCTATCGACCAATGTGCCGGGCGGTACCCCTAACGCTTATGGCTCGGCCTTGGCGCTGCTGCTGCTCTTGGCCTTGCTCAGCTTCACTGTGCATGCCTTAACTCGTTGGATGCAGCGACGCATGACTGGCAACACGACACGGAGTCTCTGAATGATGATCAACGACAATAGAGCTATATCGCTTGAACCGTTTGTACGAGCTGCATCAAGCGTGCACGGGACGGTTACTCACTTGAGTACTGCTGCGGAAGGGCATATCGATATCCAAGACCTCTCCGTGAGTTATGGCAAGCGCACAGTCGTTGAGGGAGTGACGTTGCGCGTTCCGCGCAATTCAGTCACCGCACTCATCGGCCCATCAGGGTGTGGGAAGTCGAGTTTGTTGTATTGCATCAACCGCCTGAACGATCTCGTGCCGGGCTGCTCGGTAGAAGGCTCGATCAACTTCAGCTGGATGGACAATAAGCATCTGGCAAAAAACTCGACCCAGTTGCGGCGTCAGGTTGGGATGCTGTTTCAACGTCCCAATCCATTTCCATTTTCGATTCGCAAGAACCTTGAGTTCGCGCTCAGGCAGCACGGCATTAAAGCGCAGGCCGATATCAATAGCCGTATTGAGTCGTCATTACGGGAAGTGGGGTTGTGGGACGAGGTTCATGATCGTCTCGACAGTTCGGCCATCGCGTTGTCCGGTGGGCAGCAACAACGACTGTGTCTTGCTCGGGCGCTGGTTTTGAATCCAGATGTTTTGCTGATGGACGAACCATGCAGTGCTCTAGATCCGATCTCGACTCAAAAAATTGAGACGTTGATTCTGAGCCTGGCTCAGCGACGAACGATCATTCTTGTGACCCATAGCCTAAGTCAGGCGCGACGTGTAGCAGACCAGGTAGCAGTTTTTTGGAAGCTGGAGGGGGTGGGCAAGCTGATTGAATGTGGCAAAGCAAGGGATGTGTTTGATCGGCCGCGCCATGAGTTGACTCAGACCTACTTGCAGTTTGCTTGAATTGAGCAACAGGCACGTTGTCGCGCCATGGTACATCGGTTCCATTGTGGGGGGAGTGCGGCGATTTCTACTATGGCCGCATGAACAAATACTCTTCTAATACCGTGCAGTACCCTACCGCGAGAGTGCAAATGCTCTCGCTTCATGTCCATGACCTGCTCAAACATGCCGCACAGGTGCATGCAGCGGCAACGGTAACCTCTGTATCTCTAGAAGGCGTGGTTGAAACTCAAACCTATGCTCAGTTGGCAAAAATTGCGAATAACTGCGCCACAGAGCTTCACTCCATGGGGCTTCGGTCCAGAGATGCAGTTGTCAGTTTTGGCTTTAGTTCACTCGATCAAATGGCTTGGCTATACGCAGCGCTAAGCCAAGGCGTGGTAACTCATTTTCTGAACCCTCAGCATCGCGCGGAAGATCTAGGTCGTTTTCTTCAGCAGGTGCGACCCGGCATGTTGTTGCATGATGCGGCTACAGCGAGTGCTGCCCAGGCATTCGCAGCATTGGTTCCTGGTACCCCGCTGCGCGCTATGGCCCAGCTTGGCACTGGAGGTGGTAGGGAATACACCACTACTGAGTTTGCGGAAGATACCTTATCCCATGTCTGCTACTCATCCGGGACCACAGGGGTTCCGAAGATCGTTGAGTACACGCACCGTTCAACAGTGTTGCATGCCTGGGCCTGTGCCTTGCCCGACGCGATGGGGTTGAACAGTGCCGATCGGGTTATGCCTCTCATGCAGAATTTCCACGCTAGTGCATGGGGCGCTCCTTTTGTTTGCCCGCTGGTCGGTGCTTCGTTGGTGCTCGTACCACCGCATCGCGATCCTGCGCAGTGGTTCCAATGGATCGAGGAACACCGCATCACGGTCTTGGGGGCAGTCTCTGCACATTGGCTAGCGCTTGTTCGGTACATGCGAACCAGCGGATTGAGCTTCAGTACCCTGCGCCGCACGGTTGTCGGTGGTACTCGACTACCGTTTGATGTTGCTCAGTTCATCCAAGAAGAGCTTGGCGTCGAGGTGTGTCATGCCTGGGGAATGACTGAGACATCACCATTGGCCACCATCGAGCGCTTCGATAGCAGCAGGGCATCTCTGCGCCACGGCAAGCCGGTATTTGGAATCGAGTTGGCCGTGCAGTGCAAAGGCGGTGCTTGCTCGGCGGAGGGCACCGGTGAGCTGATGGCCCGTGGGCATTGGGTTGCCCACAGCACAGCAAATAACAGTAACTGGTTGGCAACCGGGGACTTCGCGACGCTGCACGAAAACTCAGAATTAGAGGTCATCGATCGCATGGAAGATTCGTTGATCGCTAATGGCATCCCTCTCAGTTCAGCCCTTGTGGAGCATCAGGCTCGATTGGTTCAAGGTGTTGCAGATGCAGCATTGCTGGTGACCGAGGTTACCAGCGGCCGGAGCGTGCTTGCCTGGGTGGCCATGCCTGAAGTCGATACCGCTTCAGTAACTGTCGAGCTCGAACAAATCCTTTCCAAGACCTTCAACGGGTGGCGTCCGACGCAATACATCGTGGTGGATGCGTTTCCGTATACAGCGTCTGCAAAGGTCCAGAAACACCTTCTCAAAGATCACATCGCTCGGCTTCACGAAGACGACGTGGCTTTAACTCCTAATTCCTCCTGCTGATGCCTGACTTATGACGCAAATAACGAAAACCGCAGCGGTAGATTCTGTTCACGAAAACCCCAGCAAGAGCTCATTGCCCTTGGAGCAGTATGTGACTTGGGTGGTCGATCATCGGCGCTGGGTTATCGCCCTTGTGCTGGCTCTATCAGCTTTCTTCGGCTTTTTTGCAGCCAAACAGCAAGTCATCATCAATCCTGCCGCGGTTGTCCCGCAGAGCCATCCATACATAAAGGCCACCAACACCATCGAGAAAATCTTCGGATCGAAGTACCTCGTGGTAATAGGACTGACACCAACCCAGGGTGATGCACTGCAGCCGCAAGTGCTCGAAGCCGTAAAGCGCATTACGGACAAGCTGTATGCCGCGCCATCGGTTACCAAGCAGACTCTACTTAGCCTCTCATCGCGGCAGGCCAAGAGTATCCGTGGTAACGCCGAAGGGTTTGAGGCAAAACCTCTGCTCGATGACCAGATCCCCACGACAACCGATCAAATTAGTGCGTTAAGGTCGGCCATTGAAGCCAACCCGGTTTATCGAGACACGGTTATCTCCAGCGACTGGCGAACCGCTACGATCATGCTGGAGTTGAAGGAGAACCCTAACGGTTTCGGGGCGATGCTCTCGGATGTTCACCGGATCCTGAGCCAGGAGAACACGCCGGGCGTCGAGATTTCTTTGAGTGGAAACCCGGTGTTCCTGCAGCAGGCTGAAGTTTTTGCAGATCGGATCAACTGGCTGTTCCCCATCGCGGTGCTGGTGATTGGCTTGCTGCACTATGAGGCCTTCCGTACGCGCCAGGGACTGATTCTTCCCTTGGTGACGGCGTTGCTCTCAGTGGTTTGGGGCGTCGGTATCATGGGATTGATGAAGGTGCCGATGGATATCTTTAACTCACCCACGCCAATCCTAATTCTTGCCGTTGCGGCTGGGCACGCCGTTCAGTTGCTCAAGCGCTACTACGAACACTTCATCGAATTGGTCAACGGGCAGCACATGGCCCCAGAAGTGGCTAACCGGCTGGCGACGATTCAATCGCTTGCTGCCGTGGGGCCCGTTTTGGTGATCGCCGGTGGTGTCGCAGCTTTGGGTTTTTTCTCGTTGGTGGTGTTCGAGCTTGAAACCGTCCGGGCCTTCGGCATTTTCACTGGCATCGGCATCCTCGCCGCAGTGCTACTGGAATTCACTTTCACTCCGGCAGTTCGTGCCAGTCTGAAACCACCTTCGGCGGCACAGATTGATACCGAGACCAAACCGCGAATTTGGGATCACCTGAGTGCTCGCATTGCTCATTTGGTGATCACGCCGCGTAGTCGTCGGTGGATCCTGGTGGCTTTCGTCGTACTGATAGGTGTTGCGATTGCTGGCTGGCCCAAGGTGCATGTCGATAACTCGAGCAAGAGTTTTTTCTCTGACTCACTGCCACTACAGCGGGACGATAACCTGCTGAACGCACAGACTGGCGGCACCAACGTTCTGTATGTAATGGTCGACACTGGGCAGGCCGACGGAGTGAAAGATCCACAGATCCTGAATGCTATTCGGGAGCTCCAGGCTGATGCCGCGAAGCGCTCGATCGTGGGTAAGACCTTGTCCATCGATGACTTTCTCCAGCGCATGCACGGCGCTGCATCTGGGGACACTGGTGCTATTAATCCACTACCTGAAGATCGAAATCTGATCGCCCAGTACCTATTCCTTTACTCGATGTCTGGCGACCCGGAAGACTTCTCGGCGCATGTCGATTATGACTACCAGCGAGCGAAGATCTCGATCATGTTGAGGACCAACAGCAACGCTGAAATTGATCGCCTGGTAAACGAGCTGCGTGAGGTTGCGAACCAGCGCTTCCCCAAAAATGTAACGGTTTCGTTCGGCGGGGAGGTGGCGCAGACACTGGCAGTAACCGATGTGATGGTGCACAGCAAACTGCTGAACATCGCGCAAATTCTCGGTGTGATTTTTGCGGTATCAGTTATTGCATTCCGTTCGTTCACCGCAGGCCTACTGGTGCTGTCGCCGCTACTTGTGGTTCTTTCGCTGGTCTTCGGCGTAATGGGCTACTTCGGTGTCCCTCTGAACATTCCCAACTCGTTGATCTCCGCCATGGCGGTAGGGATTGGCGCTGACTACGCGATCTATCTCATATACCGCATTGGTGAGTACACAGCCCAGGGCAAGGCCTTGCCTCAGGCCGTCGAAATGGCAATGAAAACCGCTGGTAAAGCCTGTCTGTTCGTTGCCACTGCTGTGGCAGGTGGCTATGCCGTCCTCATGTTCTCCTATGACTACAAGGTTCATATGTGGCTTTCTACTTTCATCGTGCTGGCTATGCTGGCAAGCGTGTTGGCAACTCTGACCCTCATTCCGAGCGCCATTCTGACCTTCAAACCAGCATTCATTTTCCAGCGTCGCTCGGGTGATCGTGGCGCAGTGCTGTTGATCATCCTTGCTGCTATCGGCTTCCTGACTTACTCACAGGTAGGTTGGTCTGCAGAGCTGGAGGCGAAGCAAATCATGGAGCGCAATGTTGCTGTAACTCGCTTCAGCACTTCCACGGCGGATGCAGAGTTTGTGCTGCAGACCAAAGATGGTGGTAAGCGCGTTCGCAAGTCGAACATGGCGTCGAAACTTCAGGAGAATGGGCAAGACACCATGCGTCTGGTTCGCTTCGAAGCGCCGGCAGACATTCGCGGGACCACGACTTTGCTTGTTGAACGCTCGGCCCAGGATGACGATATGTGGGTATACCTGCCGGCGATGAAACGTGTGCGTCGCCTAGTGGCCTCGAACAAAAAAGACAGCTTCATCGGTACTGACTTTAGCTATGGCGATGTTATGGGGCACAAGGTCGGCGACTGGAAGCACACCTTGCTCAGCCAGCAGGCACGTGACGGTGTTGAGCATTACGTCATTGAGTCGGTACCCGCTGAGGATAGCGTTCGCACTAACTCGGGATATGCCAAGCGCGTGACTTGGGTGCGCAAGGACAATTTCGCCACGACTTACGTGGAAGCCTCGGATGCCAGTGGGCAGCCTTACAAACAGTTCTCCTTCGCGGACATCCAGTTGGTTGATTCAGCGAATAGAAAGTGGCAGCCAATGAAAACCGAGGGCAAGAACCTGCAGAGTGGGCATACCACTACGATTACTTTCTCCAACTTCAAGGTCGGCGAATCGCTGAGCGACAGCCTCTTCTCCGCGAACAACATAGCTTCCAAATAAGGAGAGGAGATGAGCGGGTCCTTTTTGCCCTGGTGGCGGGCCGGTGTTGTCGCGCCCCTGATTCTCTCCGCGAGTGCGTATGCCAGCGCTCCGGAAGTGACAGGTGAGGTCGCTTCAGGCGTGTGGTCATCCAACCGGATGTTGGATGACCAACACGCGGTGTCCTCCAATCGTGCCAAGCTCAAACTGGATTGGCAGGCGTCCGAAAGCCTGCAGTTGAACAGTGAGGTCTGGGCGCTATCGTCGCCGGAGCGTCTGGATGAGAAGCGTGAAGACGCAGGAGTCAATGAGCTGTATGTGAAAAGCAGCGAGACGGTGTGTGCGCCTGCCCTGGGTAAAAAGCTGGTGATGTGGGGGCGTGCTGATGGGATCAATCCCACCGATCAGATTTCACCGAGCAACTACCGAAGGTTGACCCCTGAAACTACTGATCAGCGCACGGGAAACTGGGGGCTGCATCTGGACTGTGAGGTGGGCGCGGGAAAGCTGCAGATGCATGTATTGGATCGGTTCCAATTTAATGATGTGCCGTTGGAGAAAACACCCGGTGTTGTCTTCAGGGAGCAAGATCCGGATGTGCGTCCTACAGTTGCGATGAAGTATGACGTGCTGGGCTCTGATGCTGATTGGTCGGTGAGTGTAATAGACGGTCATGACTTGTTCCCGACCTTTGCAGTGCGAAGTGCCACGCCTGAAGGGATCACGCTCGGTCAGCACGCTACTCGCATGCGCATGATCGGTAGCGACTTCACAATAGTCCGTGGGGAAATGGCCTATAGGGGGGAAATTGCTTGGGTGGATTTCGAGCAATCATCAGATCCTACTGTTGCCCGTCGACAGCCCTATACCTCAGCAATTGGTGGTGCTGAGTGGTATATCGGTGACCGCGAGACTGTTTCGTTACAGGGCTTTTGGCGGCACTTGAGGTCAGTTTCGAGTCTGTCGAACGACCCGTTGCTTGCTCAGGTACAAGCGGCACAGGCGCTGATCAGCAATGAGCTCGACCGTGATCAGTATGGGATTACGCTCAGGTATGCCAAGCCACTGTTCGACTCAAAAGCCGACCTTGATCTCTTTGCCGTTTGGACTGAGCCTCGCAACGACTGGATGCTGCGAGGAAGACTCAAATACGCATTAACGGATTCGTGGCGGGTGAGCACCGGGTTCGACATCTTCAGAGGGCCCCAAGATTCTTTCCTTGGTCATTTGAGAACCAACTCATTAACGTTCGTTGAGGCAAGTTACATCTGGTGATACAGAGGCAGCAGCGCCAGTAGAGTCTAGTGTCTTCACCATGTAGACCGCTGAAGCAGGGCACAGCGCCGCGAACTCCGTCGAACTGGATATCGCTTCCGGTGCTTGGGATCGCTCCCTGCGTTCGTACCCTCGAGTTTGGAAAAAGTCTTCCGCCGTGTTTGTCAGAAGGTGAAGGTGCAAGGCTTCATCGGCCGCAGCAATACGCTCAAGTGCGTGTAGCAGCAATGTTCCTGCACCGACCTGCCTTTGAGCCGGAACAACGACCAGTGAGCGCAACAGTCGGTCGGGACCGTTTCCTTCAATTCCACCGTAGCCCAGCGTCGTATCTCCATAATGGAAGGAATAGAACATTCGATTGGGCAGCAGCAGGTCTTGGGTTGGTAGTCCCGCCGAGTTCAGCTGAATCGCCAAACCGTCGATTTGGTCGACATCAAGTAGTCGAACAGAGATATCTGACTCGTTCATGGGGGCTCTGAAGAGGGACTGATTGGCGCTCAGTATAGGCCCGAGTTGAGGTTTGGCTTGATAAGCCGCCAGAGGCAGTCTGATATGAATATGTGCTTTACCGTATATATTGTTTTTCGTATATTTGGTTCCCCAGATATTTTGGCCGCCACGCTAGTGAGCGTCCCCACCAAGAGGTCACATGCAGGAAACCTTGACGCCCCCCGCCGTTTTCAAGTGTTTGGCTGACGAAACTCGAGCTCGCATGACCTTGCTGATTGCAAGAGAGGGTGAGCTCTGCGTCTGCGAGCTCACCTGCGCACTCGATCAAAGCCAGCCGAAAATTTCCCGTCATCTCGCTCAGCTGCGAGAAGCCGGAATCTTGATGGATCGTCGTCAGGGACAGTGGGTGTATTACCGCCTGCACCCATCCTTGCCTGAGTGGGTTGGAACGATGCTGAACAGCGCCGTCGATGCTAATCAGGACTGGTTGAACACAGATGCCATGCGTCTCGCCGAGATGGGGGGAAGACCCCAAAACACGGCCGCGTGTGTTTGACCTCCCTTTTTTGCTGATTGAGTTGTGCTCATGTTGATCGCGTTTTTGATTTTTCTTGTGACGATAGTTCTCGTTATCTGGCAACCCAAGGGGCTTGGTGTAGGTTGGAGCGCAGCACTGGGGGCATTAGTGGCACTGCTGACTGGTGTGGTTAGCTTGTCTGATATTCCTGTGGTTTGGCAGATCGTGTGGAACGCCACTGGCACGTTTATCGCCGTCATCATCATTAGCTTGTTGCTGGACGAGGCGGGTTTTTTTGAATGGGCTGCTTTGCATGTGGCTCGGTGGGGCGCTGGTAGCAGTCGCAAACTGTTCGCCTTCATCATTTTGCTTGGTGCGGCCGTATCCGCATTGTTCGCCAATGATGGTGCGGCCTTGATCCTTACCCCTATCGTCATTGCGATGCTGCTGGCGTTGCGTTTTTCACCGGCGGCGACACTGGCATTCGTCATGGCTGCTGGTTTTATCGCCGACACCGCAAGCTTGCCTCTCGTAGTGTCCAATCTGGTCAACATCGTTTCAGCCGATTATTTCAACATCGGCTTCAGTGAGTACGCGTCGATCATGGTGCCGGTGAACCTGGTCAGCATTGCTGCCACTTTGGCCATGCTGCTGTGGTTCTTCCATAAGGACCTACCGCGCACCTATGACCTCGATCAACTCAAGGCACCCGAAGCTGCCATCCGCGACAGGGCTACCTTTATTGCTGGAGGGTGGGTACTCGGGCTTTTGTTGGTCGGCTTCTTCGTTATCGAGCCATTGGGCGTGCCAATCAGTGCCATTGCCGCAGTCTGCGCTTTGATCCTCTACTTGATCGCCGCGCGCGGCCATGTCATCTCGACACGTAAGGTACTCAAGGAGGCGCCCTGGCAGGTCGTAGTGTTCTCGCTTGGCATGTACCTGGTGATCTACGGCTTACGTAACGCCGGCCTCACAGATTATCTATCGCAGATCCTGAATGTGTTTGCTGGCTATGGCATATGGGGTGCTTCCCTGGGTACGGGGTTACTCGCCGCAGGCCTGTCTTCTGTAATGAACAACATGCCCACCGTCTTGGTGGGGGCGCTATCGATACACGCCTCTGAGGCTACTGGTGTTGTTCAACAAGCCATGATTTACGCCAACATCATCGGCTGTGACCTAGGGCCAAAAATAACCCCGATCGGTAGCTTGGCCACCTTGCTATGGCTGCATGTGTTGGCCCGCAAGAGCATCGTTATTACCTGGGGCTACTACTTCCGCACAGGCATCGTCCTGACACTACCTATTCTGCTTGCCACCCTGGCCGCTTTGGCAATCCGCCTGAGCTTCTGAACCGGAGATATTTAATGAAAGTCTTGTTCATGTGCACCCACAACAGCTGCCGCAGCATATTGTCTGAAGCACTGTTCAATCACTTGGCGCCCGAGGTAATGGAAGCTGTGAGCTCGGGAAGTTTTCCAAGTGGTAAGGTCAATGCTCAGGCGTTGAAGACTCTGGAAGCCGCCGGCATTTCTACCGAAGGCCTATCAAGCAAGGCTTCGGATGCATTTGAAAGTTCGCCACCGGACATCGTCATTACAGTTTGCGATCGTGCGGCAGGCGAGGCTTGCCCGATTTTTTTCGGCCCTTCTCTCAAAGCCCATTGGGGCTTGGCTGATCCATCCGTCGCGACCGGTAGCGAAGCGGAGATCGAAGCCGCGTTCCAAGCGACGCTAGCCAAGATCGAAGAACGGGTCCGCGCATTCATATCTCTGCCTGTAAGGCAAATGAGCGTGGATGACCTCAAAGCATCGCTCGCCCGTATCGGTACCCTCTAACCACTGGATTTTAAGGAGATTGGAATGAACGACATCTTGCCGAACATCCAGCCAGAGCTGGTCGACCTACCATCGCTGGAGCAACTTCAACCGAAGGAACCGTCTGCCCACAAGCCGCGGATTCTGCTGCTCTACGGGTCTACCCGCGAACGTTCCTTCAGCCGGTTGATGGTGCAGGAGGCTTCTCGCCTGCTGGAACAATTCGGCGCCGAAACCCGAATCTTCGATCCATCGGGTTTGCCGTTACCGGACGATGCGCCGGACTTCCATGAGAAGGTCCGCGAGCTTCGTGAGCTTATGCAGTGGTCCGAGGGCCAGGTCTGGTGCTCCCCAGAACGTCATGGATCTATGAGCGCGGTGTTCAAAGCACAAATTGACTGGGTACCGCTGGCGATGGGAGCTGTCCGTCCCACCCAAGGCAAGACATTGGCAGTACTGCAGGTCTGTGGTGGTTCGCAATCTTTCAACGTGGTGAACCAACTCCGGGTGCTGGGCCGCTGGATGCGTATGTTCACCATCCCCAACCAATCCTCGGTACCAAAGGCATTTCTGGAGTTTGACGACGCAGGTCGGATGAAACCGTCCTCCTATTACGACCGATTGGTTGATGTGATGGAGGAGCTGATGAAGTTCACGTTGCTTCTGCGAGATCGTCAAGACTACTTGGTTGATCGGTACTCCGAACGCAAGGAGTCGGCCGAGGCACTTTCAAAGCGGGTCAACCAGCGTGCCATTTGAAGTTATCAGTATGTCGCACCCGTATTCGATGAAATTGTTACCGCACAAAGGCGGTGAGCTTCGAGCAGGTTCGTTCTGCAAGAGAATGTGCAAGGTAAAGTAGATGAAGGCGGTCAAGTGAGATTCGTGGGCTGCCTACCTATAGCTATTCGAGCGACAGATCAGTAGTTCTCGACTGTTCCCTAATCGCTTCCACACCAATAGGGCAGTGAGTCGATAATAATACCGGGTAGCGTCGGACTGGTCTTTCAGGTGTTGAGTGAGAAACCAGCGCACATGCTTGAGTTGCCAGGTCCAGGGATTATCTCGCTGCCACCGCTGTTGAATGGCCGCTTGCATGATTCGGGCTTGCCGAAGATGGCGTTGACGGGTGGCCAGCGAGCCGGTCAGAACGCCGCTCAGGAACAGCGCAATGTCGAAGAGTTTGGTCATGCTTTGCCTCCAATGTAGGCCGCAACCACATCGATGCGGTGATGACCGAGCTCAAGGCTGATCTGTTGGCGCGCCCGTTGATCAAGGTCGCGGTCATGGCGATAGCCGTGGCCACCATTGATTGGTGCGGCGTGGCCCGTGATCTTCTCGTAACGTTCGCAAGCGTAGGCCGCTCGCAATTCATGAAAGCCCTTCAACCCTTGTTCATGCAGTATTTCGCGGGCAGAGCGCACGGTCTGTTGCAGGAACGTGGCGTAGCTTTCATCTCGGGCCAGCAAGTTGCGGCTGCCGGCCGGTGATGCGCTTTGAGCCAGCAGTAACGCGCTTTTCACTTGTTCATTAGCCGCGACCCATCGCGGCGCTGAAGCACCTGAGCGGCCGCCTTTAGTGCCGTCCTGGATGTTGATTCGACCAAACCTCTCGGCTTCACGTTGTAATCGAGGCAGATCAGCCAGGATCGCTTCGCGCAAACGCATGCCGGTTTCGCGAGCCAAGTGCACGATGGCGCAGACGCGATGGTGTCCTTGATTGCGAAGTGACTGAGTAATGCGCTCAATCTGCTGCCGATCCTGGCCTTGTGGCGCGACGGTGCGGATCGTCGAGCGCTGCTGCCCTAACGTCTGGCTCGGGCTCGGGACTTTCACATACTGATCACCGCGCAGCGCCGCGAGTGTGCGGTTGACGCTGGACAATCGGTTTTGCGCGGTGGCGATGCTGAGGTTACCGTGGTCGATTTGCTGACGCAGGTACTGGGCATAGTTGAACAGCGTCTGTCGATCAATTTGCCGCGCATCGTTGTAGCCCGGACCCTCTTCTGATCGACACCAGCGCACGAACGCCTGCCAGCGATCGCTGTGGGTTTTGACCGTAGCAAAATGGCCACCGCCGAATAAGTCCTTGAGTGCCTGCGGACCGGCGTAACTCAATTGGCGGCCATAACCAAAGTTACGACCGTCACGCCTGCCGGCCAGGGCCATCCTGGAACTCCTCCTCATGCTGGCGCAGGTATGCCAATAGCTCGCGCCACTGGCCGCTCACAGGGGGGAGTTGGCCCCAGTCACTGGGACGAAAACACAGCCGGTTGTCCTGGCAGAACAACTCGGCACCTTCCCGGTGTAGGCGCTCAACCAGATCGCTGATGTGTGAACTGTTGCCTTGGTTTTTGGCGACAGCGGCGACAGCGGCGACAAGCCCCGTGGCGTCTGGCTTTGCGCGTGGCGACAAAGTGGCGACAGTGGTGGCGACAAGTTGTAAATGATGAGCGTTTTTCGCCTGGGCGCGCCGGTTACGTAGGGCTTCATTGAGTCGAAACATGGCGCACCTCGAAGTGGTGTCCGTCGGTGCCCAGCCATTGATGAGTGATCAACTCAACCAGCAGGGCCAACGTGTGATGGCTGCTTTTGCGGGCGAAGCGCGGGCCGTTGCGTAACAGATCTCGAACCGTGAAACGGCACCACTGTTTTTCTTGCAGCCAACGCAGCAGCCGATCGGCTTCTTCCCGCTGCGTGTTGATCGGTTCCTGCTCGGTCAGCCGTTGGATCTCGGTCAGGTAGTAATCCATCAGCGAGGAAGCGCGCTGGATGTGGGTGACCTCGATCAGTTCGTGGTCTTCCAGTACCGCAAAGACGCCGGCGATCCGTAGCAGATTGTCCGCGGCCTTGGAGGCGCTGGGACGCACGTTGGCCAACTCGTCGAACTCGCCCAGTTGGGCTTCGATGGTGTCGTGCAGGTTGATCCAGGTTTGTCGGGCCAGGCTTCTCAGGGGCAGGGCTTTGGGGTGTAACGCGCCATCGCTGCCGATTGCCCAAGGACGTTGCAGCAGGTCGGTGATTCGTTGGGTGTAGCGTTTGAGGCTGATGTCTTGGGTGAGATCCACCGGCTGATAAAAGCGCTGTCCGGCCAAACTCTGTGGCCAGGTGATCAGGCAGCGGGCGAAGATGCCTTGGCCGTTGAGCAGCGGGTCCTTGAGCAGTTGTCTCGCCAAATACGGTTGCAGCATCAAGTGCAGGCTCAAGCGTCGGTCATAAGCGCGCAAACTTTCTCCGGCCATGGAACGAGAGCGATCGATGGGGTTGCCGTCCCACAGGCACGACAAGGTGGTCACCGCCTTGAGCCGATTGTCCCGGCTCATGGTGCTGCTGCCGAGGAATTGGCCGCCCTCATCGCTGAACAACCCCATGCAGGGCAGACCCAAACACAGGCTTTTGGTCAAGGCTTCGATGGTCGGCTCGCTGCTGATCAGTCGTGGCGCTACGGGCTCTGGCTCTATCAGGATTGGCGTGTCGGTGTGGCGATCGATCGTTGTCATCTGCTTCTGAGATTGCACCAGCGTGGCGCGGTAACGACTGAGCTTTTCACGGTAGGTCTGCCATTGCTGGTGTTCCCATTCGCGGGCTGGCTGCAAAGCCAGCTTATCCACTGCCGTCTTGCGATCACCGGAAGCCGCAATGGTGAGCAGATACAGCGACAGCGGATAGACCCGGCCATCCAAATGCACATTGGCATGCCCCTGAGTGGCCAAGGCCGAGGTGGCCAGCACGGATTGCGCCGCCATGGCCTGCGGCACACCCATCACTTCGGCCATGCGCTCGACGGCCGGTCCCAGCAGATCACCGAGGGCGGGCACCGGATAATTTAATGGCGTCGGGTTGGCCTCCAGCAAGGGTTGCGGCGGCAAGCTCCAGGTTGATTGCAGCATCATCTGTCTCCTGTTCAGCAGTTGTTTCCCTCACGCTCCCGCCACGGATGTTGAGTGTTTTCAGGGATAAAGGTCCCTGCGACCTGTGAGGGTGTTCACTGACGCTGAACGAACGGCTCTGTACGACCAAGAGCGCGGGCATTTCCCATCGATCTGGCCTCCTGAACGCATCCAAGGATGCGGGCGGGTGGAGGCTGTACCGGTTGACGAATCCAGTACCGCGAGACCATGGGCGGGAGGAGGGCATCATCGTTGCGAGCGGGGCATGCCTGACTGTCAGTCAGGTGCAGCCTGTCCTGGGCTGCAGCACCGTAGCCAGCGATAATGCGAGACGTGTCGAATCGTTTTTGTCACGCCGATTGTCACGCGGTGAGTTGCCGCAGAGCCCGATCAGACGTGGGCTGCAGCAGTGGTAGGAGCGCCCGTCTCTTTCCAGAAGAAAGAGACGGGCGCAGGTTGGCGCAGTGAAATGGCCAAGCGGATAGGTTGCTGCAGGGCAACTGGGGGAGGGGGATGTATTTGCCGCCAATGATCTGAAGTAGGCATCCATCACTTGGTGAGTGACCGTGCGAGCCGTCGGACGCTAATCGCACTTGGGGGAGAACCACCACGATGTGGCGTAGCCTCAAAGGTTCTGGCTACCTGGGTGCTGTCGAGGACAGCGCTTGTAAGGCTCTGGTGTAACGCTCGCTCTGCTCGCGGTCAACCGTATTTTGGGGACCACTGTTGCGCCAATCGGTAGCGCTGGAAGACCTTGGCAATCGCTGGCATTGCATGGCTGGGTGGTCGTTCGTCGGTTTTTAATGTGAGCCCATGCGAGTGGGAATGCGGAGCCTTCCCGCTTGCGTGGGCTTGGCCGAGAAAGCCCCAAGAGAGAGGCTTGCAGCGGCGACAGTCGCCACTTCTGTCGCCATGCTGCAGGCCAGGAATTACGCGGGTTGTCGCCGGTGTCGCCGCTGTCGCCAAATCAACCATCACTCCATTTGAGGAGTCATTTTCGGTTACCGGCGGCGTCCGGTGAGTGCTCACCGTATCGGCACGACGTTGTGGTCCCTGGTTTGATTGATCGCAGATGCCGACAGGTTGCCAGTGGCCGCTTTCTGGATGTGCTCACTCCACCAAGCCATCATTGGTCTCCGGCGTTCGATGTAGTCCGCCCGGTTGTAGGCGCTCCGAACTTCGTCCTTATCGACATGCGCCAACGCGACTTCGATCAGCTCGGGGTCCCAGCCATGTTCGTTCAGGATAGTGCTGGCCATGGAGCGCATGCCGTGACTGACCAAGCGGTCCTGAAAGCCCATGCGTTTTAACGCCATGTTGGCGGTCTGGCTATTGGTGTGGGTGCGCGGGTTTCTATCTGCCGGGAATACGTATTCTCTGTGGCCGCTGTGGGGCTTGAGTGTCTCCAGTAGTGCGAGTGCCTGTTCCGTCAGCGGGATGGTGTGCGGGCGACGCTTTTTCATGCGCTCCGGTGGGATGGTCCAAATGCGTTTGTCGAAGTCGATGTCTACCCACCGAGTGGTGGCCGCTTCGGCAGGGCGGGTCATGGTGTGCAGCTGCCATTCGATCAGGCAGCGCGTAACCCGCTTGATGCTGGCATTTGCGATTTCCATCATGAGTTCCGGAAGCTCGTCAGGTCGTAGCGCGGCCATGTTCTCTTTTTTGGGTTTCTTGAACACCGCCCGAATGCCACTGAGGGGGTTCGCAAAGATCAGTCCTGAATTGACCCCGTAGGTCATGATCTCGTTAAGGCGCTGGCTCAGCCGCTTCACTGTTTCGAGGCTGCCTTTGGCCTCGATTGGGCGAAGTAGCTCGATGACAATCGGTGCGGTAATTTTCGAGAGCGGCGTTGTTTTCAGGTCTGGAAATACATGCAGCGTGAGCGATCGCCAAATGTCTTCGGCGTACGCCGGCGTGACGGAGTCCTTCTTCAGCTCGAACCAGGTGGTGGCCACGTTTTCAAACGTGTGTTCCGTCTCCGCTCGTTTGGCTTCGTCCTGTGCATTGCGTTGCACTTTGGGATCAATGCCTTGTGCAAGCAGCTCGCGTGCTTCCACCACTTTCTTCCTGGCGTTCGCTAGCGAGAGCTCTGGGTACGTGCCCAGCCCCATATTGATACGATTTTTTGTTACCGGCTCGCGGTAATTGAAGTTCCACAGCATCGAGCCATTGCTCCTGACCCGGAGCTGAAGGCCGTCACCATCGCTGAGGACGTAATCCTTGTCTTTTGCCTTGACTGCCTTGAGCTGGCGGTCAGAGAGGCGGAGGGCTGGAGCAGGCATGAGAGCTACCTCTGACACCGTTTTGGTATTCCAAAAAATAGCACCGGAGAGCTTGGAATACCATTTGGAATACCCAAACGCCTGGAACTCAAAAAACCTTTGAGGAGCCCAGTAGCTCTAAAACCCTTGATTTCACTGGATTTCAGGCACAAAAAAAGACGTCCGTGGACGTCTTTAGATGTTGAAGTGGTGGAGCCGGGGGGATTTGAACCCCCGTCCGCCAGTACTCCGCTGTCGGTACTA
>Ga0065714_10064629_pt1 | contig 27527 bp, 29 predicted proteins | sample MisRhiReplicate2_FD_59101 | JGI IMG/M metagenome (GOLD analysis project Ga0065714, IMG submission 59101) | Miscanthus rhizosphere microbial communities from Kellogg Biological Station, MSU, sample Rhizosphere Soil Replicate 2: eDNA_1 v2... | ecosystem: Host-associated > Plants > Roots >... | reverse complement strand
CGTCCATCGGCACCTTCGGTTCCGGCTGGGGCTGGCTGGTGAAAAAGGCTGACGGTTCCCTGGCCCTGGCCAGCACCATCGGCGCCGGCAACCCGCTGACCAGCGGCGACACCCCACTGCTGACCTGCGACGTGTGGGAACACGCCTACTACATCGACTACCGCAACGTTCGTCCGAAATACGTCGAAGCGTTCTGGAACCTGGTCAACTGGAAATTCGTCGCCGAGCAGTTCGAAGGCAAAGCCTTCACCGCCTAAGCGTCGATGCCAGACAAGAAAACCCGGCGTCGTGCCGGGTTTTTTTTGCCGGGCAAAAATGACCGCAGGCAAAATACCTCGGGTCTGGAACCCAAGAAAAAATCCCTGGAGGCCTCAAGTTGCGGCCCCTTCCAACCGACACAATGGTCGTAGAGCAATCACTCTGGAAAAAACGTACATCGGTGAGGTTTCAAGCGAAAACCCTTGTGTTTGATTGTCCCTTTGACTGACATCACAGGATTGCCAATACTCATGGCAACTTGACGCTACCCGCACGGAACAAGGAACCACTCTTTGAAGCTGGAACTCAAGAACAGCTTGTCTGTGAAGTTGCTCCGGGTCGTGCTCCTCTCGGCATTGATCGTTGGCATGGTCTTGAGCTGCGCCCAGATCGTGTACGATGCCTACAAAACCAACCAGGCCGTCGCCAGTGACGCCCAGCGGATCCTCGACATGTTCCGTGATCCTTCGACCCAGGCCGTCTACAGCCTGGACCGGGAGATGGGCATGCAAGTGATCGAGGGCCTGTTCCAGGACGAAGCCGTACGCATGGCTTCCATCGGCCATCCACGCGAAACCATGCTCGCCGAAAAAACCCGGCCCTTGCAGCACTCCGAAAGCCGCTGGCTGACCGACCTGATCCTGGGCAAGGAGCGCACCTTTACCACGCAACTGGTGGGACGCGGCCCCTATAGCGAATATTACGGCGACCTGAGCATTACCCTCGACACCGCCACCTACGGCGAAGGCTTCATCGTCAACTCGGTGATCATTTTCATTTCCGGGATGCTGCGAGCCCTGGCCATGGGCCTGGTGCTGTACCTGGTCTATCACTGGCTGCTGACCAAACCATTGTCGCGGATCATCCAGCACCTGACCGAAATCAACCCCGATCGCCCCAGCGAGCACAAAATCCCGCAGTTGCGCGGTCACGAACAAAACGAGCTGGGCCTGTGGATCAATACGGCCAACCAACTGCTCGAATCCATCGAGCGCAACACGCACCTACGCCACGAAGCGGAAAACAGCCTGCTGCGCATGGCCCAGTACGACTTCCTCACCGGCCTGCCCAACCGCCAGCAGCTGCAACAGCAACTGGACAAGATCCTGGTGGACGCCGGGCGCCTGCAACGCCGGGTGGCGGTGCTGTGTGTGGGGCTGGATGACTTCAAGGGCATCAACGAACAGTTCAGCTATCAGACCGGCGACCAGTTGCTGCTGGCCCTGGCCGACCGACTGCGGGCCCACAGCGGCCGGCTCGGCGCACTGGCGCGGCTGGGGGGCGACCAGTTCGCCCTGGTCCAGGCCGACATCGAACAGCCTTACGAGGCCGCCGAACTGGCCCAGAGCATCCTCGATGACCTGGAAGCGCCGTTCGCCATCGACGATCAACAAATCCGCCTGCGGGCCACCATCGGCATCACCCTCTTCCCCGAAGACGGCGACAGCACCGAGAAACTGTTGCAGAAAGCCGAGCAGACCATGACCCTGGCCAAGAGCCGCTCGCGCAATCGCTACCAGTTCTACATCGCCAGCGTCGACAGCGAGATGCGCCGCCGTCGCGAACTGGAGAAAGACTTGCGCGAGGCCCTGGCCCGCGAGCAGTTCACCCTGGTGTACCAGCCGCAGATCAGCTACCGCGACCTGCGGGTGGTGGGCACCGAAGCCCTGATCCGCTGGCACCATCCCGAGCACGGCCTGGTGCCGCCGGATCTGTTCATTCCCCTGGCCGAGCAGAACGGCACCATTATCGCCATCGGTGAATGGGTGCTGGACCAGGCTTGCAGGCAATTGCGCGAATGGCACGACCAGGGCTTCCTCGACCTGCGCATGGCGGTCAACCTGTCGACGGTGCAACTGCACCACGCCGAACTGCCGCGGGTGGTGAACAATCTCCTGCAAATGTACCGGCTGCCGCCGCGCAGCCTGGAGCTGGAAGTTACCGAGACCGGCCTGATGGAAGACATCACCACCGCTGCCCAGCATTTGCTGAGCCTGCGCCGCTCCGGGGCGCTGATTGCCATCGATGACTTCGGGACCGGCTATTCGTCCCTGAGCTACCTCAAGAGCCTGCCGCTGGACAAGATCAAGATCGACAAGAGCTTCGTCCAGGACCTGCTCGACGACGAGGACGATGCAACCATCGTCCGGGCCATCATCCAGTTGGGCAAGAGCCTGGGGATGCAGGTCATTGCCGAAGGCGTCGAGACGGTCGAACAGGAAGCCTACATCATCGCCGAGGGCTGCCACGAAGGTCAGGGGTATTACTACAGCAAACCGCTGCCGGCACGGGAATTGGGCCTTTACCTGAAGCAGGCCGAGCGCAGCAAGGTTTCCATCATCTGATTTCTCCCCCCGGCGCCAAGCCTTTGTAGGAGCTGGCGAAGCCTGCGATCTTCGGTTTGTTCGCCTGGGATTCAAGCATCAGTGAAAAGATCGCAGCCTCGCTTCGCTCGGCAGCTCCTACAGACGCTACCGAAGGCGGCAATCTCCCATCATTAAATAAGAAATATTTACACCTGCAACCCTTTACACATAATGCAAATCTTTCGCATTATGTCGCAGTTTCGCGCACCTCGCGCCTGTCCCATCCATCATCGAAGCAGGATTTGCCATGATTCGTATGCCCCTGGCTACTGCCAGTCTGCTGGCTATCGCTATTTCCCTCGCCGGTTGCGGCGAAGGCAAAGACAAGGCCGCCGCGCCGCAAGCGCCAACGCCTGCCGCCAGCACCGCGGCACCGGTCGCCCCTGCTGCCGCCGGCAAAATCGACGAAGCTGCCGCCAAGGCCGTTGTCGCGCACTATGCCGACATCGTCTATGCCGTCTACAGCGATGCCGAATCCACGGCAAAAACCCTGCAAACCGCCGTCGACGCGTTCCTGGCCAAGCCGAACGCCGAGACCCTGAAGGCCGCCCGGACTGCCTGGGTCGCCGCACGCGTGCCTTACCTGCAAAGCGAAGTGTTCCGCTTCGGCAACACCATCATCGACGACTGGGAAGGCCAGGTGAACGCCTGGCCCCTGGACGAGGGCCTGATCGACTACGTCGACAAATCCTACGAGCACGCCTTGGGTAACCCGGGCGCCACCGCCAACATCATCGCCAACACCGAAGTCCAGGTCGGCGAAGACAAGGTCGATGTGAAGGACATCACCCCGGAAAAACTCGCCAGCCTCAATGAGCTGGGCGGTTCCGAGGCCAACGTCGCCACCGGCTACCACGCCATCGAATTCCTGCTGTGGGGCCAGGACCTCAACGGCACCGGCCCTGGCGCGGGTAACCGCCCGGCGTCGGACTACCTGCAAGGCGCTGGCGCCACCGGCGGTCACAACGACCGTCGTCGGGCCTACCTCAAGTCCGTGACCCAATTGCTGGTCAACGACCTCGAAGAGATGGTCGGCAACTGGAAGCCGAACGTGTCTGACAACTACCGCGCCACCCTGGAAGCCGAGCCCGCCGAAAGCGGCCTGCGCAAGATGCTGTTCGGCATGGGCAGCCTTTCCCTGGGGGAACTGGCGGGCGAACGCATGAAAGTGTCCCTGGAAGCCAACTCGCCAGAAGACGAGCAGGATTGCTTCAGCGACAACACCCATAACTCGCATTTCTACGATGCCAAGGGTGTACGTAACGTGTACCTGGGCGAATACACCCGCGTCGACGGCACCAAGATGACCGGCGCGAGCCTGTCGTCCCTGGTCGCCAAGGCCGATCCGGCCGCGGACACCGCGCTCAAGGCCGACCTGGCCGACACCGAGGCCAAGATCCAGGTCATGGTCGATCACGCCAACAAAGGTGAGCACTACGACCAACTGATCGCCGCCGGCAACACCGCGGGCAACCAGATCGTGCGCGACGCCATCGCCGCACTGGTCAAGCAGACCGGTTCGATCGAACAGGCTGCGGGCAAACTGGGCATCAGCGACCTGAACCCGGACAACGCTGATCACGAGTTCTGATCAACGCCGGCTGGCTGACGGTTAACGCAGCCAGCCAAGCCACAAACCTGTGGGAGCGATCCTGCTCGCGATTGGGGACTATCAGTCGACATTCATGTTGGCCGGTCTACCGCCATCGCGAGCAAGCTCGCTCCCACAGGAATTTCGTTGCTTGTGATTCATCATTGCAACCCCGCAAGCCGCCCTTCGATAAACCGCCGTTCCGGCAATTGCTGCGTCAACTCAAGCGCGCGTCGATACGCCGACCTCGCCTCGTCCAAGCGTCCCAGTTGACGACAGAACTCCGCCTGCGCCGAGTAGGCCAGGTGATAGTCGAGTAATTCCCCACGCCCCAGGATCGCCTCGACCAGGCGCAAGCCGGCTTCCGGTCCATCGCGCTTGGCCAGGGCAGCGGCGCGGTTGAGTTCGATCACCGGCGATGGCACGGCGCGCAGCAGCACATCATAAAGCCCGACGATCTGCGGCCAGTCGGTCTCCTGCGCCGTCGGCGCTTCGGCATGCACCGCCGCAATCGCCGCTTGCAGGCAGTACGGCCCGAACCGGCGAGTTTTCAGCGCGGCTTCCACCAACGCACAGCCCTCGGCGATCAGCTCGGCATCCCATAAGGATCGCGCCTGTTCATCCAACAGGATCAGCTCACCGGTCGATGAAGTTCGCGCCGGACGCCGGGATTCGTGCAGCAGCATCAACGCCAGCAACCCCATGACCTCAGCCTCGGGCAGCAACTCCATCAGCAGGCGCCCGAGGCGGATGGCTTCGCGCGTCAGGTCTTCGCGGGTCAGCTCGGCGCCCATCGAGGCCGAATAACCTTCGTTGAACACCAGGTAGATCACCCGCAGCACGCTGTCCAGCCGTTCCGGCAGTTCCGCGCGGGACGGCACCTGGTAGGGGATCCTGGCATCGCGGATCTTCGCCTTGGCCCGTACGATGCGCTGGGCAATGGCCGCCGGGGCGGCGAGGAAAGCCCGGGCGATTTGCTCGGTGGTCAGGTCGCAGACTTCCCGCAGCGTCAGGGGCACCTGCGCGTCCGCCGCCAGGGCCGGGTGGCAACAGGTGAAAATCAGCCGCAGGCGATCGTCTTCCACGTCTTCGTCACTCCATTGGCCCTGCTCCAACTCTTCGAGCTGGGCGATCAACATCGGCCGGGACGCGGCGAAACGCGCGCGCCGGCGCAAACTGTCGATGGCTTTGAAACGCCCGGCAGACACCAGCCAGGCCCGCGGGTTGTCCGGCACCCCGTCGCGCTGCCAGCGCTCGACCGCAATGAAGAAGGCCTCGTGCAAGGCTTCTTCGGCGAGATCGAAATCCCCCAGCAGGCGAATCAACGTCGCCAGGATCCGCCGCGAGTCTTGCCGATAAACCTGCTCGACCCGCGCCTTGACCGCTTCGACCGACATCAGTCGGGCATGCCTTGGGTGACCAATGTTTCAAGCCGGTCCAGGCTCTGGCCCCAGCCCTCATGGAAGCCCATGGCTTCGTGCGCCTGGCGATCCTCCTCGCTCCAGTGCAGCGCACGGGCGGTGTAACGGGTTTTGCCGTCCACCTCCTCGAGCAGTACCTCAGCGGTCATGAAGGCTTTGCCGGAGGGAATCCAACCGGGCACGAACGCGTCAGTGAACACCAGGCGCTGCGGGGCGAGGATTTCCAGGAACACGCCCATGGTCGGGTATTCACTGCCGTCGGGCGCGCGCATCAGGGTGCGAAACTGACCGCCGACCCACAGGTCCATTTCGCACTCCGGCGTGGTCATGCCATGGGGGCCCCACCATTGGACCAGCAAGGCGGGCTCGGTCCAGGCGCGGAAAATCTTCTGACGCGGAGCGTCGATCATTCGGCTGATGGATAACGCGTAAGGGGCAGCTGCAAAGTTCATGAATGAAGTCCTGTTTGTATTTGTTGTTCAGGGGTTCAGTTGGCGTACCGGTCGCACTTCGACGCAGCCGACCCGGGCCGCCGGGATATTGCCGGCGACCTGGATGGCTTCGTTGAGGTCCTTGGCATCGATCAGGTAGAAGCCCGCCAGTTGCTCCTTGGTTTCGGCGAACGGGCCGTCGGTGATCGACAGCTTGCCGCCGCGCATGCGCACCGTGGTAGCGGTCTGCACCGACTCCAGGGCCTCGGCGGCCAGCATCCGCCCACTGCCCTGGATCGATTCGGCATAGGCCATGCACTCGGCGTCCTCCGGGCTGTCGGGCGAGTTGTGCAGCGTGTGTTCGTTGCTATACACCAGGCATAGGTACTTCATGGAAGGCTCCGTGATCGGACTGATCAACTATGGACGGCAGAATGAGGCTCAGCAAAAAAACCGACGATCAGGGTTGCAGGTCGAACAGCGTCGTACCGGCCATCGGGTCGAACGGCGCGGACCAATGTTCATGGACGATCCGCCATTGCCCGGCTACACGCCGGTAGCAGGCCGTCACGCGCATCCAGCAGGCTTGTTCCTCGCCTTTGTCGTTGGTGCCGCCGCAATAGGCCAGCCAGTGGGCGAAGGCGATGTTCTCGGCCGGGGTAATCTTGACCTGATGGAAGTCGAACTTGTGCGGGCCGGGGCACATTTCCATGCAGGCTTGCCAATGGGCCCGGTAAGCGGTCTTGCCCTTGAATTGCAAGGCCTGGATGGCATCGAACGAGACGATGTCTTCGTCATAGAGCGCCATGACCTTTTCGACGTCCTTGGCCATGACCGCTTGGCGATAGGTGTCGATCAGGGCCTGGATTTCGGTTTCAGTGGCTTGGGTATTCATGGTGATTCTCCGCAGTTTTTTGTTGAAGACACCCTTTGTCGTTTGGAGAAACAGCGAATCGACAACCCAACAAAAATAATTCAAAGAAAAAATTCGCTAGAATCCAGGTCCTATTCTGCTGGTAAACAACGGATGTTTTTGTGACCGCTCAGCTCGTACCCTACGAAGACCTGACCCCGCTGCAACGCGAACAGGTCAGCGCCATCGAAATCCACCCCGAACAGATCAAGTTCGCCGGCGATATCCACGGCGCCCTGCACACGCTGCTGTCCAAGCCCGGCCCCGGGGTCAAAGGGTTTGCGCTATTGGCTGAAGAGGTGCCGGTGGCCTTCCTGCTGCTCAAGCGCCCGCCGGTACTGCCCGCCTGGGCCAATGAACACAGCGCCACCCTGCATGCCCTGCAAGTCGATCACCGGGCCCAGGGCAAAGGTTATGGCAAGGCCTGCCTGCAGGCGCTGCCCGCCGTGGCGCGAGCCGCCTGGCCGGAAATCCGCGGGCTGGAGCTCTCGGTTGACGCCGATAACGACTCGGCCATCGGCCTGTACACCCGGCTGGGCTGGGTCGACAGTGGCGAGGCCTACAAGGGCCGCATCGGTTACGAGCGGCGAATGGGGTTGGCGTTTTGATGGACCTTGACCCATAGACTCAGGATGAATGGATGATGTTGACGTCGATTGAACAGCTGGAAGCGCTTTATGGCCTGCCCCACGAACGGGCAGTGCGCAAACAGATCCCCTTCCTGAACGAGGATTACCAGGCGATGGTCCGGGCCTCGCCGCTGGTGGTCATCGGTTCGGCAGGGCCCGACGGCCTTGATAGCTCGCCGCGGGGCGATGTGCCGGGTTTCGTGCAGGTCCTCGACGAGTGCACCCTGGCCTTGCCGGATCGTCCCGGCAACAACCGCATCGACACCCTGCGCAACGTCCTGCACGATCCGCGGGTATCGCTGCTGTTCCTCATTCCCGGGATTGGCGAGACCTTGCGGGTCAACGGTACGGCCCGGATCAGCGCCGAACCCGCGCTGCTGGAGCGCTTTGCAGTCAACGGCAAGCCGGCTCGCACGGTGCTGCTGGTGACGGTCGAAGCGGCGTTTTTCCATTGCGCCAAAGCCATCGTGCGCTCAGACCTGTGGAATCCGGCTCGCCATCTCGAACGCTCGGCCCTGCCCAGCGCCGGGGCGATCCACAAGCGCTTGAATGATGGGCAGTTCGATGCCGAGACTTATGACCGTGAAGCACCTGCGCGGGTGCAGGCCAGCCTGTACTGAAGCAGCGACGATCAACTTGGCTTGAGCGGGATCCAGATCTCCAGGGTGCCTTCGCCGGTCCTGGGGTTGAAGTCCTCGCTGTAGCGCTCGAACTCCGGCAATTGCGCCGCCGTGTGACCGGAACGCGGCAGCCACTCCTTCCAGATGTATTGGAACGTGTCCGGCAGTTGTTTCAACGACCCCTTATGTTCGAAGACGGCGTAATACCCCGGCTGGATTTCGATCCAGCGGTATTGTTCCGGCAGATCGTCGAGCCGGCTGATTTCCACGCCAGCGATGTATTCGAACCCACCCTTCCCGTCCGGGTTGCAACACACGCCGTAGGTCACTTCATCTTTCTGCCCTGGCACCTTGCCGAGCCAGGGCAGGAACTTTTCCCAGAGCAAAGGAATATCTTGGGCAGTGTCCTGGGTAAACCGAGCACCAAAGCCGGCAATAAGCTGAAAACGTCCCTGTTCAAAGCGTGGTTCGGCTATGTAATCGCGTTTGGGCTTTTCCATGCGGCAACACTCCAGCAAACGTGAAGTCGGGCTTGGCAGTATAGAAGCCAAACCGTGATTGCCAGGGCCGTTTCGCTTGTCAGATTCCAGGCAAGGCGCTGGTGACGGCTTTTCCGACAAACTCGTTGTAGCCAGAAACAATCACGTACACCGCGAAATAGCAGAAGATCGCGGCGGATGCCCAATAGGAGTAACGCAGCAGTTTATCCCCCAACAATTTGCCGCCCTGGGTCGCCGCCAGGCACAGGGCCGCGCACCACAACAACCCGGCACAGAGAAAACCACTGAGGAACAGCGCCGAGCTGAGCAAGGTGCCACCACCCGAACGCGCGATCAGTGTGCCGCCCACCGCAGCGAACCAGAGGATGGCACTGGGCGATGACATGGCCAGGAAAATCCCGCGAAAGAACTCCTGGCGCGGGGAGTTGCCCTGCACCTCCCCAGCCTCGGCCAGCACGGCGCTGTGATAGATCGCCGAATGGATCATCTTCGCCGCGAAATACAGCAACAGCACCGAGCCACCCAGCCACAGCACCCAGCGCACCGCTTCGTATTGCAGCAGGACAGTCATGCCCGCCAGGGCCAGGACGGCGTAGACCAGGTCGCCCACGCAGGTGCCCAGGCCCAGGGCGAAACCCTGGAAGTAACCGCGCTGCATCGCCAGGGTGATCATCGCGATATTGGCCACGCCTATGTCCAGGCACAGGGAGAGACTCAGCAGGAAACCGCTGGAAAATTCCATCATTCATTCCGTTCGATTGGGCTACAGCGAATTCAACTGCCCGCAGCCGGCGTTGATGGCTGCGTGGCGAGGTCGACAGTGTCGTCGAAAATAGTTGTGCGCGGCTACTGGACAATCCGACATCCGCCCGATTATCTTGCGCCGCAGGCCACCGCAGTGGCCAACGTCGCTCGGACGGTTCCGGGCGCTCACGTATCTCGAGGCAACAATGGCCGAACAAGGTTCGCCGCGCCGCTTTGCGCGTATCGATCGACTCCCCCCGTACGTATTCAATATCACTGCCGAGCTGAAGATGGCTGCGCGTCGGCGCGGCGAAGATATCATCGACTTGAGCATGGGTAACCCCGACGGCGCCACGCCCCCGCACATTGTGGAAAAGCTGGTCACCGTCGCCCAGCGGGAAGACACCCACGGCTATTCCACCTCCAAAGGCATCCCGCGCCTGCGCCGCGCCATTTCGCGCTGGTACAAGGACCGCTATGAGGTGGACATCGACCCGGAAACCGAAGCCATCGTCACCATCGGTTCCAAGGAAGGCCTGGCCCACCTGATGCTGGCAACCCTGGACCAGGGCGACACGGTGCTGGTGCCCAACCCCAGCTATCCGATCCACATCTACGGCGCGGTGATCGCCGGCGCCCAGGTGCGTTCGGTACCGCTGGTGCCAGGGGTGGATTTCTTCGCTGAACTGGAGCGGGCCATTCGCGGCTCGATTCCCAAGCCGAAGATGATGATCCTCGGCTTCCCCTCCAACCCCACCGCCCAGTGCGTGGAGCTGGATTTCTTCGAACGGGTCATCGCCCTGGCCAAGCAGTACGACGTCCTGGTGATCCACGACCTGGCCTACGCCGACATCGTCTACGACGGCTGGAAAGCCCCGTCGATCATGCAGGTGCCTGGCGCGAAAGACATCGCGGTGGAGTTCTTCACCCTGTCCAAGAGCTACAACATGGCCGGCTGGCGCATCGGTTTCATGGTGGGCAACCCGGAACTGGTCAACGCCCTGGCGCGGATCAAGAGCTACCACGACTACGGCACCTTCACCCCGCTGCAAGTGGCCGCCATCGCCGCCCTGGAAGGCGACCAGCAATGCGTGCGCGACATCGCCGAGCAGTACCGCCAGCGCCGCAACGTACTGGTCAAGGGCCTGCATGAACTGGGCTGGATGGTGGAAAACCCCAAGGCGTCGATGTACGTCTGGGCCAAGATTCCCGAAGCCTATGCCCATCTGGGCTCACTGGAATTTGCCAAGAAGCTGTTGGCCGAAGCCAAGGTCTGCGTCTCGCCGGGGGTGGGGTTCGGGGAATATGGGGATGATCACGTGCGCTTCGCGCTGATCGAAAACCAGGACCGGATTCGCCAGGCCGTGCGCGGGATACGTGGGATGTTCCGGGCGGATGGGTTGATAAACAAACCTGGCGCCTGACGCAAAAACAACGGTGGGAGTTTGCTCCCACCCTGGATCTGTTGATCACCCGAAACCAGTGTGGGAGCGAGCTTGCTCGCGATAGCGACATAACAGTCAGCATCTCTGTCGACTGTTACACCGCCATCGCGAGCAAGCTCGCTCCCACAGTTGGGTATTGCTCTGGTTCAGACCACCAGCGACAGCAGCAGGATAAAGATCAACCCCACCACGGACAGGATGGTTTCCATCGCGGTCCAGGTCTTGAACGTTTCGGCCACGGTCATGTTGAAGTACTGCTTGACCAGCCAGAAGCCCGCGTCGTTGACGTGGGACAGGATCAACGAACCGGCACCGGTCGCCAGCACCAGCAGCTCACGGTTCACACCCGGCATCATCCCCACCACTGGCACCACGATCCCGGCACCGGTAATGGTCGCCACCGTCGCCGAGCCTGTGGCAATGCGGATCACCGCAGCCACCAGCCACGCCAGCAGGATCGGCGAGATCTGCGCACTCACCGCCATGTGGCCGATCACGTCGCCCACACCACTGGTCACCAGCATCTGCTTGAAGCCACCACCGGCACCGATGATCAGGATGATCGCGGCGGTCGGCGCAAGGCTGGCATCCAGCCATTTGAGCATCTGGTTGGCACCGATGCCCTGCTTGTAGCCGAAGGTGTAAAGCGACAGCAGCAACGCCAGCAGCAACGCCGAGATCGGGTGGCCGATCATGTCCATCCAGGCGCGGAAGAGGTTGCCATCGGGCAGCGCTACGTCAGCGAACGTCTTGAGCAACATCAGGAATACCGGCGACAGCACGGTGATCAGGGTGATGCTGAAGCTTGGCAGTTCGGCGGAGTCCGTCTCGCGGGCCAGTTGGTCCACCAGCTCCTGGTTCGGATGGCCGGGGATGTGCTTGGCAATGAACGTACCAAAGATCGGCCCGGCAATGATGGCCGTCGGCAGCGCTACGATCAGGCCATAGAGAATGGTCTTGCCGATGTCCGCGCCAAACACGCCGATCGCCAGCAGCGGCCCCGGGTGCGGCGGCACCAGGCCGTGGACGGCGGAAAGACCGGCCAGCAGCGGGATACCGATCTTGATGATCGACACGCCGGTGCGACGTGCGACGATGAACACCAGCGGGATCAGCAACACGAAGCCGATTTCGAAGAACAGCGGGATGCCCACCAGGAACGCGGCGAACATCATGGCCCACTGCACCTTGTCCTTGCCGAAGGCGCGGATCAGGGTCTGGGCGATCTGATCGGCCCCGCCCGACTCGGCCATCATTTTGCCGAGCATCGTGCCCAGCGCCAGGATGATGCCGACAAAGCCCAGCACACCACCGAAGCCGTCCTGGAACGCCTTGATGATGGTGCCGGTCGGCATGCCCGACGTCAGGCCGAGGAACGCGGCGGCGATGGTCAGTGCAATGAACGGGTGGAATTTGAACTTGGTGATGAGGATGATGAGTCCGATCACCGTGACCACTGCATCAAGCAGCAGGAACGTCTCGTGGGACATGCCGAACATGGGAGGTGTCTCCTGATTTGTTGTTGTTATTGAAGCAGTTATTGGTTAGCCGTCGGGGTAGCGCTATCTTTCTGACGCAAATTTTTTGAAACTCAGCCGGCAAGCTTCAAACCATGGTCCAACCACCAGACGTAAGCCTGATGCGCCAACTCTTCAACGCTGTGGCTGGACGCATCCAGAGCCAGGGTCAGGGGCTCGCCGACAGGGGATTGAAGGGTGGCAAACTGGCTGTCGATCAGGGTCGACGGCATGAAATGGCCGGGACGATGGGAAACGCGGTCGGCGGCCACTTCGGGGGTCAATTCAAGGAATACGAAGCCCAGGCCAGGCAAGGCACTGCGCAGACGCTCGCGATAACTGTGCTTGAGGGCCGAGCAGGTCAGCACCGGGCGCTCGCCCGTGGCATCGACACGGCGCAACTCATCGCACAGGCTGTCGAGCCAGCCGGCACGGTCGTCGTCGTTCAAGGGAATACCGGCGCTCATCTTCTGGATGTTGGCCGCTGGGTGGAAAGTGTCGCCTTCAATGGCAGTGGCGCCGCTCAGCTCGCATAGCGCCTGGCTGACGCAAGTTTTGCCGCAACCGGCAACGCCCATGATGACCAGGGCGGTGATGGGATTATTCATGTAACACCTCAGCGCGCAGACAGCGCTACCTTTGCCAGTTATGACACCGCAGCAAAAGCAGAAGTTGCCGACGCCTTCTTGTCATTTTTGTGGTTGCAGCATGTTCGTTCACGACACCAGCACACGGGGGATCAGGCAAACCCCACTTACGCAATTGCAGCCGCGTCGAGACAGCGCTACCTTAGTGCCTTGATTTTTGTTTGGCAAGCCGCCCTGATGACCGCCCCTAAAAACGATAAGAATACTCGCACCACCGGTCGCCCTACGCTCAACGAAGTCGCACGCCTGGCCGGTGTCAGCCCGATCACCGCCTCCCGTGCCCTGCGCGGCGTCAGCACCGTAGCCGTCGATCTGGTGGAAAAGGTCCGCCAGGCCGCCGTGGAGCTCAACTACGTCGTCAACCCCGCCGCCCGCGCCCTGGCTTCGGCCCAGAGCCATTCGGTGGTGGTGCTGGTGCCGTCGTTGTCCAACTTGTTGTTCATCGACACCCTGGAAGCCATTCATCGGGTCCTGCGACCCAAGGGTTTCGAAGTGGTGATCGGCAACTACCACTATTCCCGGGACGAAGAAGAAGACCTGTTGCGCAACTACATGGCCTATCAGCCGCGTGGTTTGCTGTTGACCGGTTTCGACCGCACCGAAAGCGCCCGACGCATGATCGAGGCCAGCAATATTCCCTGCGTGTACATGATGGAACTGGACCCCGGCGCGGGGCTCAATTGCGTCGGCTTCTCCCAGCTCAAGGCCGGCGAAACGGCGGCCGAGCATCTGATCTCCAAGGGCCGCAAGCGCCTGGCCTACATCGGCGCGCAACTGGACCAACGCACCCTGCTGCGTGGCGAAGGTTTTCGCCGCGCCCTGCAGAAAGCCGGTCTGTATGACCCGGACCTGGAACTGCTGACCCCGCGCCCGTCATCGGTAGGCCTGGGCGGCGAATTGTTCCTGCAGTTGCTGGACAACCACCCCGATGTCGATGCGATCTTCTTCGGCAACGACGACCTGGCCCACGGTGCCTTGTTCGAGGCCCTTCGCTGCGGCATCAAGATTCCCGAGCAGGTTGCGGTGCTGGGCTTCAACGACCTGCCCGCCTCGGCCCACACGGTGCCGCGCCTGAGCAGCATCAGCACCCCACGGGAAGCCATCGGCCGCCGCGCAGCCGAGCAAATGCTGACGTTAATGGCCGGCAACCGCATCGCGCAGCCGGTGGTGGACATGGGCTTTGAGCTCAAGGTCCGCGAAAGCACCTGAGCCCGGCACGATGCGGTCGATCCATGCCGACGAACGGCAAGGATTGGCCGCCCCGCTCGCCCCGCGCCAGCCCATCGCGTTGGAATACGGGCCTCGCGGCGACGGCATGGGAATTGCTCCTGCCCATCGCTCAGTCATTACCCACAGGTATTCATCATGTTGGTCAGTGCAAAACAGCAAGCGATGGTCTTGCCGCTCAAACGCCCGGGCGAAGATCCCACTGCCGAAGCCGCCAGCGGCCTGCAAAGTGCCGCGTTGCAGGCTTTGCGCGATAACGTCCAGGCCCAGGCCAGCCAGGGCGCTGCCCAGGTCCAGGAGTCCTTCACCCAACGAGCCACGCAACAGGTCAATGCGAGCACCGCCATCAGCGACAACGTCGACGAGGCGTTCGCCAAGACCCGCGTGCAATTGCAGACCGTGGCTTCACCAGCATCCGAAGAAACCACGACATTGGGTGGTTCTGCGACGGCAGAATTCAAGGACTACATGAGCAAGACGCCCGAAGAGCGCCTGCGCGACAGCATTCTCGAAGAGATGGGCATTACCGAGGAAGAGTTCGAGGCGATGCCGCCCGAGAAGCAGATGGCTGTCAGCCAGGAAATTGCCCAGCGCATGCAGGACAAGTCGGCGATCGCACAGGTGGAAAAGGCCCAGCAGAGCCGCACCGACGACAAAGCCTCGGCCACGGATATGTTTCTCGCCTCGCTTTAAGCCTCGCGCATGGCGGAGCGTTTGAGCTGGGGGTTAGCGCCCCAGCTCAAACCTGAGGCCAACCGAAGCAGTATCGGTTCAATGACCGAACAGGTTCACCTTCTTGGTTTTTTTGTCGGCGCGCTTTTCATCGGCAGTTTTCGCCGGTTTTTTCTTTGCCGCTTTTTTTGAATCCATGCCTTTGGCCATGATACGTACTCCACTCATACGGGATGTGAAGTCAGGTATACACCTATCGCCGCACCTGCGTTCTTTTATAATCGCCCTCCCCTTATCGCCCACGACCCTGTCATGTCCGAAATCCATTATGCAGCGCTCGAAGAGTCGCTCTGGCCGCTGATGAACAAGTTCTATCGCGCCCACCAATCCTCGATGAAAGCGGTGCGTGACGCGCAGCTCTGGGTGGCGCGGCGCGATGAGATCGTCGCCGCCCTGTGCCTGCGGCCGGTGTCGGGTGGGCATTGGTTGACAGGGTTGTTCGTCGCCCCGGCGTACCGAGTACAAGGCATCGCCGCACGGTTGATCGCCGAAGCGGTGAACGGCGTGAATGAACCGGTGTGGCTGTTCTGCCACCCGGATCTGCGCGGTTTTTATGAACGGAGTGGTTTCAGCTTCGACCCCGAACTGCCCTATGCGATGGCCGAACGCCTGAGCCGGTATGCGCGTAGCAAGCCGATGATTGCGATGGGGCTTGCGCCTGCAAAATCCTGAAAATCAACACACCCCATTGTGGGAGCGAGCTTGCTCGCGATGGCGTCAGGTCAGTTGCATCAATAGTGGCTGACACACCGCAATCGCGAGCAAGCTCGCTCCCACAGTGTTCTGTGGTGGGTTATCAATCGTCGGCCGTAGGGTCCAGGTCCGGGAACATCACCTCGGTAAACCCGAACTTGCTGAAATCACTGATACGCGACGGGTACAAGCGCCCGATCAGGTGATCGCATTCATGTTGCACCACCCGCGCATGAAAGCCCGAGGCGTAACGCACGATCGGCTCGCCCTTGGGATCGAAGCCTTCGTAGCGGATATCCTGGTAGCGCTCGACCGCCCCGCGCAGGCCCGGCACTGACAGGCAACCTTCGAAGCCCTCTTCCATCTGCGGGCCCAGTGGGGTGATCAGCGGGTTGATCAGGATGGTCTGGGGCACCGCCTCGGCGTCAGGATAACGCTCGCTGTGCTCGAAGCCGAAGATCACCAGTTGCAGGTCCACGCCGATCTGTGGCGCCGCCAGGCCGACACCGCCGACGCTTTCCATGGTCTGGAACATGTCGTCGATCAGTTGCCACAACTCTGGGCTGTCGAACATTTCGGCGGGCACCGGTGGGGCGATGCGCAGCAGGCGTTCGTCGCCCATTTTCAGGATGTCACGGATCATGGTCGGGCTTCGTCAGGGTGGGGATGAGGGATGGAATGGTCGCGGCCCAGGCCCGACACATGCTGTTTTTCGTGCTCGCCCGCGCTCTTTTCGCCCGGGTTCTTGCCCTCGGTGGACATGTGCTCGATCACCGCATTCATCTCCGCACCGAGCAGCAGCACCGCCGAAGAAATATAGAAATACAGCAACAACACGATGATCGCACCGATGCTGCCGTACATGGCGTTGTAGTCGGCGAAGGTCTTGACGTAGAAGGCGAATCCCAGGGAGGCGACGATCCACACCACCACCGCCAGCACAGAGCCCGGGGTGATGAAGCGGAACTCCTGCTTGACGTCGGGCATCACGTAATAGATCAGCGCCACGGCCACCATCAACAGAAACACAATCACCGGCCAGCGCACGATCGTCCACAGCGTGACGATGAACGTCTCCAATCCGACCTGGGCCGCGATCCAGCCCATCACCTGCGGTCCGAGCACCATCAGTGCAGCGGCGGCCAACAGCATGCCGGCGATGCCGATGGTGTAGAAAATCGACAGCGGAAAACGCTTCCAGGCCGGACGGCCCTCGACCACATCGTAGGCGGCGTTCATCGCGCTCATCATCAGCCGCACGCCCGCCGAGGCGGTCCACAACGCAATGACGATACCCACCGACAACAGCCCGCCCTTGGATTGCTGGAGCTGGTCGATCACTGGGTTGACCTGCTCCAGGGCCTGGGGCGGCAGCACCAGCTCCGATTGCAGGCGCAGCCAGGAGAAGAAGTCCGGCAGGTGCAGGAAGCCGATCAATGCGATCAAAAAGAGAATGAAAGGAAACAGCGAAAACAGCATTTGGTAAGCCAATGCCGAGGCGTAGGTCGACATCTCGTCGTCGAGAAACTCGGTCACGGTGCGCATCATCACACGATGCAAGGGTAAGCCTTTCAAGGCCGGGAACATCATGTGCGTCTCCTTTCGCCGCAAAAAAAGGGGGTCGCTTGGCGACTCAGGGGCCGTTATCACAACAAAGTAGCCTGTTTGGCGACGTTGGATCAATTTCGTCTTTCATGCCCGACGCTGAATTGACCGACGATTGCCAAGCCAAGTTTCATTGTTCCTACAGCCGGGGCTTTATGTTTGCCCGGCAACCACCGAGAATGCCCCACGTATTCAGGCTGCGGCCTGAAGCTCCAACCCCGTAGGAACGTTATGAAACTCGATAAAAAGCAGGCCATCGCCCGCAGAAACCAGGAACTGGGCGGCGCCGTACTGGGCGTCAACAACTGCCACTTCAGCGAATTGAACCGTAACCGCAACATCTTCTGGTTCGATATCCCGGTGGGGCGCCTGGCCATTGGTCAATACGAATGGATTCACCTGCTGCTGCACACGCCGGCCACCGATGAGCTGCTGCACCTGAAGGTGCCGACCGTGTTCCTGCGCGAGAAAATGGAAGGCCTGGAAGTGCGCAACCAGGGCAAGCGCAAGGCGGCCCTGAGCCTGGAATTGAGCGCTGACAAGGATTCCTACCTGCAGGACATGCGTCCGGGGGGTACCAATCTGGATTTTGCGCAGTTCAGGTTGTAATGCGATTTCCTAGCTTTGGTGTGTAGATCCGTTGCTGCGGTAACGGATATGTACCCAATCCAGCCCAAAAGAAAACGGCGCTTTCCCTCCCTCGGAAAAGCGCCGTTTCCTTAAGTGAATAGCATCACCGCATCAGCGGGGCTTTTCATTGGCAACGGTCTTACTTCTTCAGCCCCAGTTTCCTGAGCTCTTCATCCCGCAACTCGCGCCGCAGGATCTTGCCCACATTGGTAGTCGGCAAGGCATCACGGAACTCCACGGCCTTGGGCACCTTGTAGCCGGTGACGTTGGCACGCATGTGTTCCATCACCTGTTCCTTGGTCAACGTGACACCCGGCCGGGCGACGATGAAGATCTTGATCGCCTCGCCGGACTTCTCGTCCGGTATGCCGATGGCCGCGCACTGCAGCACGCCCGGCAGGGTTGCCAGCACATCTTCCAGTTCGTTGGGGTACACGTTGAAACCGGAGATCAGGATCATGTCTTTCTTGCGATCGACGATGCGCATGTAGCCGTCCGGCTGGATCAACGCAATGTCACCGGTCTTGAGCCAGCCTTCGCTGTCGAGGATCTCGTCGGTGGCTTCCTGGCGCTGCCAGTAGCCCTTCATGACCTGCGGACCTTTCACACACAATTCGCCGATTTCGCCCAATGGCTGTTCGACACCCGCGTCATTGATCACCTTGCACAGCGTCGACGGCACCGGAATGCCGATAGTCCCGATCTGGATGTGCTGGATCGGGTTGACGGTGGCCACCGGGCTGGTTTCGGTCATGCCGTAGCCTTCGCAGATCGGGCAACCGGTCACTGCTTTCCAGCGCTCGGCTGCTGCCAGTTGCAGGGCCATGCCGCCAGACAGGGTGACTTTCAGGGCAGAGAAATCCAGCTTGCGGAAGGCTTCGTTGTTGCACAGGGCCACGAACAGCGTATTGAGGCCGACGAAACCGCTGAACTTCCACTTCGACAGCTCCTTGACCATCGCCGGCAGGTCACGCGGGTTGCTGATCAGGATGTTGTGGTTGCCGATCAGCATCATCGCCATGCAATGAAAGGTGAAGGCGTAGATGTGGTACAGCGGCAGCGGCGTGATCAGAATCTCGCAACCTTCATTGAGGTTGGAGCCCATCAGCGCCTTGCACTGCAGCATGTTCGCCACCAGGTTGCGATGAGTGAGCATCGCGCCCTTGGCCACGCCAGTAGTGCCGCCGGTGTATTGCAGCACGGCCACATCGTCACTGGTGGGGTTCGCTTCGCTCACGGGTTGGCCGTGGCCTTTGCTCAGCACATCGTTGAACTTGACGGCCTTGGGCAAGTGATAGGCCGGGACCATCTTCTTGACGTACTTGATCACGCTGTTGATCAACAGGCGCTTGAGCGGCGGCAGCAGGTCGGCGACTTCGGTGACGATGACGTGCTTGACGCTCGTCTTGGGTACCACGGTCTCGGCCAGGTGCGCCATGTTCGCCAGGCACACCAGCGCCTTGGCCCCGGAGTCGTTGAACTGGTGTTCCATTTCCCGCGCGGTATACAGCGGGTTGGTGTTGACCACGATCAGCCCGGCGCGGATCGCCCCGAACACGGCCACCGGGTACTGGAGAACGTTGGGCAGTTGCACGGCGATTCGATCGCCGGGCTGTAAATCGGTATGCTGTTGCAGGTACGCGGCAAAGGCACCGGACAACTCGTAGAGTTCACCGTAGGTGATCGTCTTGCCGAGGTTGCTGAATGCCGGCTTGTTGGCAAAGCGTTGGCAGGACTGCTTCAACACCGCCTGAATATTCGGATACTCGTCTGGATTGATGTCGGCAGCAATCCCAGCTGGGTACTTATCCTTCCAAAAGTCTTCAATCATGGAAGCCCACTCCTCAGCAACGCGAATTCTCACCGCATTTGATGCGATTATTATTGGTGTGTGTTTATTGGTGAATCTGGCTTGAATCAAGGCCGAGAAGTCACAAAAGCGCGCCGAGAGTAGCAGCTTTGCCAGGGGCCGACTAGAGCCAAAAGCAGCCCCCACAGTCACAAACATGACTCATGAATATTTTATGGTCATTTTTAGAGTAAAAAATCTACAGCCTGTTAAATCTCTCTGAATCAAACAACTGTGGGAGCACAGCTTGCTCGCGATAGGGATATGTCAGCCAATACAAATGAGGCTGTTCCACCGCTATCGAGCAAGATGTGCTCCCACAGGTTTTCGTCAGGACAGATACCCCGGCGGACCTCAGGCAATATCGCGCAGCTCCCTCCGCAGAATCTTGCCCACCGGCGTCATGGGCAACGACTCCCGCAGCACAATGTGCTTGGGTACCTTGTAGCCGGTGAAGTTCTCCTTGCAGTAGGCCTTGAGTTCTTCAAGGCTGACGCCGGTTTCCCGCGCCACCACGAACAGCTTCACCGCCTCCCCCGAACGCTCGTCCGGCACACCGATTACCGCGCAGTTGGCCACCTTGGGATGGGCCATCACCACGTCTTCGATCTCGTTGGGGTACACATTGAAGCCCGAGACGATGATCATGTCCTTCTTGCGATCGACGATGCGCACGAAACCGTCCGGGTCGATCACCGCGATATCGCCGGACTTGAACCAGCCCTCGTGGTCCAGCACTTCGGCCGTGGCCTCAGGCTTGTTCCAGTAGCCTTTCATGATCTGCGGGCCCTTGATGCACAGCTCACCGCGCTCGCCCAGGGGCTGCTCGACGCCATCGTCGTTGATCACTTTCATCAGCGTGCCTGGCACCGGCATCCCCACCGTGCCCAACCGGGACTTGCCGCCGTAAGGGTTGGCACTGGCCACTGGCGAAGTTTCGGTCAGGCCATAACCTTCGGTGATGCCACAACCGGTGATCTGCTCCCAACGCTCGGCAGTGGCCTTGATCAGCGCCGTGCCGCCCGAGTTGGTGACCTTGAGGCTGGAAAAATCCAGGGTCTTGAAATCCGGATGGTCCATCAATGCCACGAACAACGTGTTGAGCCCCAGCAGCAACGAGAAACGCCAGTTCTTCAGTTCCTTGATGAAACCACCGATGTCCCGCGGATTGGTGATCAGCACGTTGTGGTTGCCGGTCACCATCATGCACATGCAGTTCGCCGTGAACGCATAGATATGGTACAGCGGCAGCGGTGCGATCATGACCTCCTGGCCTTCGCGCAACAGTGGATGGCCGTCATCGCCGAGCTGCCCCAGGCAGGCCCGGGCCTGTTGCATGTTGGCCACCAGGTTGCCGTGGGTCAGCATCGCGCCCTTTGCCAATCCGGTGGTGCCGCCGGTGTATTGCAACACCGCAATATCGTCGAGGCTGACTTTCAGCGGCTTGATGCCCTGGCCGCGCCCCAGGCGCAAGGCGCTCTTGAAGGAAATGGCCTGGGGCAGCGAATAGGCCGGGACCATTTTCTTGACCTTGCTCACCATCGTGTTGACCAGCCAGCCCTTGGCGGTGGGCATCAGGTCACCCATCTTCGCTTCGATCAGGTACTGCAGGTCCGTATCGGGCAACACCTCCTGGACTTTCTGCCCGAACATATTCAGGTACACCAGCGCCCGGGCACCGGAGTCCTTGAACTGATGACGCATTTCCCGCGCGGTGTACAACGGGTTGGTGTTGACTACGATCAGCCCGGCGCGCAAGGCACCGAACACGGCGATCGGGTACTGCAGGATGTTAGGCATCTGCACCGCGATTCGATCACCCGGCGCCAGGTCGGTATGGGCTTGCAGGTAGCCGGCGAAAGCCGCGCTGTAGCGCTCCAGCTCGGCATAGGTGAGGGTCACCCCCATGTTGCTGAACGCCGGACGGTCGGCAAATTTCTTACAGGAACGTTCGAACACCTCGATCACCGACTTGTAGGCCCCAAGATCAACATCCAGGGGCACGCCGGTCGGGCGTTTGTCATTCCAGAAATCAGGCTGCATTGTTTTTGTCCTCTTTACCTGAGCATGTCCGGGCCGCATCTGTATCGCTTGCAGAGGCGGAGCTCCTGGGACACTAGCAGCTATGGCCAATCAGGCAAATATGGCAACCTGCGTCATAGATTGTGTGAATCTTCCTGCCATGGCGTGGCCTGATCAGGCGAGACGCAGCGGATGCGCTATACAATGCAGCGACGCTGCGTCTGACTTTGTGCAAAGGAATCGCCATGATCCACCAAACGTTCTGGCTGACCGCGACCGACCATAGCCGCCTGTTCGTCAACCAGTGGCTGCCCGAAACCGCCCCTTTGGCGGTGATCATGCTGGCCCACGGCATGGCCGAACACAGCGGCCGCTACGCCCGTCTGGCCCAGGCGTTGTGCGACGAAGGCTACGGTGTCTGCGCCATGGACCTGCGCGGCCATGGCAAGACCGGCGAGGAAGCGATTCTCGGCCATTTTGCCGACGAGGACGGCTGGGCCAAGGTCGTGGGCGATCTGGCCAGCCTCAACCACCACATCGTCCAGCAATACCCCGATACCCCGATCCTGCTGCTGGGCCACAGCATGGGCAGCTACATCGCCCAGGGTTACCTGTTGCATCACAGCGCCAGCCTGCACGGGGCGATTCTCAGCGGATCGAACTTTCAACCGGTGACGCTCTACCGCAGCGCTCGCCTGATCGCCCGCTTCGAACGTCGGCGCCAGGGTGCCACGGGGCGCAGCGCGTTGATCGAGTGGCTGTCGTTCGGCAGTTTCAACAAGAAATTCAAACCCACGCGTACCCCCTTCGACTGGCTCAGCCGCGACCCGGCCGAAGTCGACCAGTATGTCCACGACCCGCTGTGTGGCTTTCGCTGCACCAATCAACTGTGGGTCGACCTGCTCGGCGGGTTGCAGCAAATCAGCAAAGCGTCCAATCTCGCCCAGATCGATCCGGGCCTGCCCGTGCTGGTGATCGGTGGCGAATGTGATCCGGTGAGCGAAGGCAAGCGTCTGAAGGATCTGGCCGACGCCTTGCGTGACGCCGGCATCCGGCACCTGCAATTGACGATTTACCCGCAGGCCCGGCACGAACTGTTCAATGAAACCAACCGCGATGAAGTGACCGCCGACGTACTGGCCTGGATTGCCCAGGCCCTGAGCCACAAGCGGCCGCCACGCAGCGAGTAGGCTTGCAGCATTTTTCCTTTACTCCTTCACAGGATTTGAAACAGATGACCCAGGTTACCAACACTCCTTACGAAGCCCTCGAAGTAGGCCAGACCGCCAGCTACAGCAAGACCGTCGAAGAGCGTGACATCCAGCTGTTCGCGGCGATGTCGGGCGATCACAACCCGGTGCACCTGGACGCCGAGTTCGCCGCCGCGAGCATGTTCAAGGAGCGCATCGCCCATGGCATGTTCAGCGGTGCGCTGATCAGCGCCGCGGTGGCCTGCGAGTTGCCTGGGCCGGGCACTATCTATATCGGCCAGCAGATGAGCTTCCAGAAGCCGGTGAAAATCGGCGACACCCTGACCGTGCGCTTGGAGATCCTGGAAAAACTGCCGAAATTCCGTGTGCGCATCGCCACGCGCGTGTTCAACCAGCGCGACGAGCTGGTGGTGGACGGCGAAGCCGAAATCCTCGCACCGCGCAAGCAGCAGACCGTGACCTTGCCGACGTTGCCGGCGATCACCGTCGGTTGATTCACAGGCGCCTACGGTGAGTGACTTGTGGCGAGCCGTTGTGTGGGAGCAAAGCTTGCTCGCGATGCAGGCACCTCGGTTCCCTGAGAGACCGAGTTATCTTCATCGCGGGCAAGCCTTGCTCCCACACAGCAGGCCTTCGCCACAATGACGGTTACGCGGCAAGTTATGGCTGGTCTTCGCGCACCTGCACGCTCGCCGTCATCCCCGCGCTCAGGTTCACCCCCTCCGGTAACTTGTCCAACTTGATCCGCACCGGTATCCGTTGGGCCAGGCGCACCCAGTTGAAGGTCGGCTCGACCTCCGCCAGTAACTGCGCATCGGGATTGGTGTTGCGGTCGGTAATGCCACGGCTGATGCTCTCGACATGACCCTCCAGCGCATGGCCGGCGCTCATCAGCCAGATCTTGACCGGATCGCCCACGCGGATCCTCGGCAACTTGGTTTCTTCGAAATAGGCCTGCACATAGAACGTCGAGTCGTCGATCAACGCCATCACTGGCTGCCCGGCATTCACGTAGTTGCCTTCGGCCAGGCGCAGGTTGGTGATGTGGCCGTTGCGTGGGGCCAGGACCTGGCTGCGGGCCAGGTTGAGCTCGGCCACCTTGGCCTCGGCCTGGGCTTCGCGCAGTTCGCCGCGGGCGATGCCGGCGTTGATCTGGGCGTTTTCCCGCAGTTCGGCGCTGATGGCCTGGGGTCCAAGGGCCGCACGGCGGCTGGCTTCGTGTTCACGCAGGCTCAGTTGCTGCTGGCGCGTCTGCACCACCGCCCGAGCCTTCTCCACCGCCGCCTCGAAACGCTCGCGGTCGATACTCAGCAACACATCGCCGGCCTTGACCTGTTGGTTATCCACCGCCTTGAGCTCGCGCACCCAACCCGACACATCGGGTGCAATCACCACCACGTCGGCGCGGATCCGCGCATCGCGGGTCCAGGGTGTGAGCATGTAGTACTGCCACAGGTGAAACCCGGCGAAGATCGCCACGGCCACCATGCACAGCGTGACGGCGACACGTACGGATGTACGCATGTTCAACTCCTATAGCGGCCCGAGGACCACGGTAATAACGGTCAGGACACAGACATACAGGGCGCAGTCGAACAAGGCTTCATGCCAGATCCAGCGCCCGGCCGGCACCAGGCTGAGCAACAGGCGCAACGCACCGGTCACCAGCAACGCCAGCACCACATAAATCAGGAACGGGCTGAGCAACACCCCGCCAATCGACCACTCACGCAAGCCCATGGCTGTGCTCCCGTCGTTCAGGTTCGTGCTGGTGGCACCAGGCGCGCCAGCTGTTTTGCAATTGCACCACCGCGCCCTGGGCCAGCTTCAATGCGTCACCGGGCGGCTGGCTCGACAACACCTTCAGGAGCTCGGCGCTTGCCGGGGCCAGCGCATCGGCCTGGTCACCGGTCGGGCCGTGTTCGAGCACCTGCTCCAGCGCTTCGAAATAACGGCGCTGCGCCCGGGTATCGGGCACCTGGGCGACGGCCAGGCTCAGGCGCAAATGCAACAGTTCATCGCCAATGTCCAACCCAAGCAAACCATCATCCCAACGGCTGCGCGCCTGCACCGGCAATTCGGGGTAATGCCGCGCCAACTGCAACAGCCGGTCGGCCATGCGCCCGCCGAACCAGCTCTCGGCGCCACGCAGACTGCGATGGGTCAGGCGCACCAGATCGTGGAGGGTCGCGGCCAGCAGGCGGCGGCTGTGCCAGGCCGGGTTGCGCAAAATCAGCAGATTGAAGGCCAGCACCGCCGCGCCCACGCCAATCATCATGGCCTGGGCGTTGTTGAAGAACGCCGCGACGTCGTACTTCATGGCATTGAGCGGTGAAATCAACACCACGAAATGCAGGCAGAACGAGGTCGCCGTGGCGAAGATCTGCGGCTTGGCCATACCCAGCGCGCCGAAAAACAACGGCACGCCCATGGCCATGCAGAGCATCGCAAAACTGCTCCATTGCGGGAGTACGAGTTCACCGATCACGAACGCCGTCGGCACGGCCAACAGGATGCCCCGCAGAAAACTCATGCCGATCTGCGCGCCGTTTTCGCGACTGGCAAACAGGCTGCACACCACGCACGTCAGCACCAGCGCACCCGAAGCGGCGGGCCAGGCAGTCGCCAGCCAGAAACAGGCAACCGCCAGGAACGCCAGGGCGCTGCGAGCACCAAAGACCATGGCCAGGGACAGATCACGATGAGGCGCCAGGGTTCGCGGTGGATCCGCCGCCTCCCTGCCCTCCCGTACCGCCGTCAAGGCTGCGCAGGCGGCCAGGGCGGTATCGAGCAACAGGGCGAACCGCGCCAGGCAGTAACTTTGCGCCGAGCTGATCTGCGGGTCGTGAGACGCATCCCATACCCGGGGGCGTAAGGCCTGCAAGGTCGCACTGTCGGCATCGAGGGCCTGCTGTACCTCGTTCATCCAGGGTTGGAGGGCCTCGGCCTCCTCGGGGTCGAGCTGTTTCCACTGCCGCCGCACCGAGCGCGAAAGGCGCAGCAACATCAGCAATTTCTGGCTCAAGCCGCTGATGGCTCGGGCTCGCTGTCGACCACGGCTGCCTTCGAACCAGGCATGTTCGCGCTGGGCATCCACCGCGACGATCCTGCCCAGAATTTCCAGCAACCCTTTTCGCGCCTGGACATCGCCAGCCAGGGTCACGCGGGCGGCCTGCATGCCGCTCTGCCAGGCCGCAAGGGCCTGACCGGCCAGTTGCCGCTCGACCCGCAACGGCCAGAGCAAGGCACTGGCCGCCGTGGCGCAGACAATGCCCAGGCTGATCTCGGTGCAGCGCGCCACCGCCTGCTCGAACACACCCAGCGGATGGGAAATGGCTGGCAAGGCAATGATCGCCACCGTGTAACCGGCCAGCACGAACGAATACGACCAGGCACTGCGCAGCAGCGTCGAACACGCTGTGCACAACCCCAGCCAGAGCGCCAAGGCCAGCAGGAACAACCAGGGCGCCTGGGCAAACAGGCCCATGAACACCACCGACATGACGGTGCCCACCAGCGTGCCGACCAATCGCGCCAACCCCTTCTGCACCACCATCCCGGACAGTGGCTGGGCGACGATGATCGCGGTCATCAGCGCCCATGACGGCTGCTCCAGCCCCCAGCGCAGCGCCAGCCACAACGCCAGTCCAGCACCAAGCACCGTCTTGATGGCGAACTGCAAAGCGAGGCGGTCAGGGGCAAACAAGGCCTGGAAGGTAATGGGCACGCGAAAAACTCTTTGGGGGACGCCAGTAACAATAGATGCAATGCAGGGGGATAGGCGACGCAATTATTAGCTAGCTATCTATCCGAGTCCAGAGCTGATTATTGATGGATTCAACAACACACTTTTCTGTTTGATGCTGAGCGAGTTGAAATGCCATCGCCCTCACTCGCCACAACAGTGTTCACCTTAAATCTGAGTCGTCGCCACAAAAAAACGCCAGCATGCTGGCGTTTTTTTCGATCAGGACGCGTTGTTAGCTGGCGCGCGCCTGGTTGCGCAGGGCCTTGACCTGGTCATGGTTGCGTTGCACACCGTGGTACTGACGCTCAACCAGGTCACGAATGCCGACCAGGTTGTGCTTGGTGATTTTCTCGAGCGCTTCCTTGTAGGCCTTGAGCGCATGGTCTTCGCCACGCTCGGCTTCGTTGAGCACCGCTTCTTCGTCCTTGCCGGTGAACATGGATTTCACGTCCACCCAACGACGGTGCAGGTCACCGGCGACGCTGGTGGAGGTTTCCGGATCGCCGCCCAGGGAACGAACCGCCGCTTGCAGTTCGGCCGCAGCAGTCGCGCAATCGGCAGCACGTTGAACGAACAGCGCCTTGAGTTGTGGGTGCTTGATGTCTTCAGCGCAGGTCTTGAAGCCTTCCTGGCCATCTTTGCTGGTCTCGATCAGGTCGTTCAAGACGGAGATGGATTCTTTGTTGATGTCAGTCATTTTTCAGTTCCTTTGCTTGGTGAATAAAAAA